>Ga0315338_1000280_pt1 | contig 150179 bp, 172 predicted proteins | sample ASW8metaG_FD_204518 | JGI IMG/M metagenome (GOLD analysis project Ga0315338, IMG submission 204518) | Ammonia-oxidizing marine archaeal communities from Monterey Bay, California, United States - ASW #8 | ecosystem: Environmental > Aquatic > Marine > Coastal | place: USA: California | collected... | reverse complement strand
TCGGGACTTCTACCCATGCACATGAGGCAGCTTCAGGAGATGGATACCTGCCTGCGCAGGTATCTTCGGGGTGAGGGTTTGGTCTCCAATCCGTCTGAGAACTCCCTGCCCCATACTAAGCATCTGCTCTCACAGGAGCCGGATCAGGTACCGTTCTGGTTGTGGGTTGCAGGGACAGGATGGGCTGGGCGGGAGACATACGGTCTCGCACGGCCCTAGGCAGGTCAGGCCAGGGTGAGCTTGCGAAGGCAAGTTGGGCTGTCGAGGAACAGAAATCGTGCCAGTGGCACGATTTCCCGAGACAGGCCTCGTCCGGAGCCCTGCGCTTGCGCTTGGGCCTGCTTCGGGCAATCGCAGTGCGATTGCTTTTCCTCCGCAGCCGGTAACGAAGACCCGGGACCATGGGCCCCCATGAGGGTGCTCGCCGAAACTCCTGTCCGGCGCGGCGGGCGGTAACGCTCCATTCCATAGCCATTCCAAATCATCAGGCGGAGCGCCACGGCGCCCGCTGCGCCGACGGCTTCGCCAGATGATTTGGACACGAGATACCCGGATGGCGCGCGCCAGTCCGGCTTGGAGTGCTGCCTGTCAGCATATGCCTGCCGCCGGGCTGGACGTATCAGGCCGCCGACCGGCGCGGAAGGGGCGGGGGGGAGGGCCCTTCCGTGCCAGCGGCGGCCTCGTCACACCAGCGATCATCGCCGGTGACGTTACAAAGCGCGGTGTATAATTGCGCGCGCAGCTCGGCCCGCCGGGCCTCCAGCGCGCGGCGATCCTGCGGGGTCACATCCTCAATGCTGGTCTCGGCCTCGGCCAACACCTGCGTGATCTCCTCGAACGCTTCTGCCAGATGCGCGAAAACCGGATCAATGGATGCCAGTTCGAAGATTTCCGGCACGGCGGTCGGGAATTCGCCCGCCAGGCCTGCAAAGGAATGAGCCATGTGAGTGTCCCCCAGTTATGCCCAAAATCCAAACGATTGCATTTTTGTATAGCATCTCTGGGTTGAAATGTCTTCCCTTATTTCAGATATTTGTGCAGGGCGCTCTGCGCGCCCTACAAATCGCCTTCGGACTTGCCCGATTGCTTCCACAACCAGGCTGTCAGGCCCGCGCCGATCAGCAACAGGCTGGCAAACCCGACCAGGGCGGCAATCGCCAATGCGTCAACACTCAGATTACCCATGCCCGGTCCTCCTGACGGCTTTTCAGGCCGGGGCGTTCAGGATGGCGCTGATCTCGTCTTTCAGGGCCATGCGGTGCTTGCGCAGCTGCGTCTGGAAGACATCGCTGGCGGGCTCGACATTTGTCTCGATACGGTGAATCTGGCGGTTCACTGCGTGATATTCGTCGGCCAGCCGGGCGAAATGACCGTCCGTTTCCTTCAGTGCATGAATGCGGTCTGTCGCGTCCGGGAATTCCTCGGCGAGTTCGTGCGGTGTGTGGGACATATTGGGTCGCTCCCTGATAAGATGTGTCTGGCACTATCAGGTCATGGGGCGCGGCCACGCGGAATCGGGGAAACTACGTATCCTTGTGGTCAGGGGGCTATTTCTCGCCGAACAGGCCGGATTGCTGACCGCCCGGATTCGGCAGGCCGAGGCGTTCATAGGCCAGCGGCGCTGCGACCCGGCCGCGCGGCGTGCGCGCGACATAGCCCTTCTGCATCAGGTAAGGCTCGATCACGTCCTCCACCGCGTCCCGCGCTTCCGACAGGGCCGCCGCCAGCGTCTCCACGCCGACCGGCCCCCCGGCATAGGTTTTCACCAGCGCATGGAGGTAGCGCCGGTCCAGCGCATCAAGGCCGTCTGAATCGATTTCCAGTCGTTTCAGCGCGCTTCTGGCGGAATCCTGAGTGATCGTGCCGCCATCTGCCTCGGCAAAGTCGCGCACGCGGCGCAACAGGCGCAGCGCGATGCGCGGCGTACCGCGCGCGCGACTGGCGATCTCGATGGCGCCATCTTCCGTGATCGGCGCAGTCAGCTTGCGGGCCGCCGCCATGACGATCCGGGCCAGCTCTTCCGGCTCATAGAATTCAAGGCGCAGCGGTATGCCGAACCGGTCGCGCAGCGGCGTGGCGAGCAGGCCGGCCCGTGTGGTGGCGCCGACCAGGGTAAAGGGGGAAAGATCCAGCCGCACAGACCGCGCCGACGGGCCTTCGCCAATAACGATATCGAGGGCGTAATCCTCCATCGCCGGATAGAGGATTTCCTCCACGACCGGAGGCAGGCGGTGGATTTCGTCAATGAAGAGGACGTCATTGGGTTCGAGATTGGTCAGGATCGCCGCGAGGTCACCGGCCTTGGCAATGACTGGGCCGGAGGTCGCGCGGAAGCCGACGCCCATTTCGCGGGCGAGAATTTGCGCCAGCGTCGTCTTGCCAAGCCCCGGCGGGCCGAACAGCAGGACATGGTCCAGCGCCTCTTTGCGCTTGCGGGCCGCATCGACATAGACTTTGAGGTTCGATTTTGCCTTGCGCTGGCCGACATAATCCTCAAACGCCTGCGGCCGCAGCGCGCGGTCCAGCGCATCGCCGCCTTGGGCATTGGGGTCTGAGAGTTCGCCCTCGCGGCTCATCGCGCCAGTTCCTTCAGCGCCGCCTTGATCAAATTACTGACATCGCTATCGCCGGCATCTTTCGCAGCGCTGGCCACAGCGCGGGCGGCATCTGATTGGGCATAGCCGAGGTTTGCAAGCGCCGAGATCGCCTCGCTCCGCACGCTTGTCGTGGCGGCGACGGGCGCACTGGCAAGGCCTGCGACCTGGGCGGTTTCGAACTTGCCAAACCGGCCCATCGGCGGTGGCTTGCCAGCCAGTTCGCCGGTGATCCGCTCGGCCAGTTTCTTGCCAACGCCTTTTGCGCGTGTCAACACGGACGCATCGCCGAGGGCGATCGCGTCCATCAATTCTGCCGGTGTGATTGCGTCAAGGATGGCCATTGCGGCCTTGCCGGCCACACCATGCACATCCTGAAGACGAACGAACCAGGCGCGTTCCTCGTCAGAGCCGAAGGCGTAGAGTGTGATCGCCGCTTCGCTGACCTTGGTCTCGACATGCAGGACACTGGTCTCGCCGACATGCACCCTGGACAAGAGCCGCGTGCCGGCCATGCAGACATAGCCGACGCCATTGACGTCAATCAGGATGTTGTCCGTGCCGAGGGCGGCGACGGTTCCCGTCAGTCGGCCAATGATCATGCAGCGCCTCGTTTCAATTCCAGCGGCAGATGGTGGGCGGTACAGATTGCGCAGGCGAGCGCATCGGCCGAGTCCGATTTCATCTCTCCGGCGCGGGGCAGGAGGCGTTTGACCATGAAGGCCACCTGGTCCTTGTCCGCTGTGCCGGTGCCGACAATGGCCAGCTTGATCTTGCGCGGGGCAAATTCGGCGACGGGCACACCCGCCATGGAGAGCGCCGCCATGGCCGCGCCGCGCGCTTGGCCGAGTTTCAGCGCCGAGCGGGGATTGGCATTGACCAGCGTTTCTTCAACGCCTGAGGCATGTGGTCCGTAATGCCGGGCCAGTTCTCCGACCGCCTCGAAGATGCCGCCGAGCCGTTCCGACATGGCGAGACTGGTGTCTACCGAGATCACGCCATGCGCAATATGAGCCAGCCGGGCGCCGGTCTGCTCGATGACACCCCAGCCAGTATGGCGGAGGCCGGGGTCGATGCCGAGAATGCGAATCGTGGCTGTCATTAACCCATCCTATCAGCGGGATGGGTTAATGACACCTTGCATTTTCTCTATTTGTTCACATCGACTGCAGCGGGACCCTATTCGGTTTCCCGTGGCACCAGTACCGAGTCGATGATGTGTACGACCCCATTGCCGCCCTCGACATCAGTTTCGAGAATGCTGGCCTGATTGATCATCAGTTTGCCGCCGCCCATGTCGCGGACCGAAAGGTCGAGGCCGTTCAGACTGGCTGTTGGTACGCCTTCATCTGCGGGGGGTACATTGGAGGCGCGCACGGATCCTTCGACGATATGGTATTCTAGCACGCGGACGAGCTTGTCGGCATTGTCTGGCTTCAGATAGTCTTCCAGCTGGCCAGTGGGCAGGGCATCGAATGCCTCATTGGTCGGCGCGAAGATGGTGTATGGGCCGCCGGTGGCGAGGGTTTCGTCAAGACTTGCGGCTTCAATGGCACCATAGAGTGTCGACAGGCGCGGATCAGCGGCGATCGTGTCCAACACGTTCGGGCCGGAGGTGACCATCTGGTCGCGATCCATTGTGTCGGCATAGATTTCCTCTTCGCCCGCATCCGGGGAAGGGGTAATGTCGACATCATCCGCATAGGGCTGGACAGGGTCTTGCGGTAGTGTGCGCGTGTCTGAAGACTCGCCGGAACAGGCAGCCAGGAATAGTGCGGACGCAACGGGAATGAGTAAGTGGCGTTTCATGAGCGGGGATCCTTTCCTCCGGCAGGCAATGATCAGGTAACGCGTGCCTTCGGGTTTGGTTCAGCGGCACCGAGCAAAATTTATCTCTCAATGGGCGCTATCTGTGGCGGGACGAGGGCGACCCATTGTCCAATTCACGACGCCGCGTACGGAGGGGTTCGGCGCGCACCAGATTTCGCCGGTCGCGGTGATTACCGTGACCCATATGAGGTTGTGCTCCTGGCCGTAGTCGATAACGCCAATGGCGAAGCCGTCGCCCCGGTCCGTGACGGTCAGCGGGATAGGTGGATTGAGCTGGGTGAACATGTCCTGTGGCTTTCTGTGGGAGAGAGCCGGTAGAACGCCGGAAATTTGAGAAGGTTGCGCGCGTATCTGCTGCAAAAACAAATTCACGTCTGCTGTGCCATGTGTGGTGCATCGCTTTTTGCAATTATTCCGTTTCGAAACAATGTCTGCAAGTGGGCGATGACCTCCGCTTGCGGAGGGGCATCGGCGCTTTGCGTTCCAGCGATGATGTCAGGGATCGAAAACCCCGCCGGTTCAGAGGATAGGCGACGAAGGATGGGCGCGAAGTTCGCGGGGAAGTCCAGCAGACCATTGTCGCACGGCAGGCTCACCCGACCGCCGGATGCGATGAAGCGCAGCGGCGGCATCACCACAAGAAACCTGTCCGTCGCCGACGCGGCTGGCAGGGGCAATACCGGATCGGGTTGCCATCCGGTATAGGGTCCTTGCGTCAGTGAAGTCAGCCAGGGGCTGCTCATCGCTTCCGGCCCAGCCAGCGTTTCACTCACCAGGGTTTGAAATTCGGCAAGGCGGTCGCGCATATAGTCTGACACCGTGTCAGGAAGGTTCCCGTGCGCGTCATCCAATGTGACGGGAGGTCCTCCGCGCCAGCTGTCGTGAGACGCCGCGAACTCCTGGAGCAGGGGGGCCAATTGGTCGAACAGGTTTCGGGGGGCAAAATAGAGGTTCAGCGCGAGCGAATACCCGACGCCGCGGGCGGCGTGCCACGCGCCGGCTGGAAGGCACAGAAGGTCGCCGGGGTTCAGCTCGACTTCCTGAAACGCCATATCGTCCGGCAGGGTCCCGACATCAATGTCGGCGGGCTCAGCGCGACCTTCGAAATAGGTCGCATTATTGTCGGGCCAGCGTTTGGCGGCCTCGGTGGAATATATCCAGCGTTTCTTTCCCGCGATCTGAAGCGTCGTGGCGACGCGCCGATCATAATGCATGGGCAATCCGGCGCCGTCTGGGGAGGCATAACAATTGACCCCAACTGTGCCGGTAAAGCTGAGTCGCGCGCGGATCGCCTGGGCCCAGCGGGCCAGGAAGGGATCGGCCATGTGAATATTGGTGATGCAGATCGTGGCGCCTGATTTCAGCAGATCGCTGGCCTCGCCCAGTTGCGCTGAAAACATGGGCTTGCGGCTGCCAGCTTTTTCTCCGCCCGCGAATGAGGCGGTCAGGTTGAAGCGGGGATCTTCGATATGCTGCCCTCGTGCGAGAGCCAGCCTCAGTCTTTCCATGCTGAAAATATGGTCAAACTTCCCGGCATGTCCTTTCACATGCAGGGACTGACGCGCGAAATAGCGATCCACAAAGTCTTCGCATGATACCGGGCTTAACAATTCTGCCAGTTCGCGGCCGTTCAGGGCGGCGGGCGCATCTGGGCTTGCCGGCCTGGCTGGATCGCGCAGCGAGCTGAAATCTGTCATTCGGTCGGACCTCCCCGGTCTCGGGCGCTTTTTGCATTGCCCTGAGACCTAGGCAGATAATCCCAATCCGGCGATGGGACAAGCATTGCGGGGAAGAGTTGGCGTGACAGACGCCGACAGAAGATTCGAAAAATGGCAGACCGCGTCTGCGGCCTGCCATCGGATTGGGTCTGGATGCCCGGACTACCGGGCGGGGAGTGCATTCGCGCGGAGGCGATTATTGTTCCGGAGTTTCTTCCGGTTCTTCAACGTCCACGGTTGGAACTTCGACTTCTTCTTCGACCATCACAACTTCAGGCACGAGCACCGTTTCGGTTTCTGTGCCGACATTCACTTCGCCCGTATCGACATCATATTCGGGGATCTTGCCAGCTTCGGCGTCAATGGCGACATCCACATCCGGCAGCTTGCCGGGCTCTGTCTGGTCCACATCGATCAGCGTAGAGCCGAGCCAGACGGCTCCGACGAGGGCAACAACGGCGACGGCGATTCCAATGACTTTTCCTGTACTCATGTTCTGGGTCTTCCTTCTTGTGCTTTGTTGCGCAGTTCAGAGCGCTTGCGAACATAACGGGGCTGTAATCGAATGGTTCCGGCCAGCACTCGCTCCAGCACGGGCGTCCGGAGCGGCGGGGCCGTCCGGGTGTCTGGGCTGAATTACGGAAAAAGCCGGCTCAGGGCGGGGCGCGGGCCGGGCTGACCTGGCCGATCGGCGCATGGCCGAACTGGTCCCGAACTGGTCCATAAAGTGTCCATAAGATGTACAGACTGGTCCAGACAAAAGCGGACGGGACATTGAGGCCACAGGGCAGGTCGCTTGCCAGAGCGGGGCTCTGCCAGCGCGGCACACGCGGCGGCGTATAAGTGTACGCATTGTCCGGCGTCGGCGCATCGCCGATATAGCGGATGGCCACATTGCCGTATTTGTCGACCGTGACGAAGACGCGCCGCCCGGTGCGTTTGCGCCAGGCCGTCAGCCGCACAAGGTTCCACCACAGCCACGGCCAGCAAAAGGCCCAGACATGGGCAAAGAAGGGGCGATAGGCCGGGTCCATGCGGGGGAGTGTGGCATGGTGGGGCGGCCTGTCGGATATCTTGCCTGCGTCGTCCTGCCCGATGACGAAGTCATCCGGGGGCCCATCTCCTGAATTTGCCACCGCAGCGCGCGGCGCTTTGTGCAGCGCCTGCGCGCCGGACGGCACAGGTCGCGCCCGCAGCCGCATTCAGAGTTGGGCCCCCAGACCGCTATCGCGGCCGGGGGGTGACGCATGAGGAGAGCGCGGGATGTATCCAGCAGGGTCGCAATCGCCGCGCTGGCCCGCCTAGCTTCGCGACGGATAAATGCCTTGCGTCACGATACACTGCTTCAGCGCGAGATAGGGTGGCATATTGTTGCCGGCGGTGGATTCGCCCAGCGGGTCTGCCCCGCCGTCATGGGCCAGCGCCGGGCCGGCAATGTCAGATTCGGTGCCGCCGCGCTCGCCCTGTCGCCGGTCGGTCAGGCCGGGGCCCTGGCCCGCGCCCACCATGACGCGCCCGCGAAGATCCGGCAGGGCGAAAGTCGTGCGCCCGTCGCCGCCATACATTGTGCCGAGCAGGGAGAAGAGGGCGGTATTCTCGGCAATCGGCAGCAGGCGGCCATCGGCCTCCATCATACCGCGCGGACAGAAATTGAAGCCCACCGTGACGATCTCGCCGAGATAGTCATCCATCCCCGCATCGGCGGCAGGCGCCGCCCCCGCCATGAGCGCGCCAGTCAGTGCTGCCGCAATCGCAAATTTCCGAATCATTCCGTGTCCTCCCAATATGGAGGATTCACTCTATGACGCTGTGCGGGCGTGGCAAGAAGAAGGATCGCGGGGCGGTGGAGGATAGGTCAGACGTCGTTGTCCGCATCCCCCGGCTCCACGGGACCAATACCCTTTGACAGATTGGCCTTCCGGGCGCGGAAGAAGAAGGCAATGGAGCCGGCATAAGCGGCCAGTGTCATGAGGGCGACGAGTTTCGGGATCACATGGAAAGGCTGTTCACCCACGGCGACCGCGCCGAACCAGCCAAGGTCGCTGTCTGGCAGCTGGCCACGCTCGGCCAGCAACAGGCCGAGCCGGGCAAAGTCGCTATAGGACTGGAAGATCTCGTTGCAGAAGCCGAGCGCGAACATGGAATAGATGACCAGCGCGATCCACATCATCACCCGGTCCAGCCGGTGGGCGGCGAGATAGCTGGTCACCAGCATGCCGAAGACCAGCGTCATGTAATTCGCCATCGTGCCATTGCCGACCTGGATGGCCTCGTAGAAGAGATAGGTGAGTTCGTAATTCGTCATGCCGCGTCCCCCGTCGCGCTATGGGCCAGAAGGCAGCTTAGGCGGAATTTTCCCGGGCGTGAAGCGCGCGGGCCGGCGGGTGCGTGATCGCGATATGCGTCCCGGATAAATCCTTCGGGTTTTCCGGGATGACAAATTGGGTAACAGGTAGGGCGGGTCATGACCCGCCGGACGGCAAGAGCAGATGGCGGGTTACGCTTCGCTAACCCGCCCTACGGGGCGACGCTAATAGTGCGGGGGCGGCCGGTCTACGGGGGCCGCCTGGCCGGTTGACTGCTCGCTGTCGGCCACGCGCTCGGCGAGGCGTGCAACCTGTCGCTCCAGCCGCTCGATCAGCTTCCATTGCGCCGTGATGGCGGCGTTCAAATCCTCAATCGTCTGGTCCTGATGGATCACACGCATTTCAAGCTCGTCGAGGCGGGATGTGTCTGTCATGGCGGGAGGGTTAGCGGTAGGGGCGGGGAGAGGCAATGGTGGGGAGGGGCTGGAGCGGGTCATGGCCCGCCAACTCTGCGCGTGAAATGGCGGGTTACGCTGACGCTAACCCGCCCTGTGGCGGTGCGGAGCATCGCTTTGCTGAGCGTTTGCAGATTGCTAGTTCAGGGGGGCTCTGCGCTCGCTAGTTAAAGCCGATTAGATTCCGAAATTTTCTGTTGAAGAAATTGTCGGTAAATTGATCCCTCTCGACCCGTGAGACACTCAGTAGCGAAAGTAACTCCTCGTCGCTAATTGTAATAAGGAAGCCTCTATTGTCATTCACGAAAGAATGGGCCCTCGCTTGGAGGGCCTTTTCATTGTTTACTTGACGGTAGAAAAGCAGTCCCAAAAATCCCCGCTGTTCGCCAAATCGACCGTTCAATTGATCGAATTCTTCATTGCTTATGTCCTTGCTATAGTTCTTACATTCGACAGGGATAGTTCTTGATCTAATGCGTGGGTCCCGACGCATATCATCCCAAAAGCCGCCTTTCGCGTAATTCCAAAACTCAATATCAAGTCGCTTTCGACCTTGGTGAAGGGGGCGTTGCGCTTTTGGAAATGTTAGGCGTGGCCAAAACAACAAAGTCATTGCTCGCTGAATTAGTTTCTCATATTTGTCAGCATCCTTTTTGCCAGAAGGAAGGCTGCGAATCTCGGCACTTAGCGCAGAGGTTGCTTCCGAGTAAACAAAGTCGGGATCGATAATATTGTCGTCGATGCCGTCGGCACTTTTCATGATCTGCTTAAAATTTTCGAATTGCCCCGGATGCTCTTGGGCAAATTTTGCTAGCTGAGTTTTGTCAAAAGGATATTGCTCTTTGACTCTCTCTTTGGTGACTCTGCCGCTCTTTCCCCGAAGCGCAGACGCTAGAGAAACTTGCGGCTCTAACTCAGCCTGCAAATAGTCCAAATAGTAGTTGTAGTACTCTTGACTGTCTAAGCAGAGCCTTCGACGCACGAGCGATTTCGGAACCAGCAATACCGGTAAATTGTTGATAAGAGGCATTTCCGCATAGCCAGACTTCCACCGCTCTTCCTCGGCGTCCCAGTATGGCGGCATTGCCACATTCCGCGTCTGAACATCGTAAATGTCACAAACGCTTTTTGTGTAAGACATGAGAGGTTGGCGCAGTACGTTTGTTGAAAGATCCGATATTTTATCGGGACCTACACCCTCAACAAACAGCTCAGCTTCAGAGAAGTCTTCGAGTTGCCCGGTGCGGAACGCTTCACTTCTTCGGATCGCATCAATGAGTGCCATAGCTTGCTTGTCACCGACGCCATGGCCTCTTGGCTTTCCCTTCGAGTAGCCAAGAAATGTATCCTTGGGTTCTTTTAGATGCCCTACGAGTACCTTGGCCCTCTCATTGTCCCCGAGCCGTAGGCAGTCCAATAGCGTCGAGAAAAAGGAAAGAAGGCAGTCATAGAATGGATCATCTTCGTCCAGAGCATTTATCTGGATTGCATAGGGATCGACGAAGAGCTTGATGTCTCTCGCAGGATCGACATTCACAAAGTCTAGCTCGCCTTGCGAGGCGTTAAGTCTAAAATACTCTGAGAACGTCATGCCTCCCTCCCGTAGCCGGCCTATCTACTTGGGGGAGAATTATTGCGTTGTCTAGCTTTTGCTTAAATAAATTTCCCCGCCCTTCTCCATAAACTCGCGGCTCTTCTCCTCCATCCCCTTGCGCGCTTCGGAGGCCTGCTTTTCCAGATCGGTCCGTTCGTTCTCGCTCATGCCGGCGGCATATTCCCGGACTTCGGCGGTGATCTTCATGGAGCAGAATTTGGGGCCGCACATGGAGCAGAAATGGGCGACCTTGTGGGCCTCTTTGGGCAGGGTCTGGTCGTGGAAGTCGCGGGCGGTTTCGGGGTCGAGCGCGAGGTTGAACTGGTCTTCCCAGCGGAAATCAAAGCGCGCGCGGGAGACCGCATCATCACGCACCTGCGCGGCGGGGTGGCCCTTGGCGAGGTCGGCCGCATGGGCGGCGAGCTTGTAGGTGACGACGCCGACTTTCACATCGTCCCGGTCCGGCAGGCCGAGATGCTCCTTGGGCGTCACATAGCAGAGCATGGCCGTGCCATACCAGCCGATCATCGCCGCGCCGATGCCGGACGTGATATGGTCATAGCCGGGCGCGATGTCGGTGGTGAGCGGCCCCAGCGTATAGAAGGGGGCCTCGCCGCATTCGCGCAGCTGTTTCTCCATGTTTACCTTGATCTTGTGCATGGGCACATGGCCGGGCCCTTCGATCATGACCTGGCAGCCCTTGTCCCAGGCCACTTTCGTCAGTTCGCCGAGGGTTTCCAGCTCTGCGAACTGGGCCGCATCATTGGCGTCGGCAATCGCGCCGGGGCGCAGGCCGTCACCCAATGAGAAGCTGACATCATAGGCGCGCATGATGTCGCAGATTTCTTCAAAGTGCGTGTAGAGGAAGCTTTCGGTGTGGTGGGCGAGCATCCATTTCGCCATGATCGAGCCCCCGCGCGAAACGATGCCGGTGACGCGGTCGGCGGTGAGGTGAATATAGGCGAGGCGGACGCCAGCATGGATGGTGAAATAGTCGACGCCCTGTTCGCACTGTTCGATCAGCGTGTCGCGATAGACTTCCCAGGTCAGGTCTTCGGCGACGCCGTCGACCTTTTCCAGTGCCTGGTAGATCGGCACGGTGCCGATGGGGACGGGGCTGTTGCGGATGATCCATTCGCGCGTGTTGTGGATGTTGCGGCCGGTGGACAGGTCCATGACATTGTCGGCGCCCCAGCGGATCGCCCAGACCATTTTGTCGACTTCTTCTTCCACGGAAGACGTGACCGCTGAATTGCCGATATTGGCATTGATCTTCACAAGGAAGTTGCGGCCGATGATCTGCGGCTCCAGCTCGGCATGGTTGATATTGGACGGGATGATGGCGCGGCCCGCGGCGATTTCCTGGCGGACGAATTCCGGCGTGATGAATTCCGGGATGTGCGCGCCGAAGCTCTCGCCCTGTGCGATCTGTTCCGCAGCGCCGTCGACGGCCTTGGCGCGGCCGATATTCTCGCGGGTGGCGACATAGATCATCTCTTTCGTGATGATGCCGGCCTTGGCGAATTCGTATTGCGTGACCTTGTGGCCCGGCAGGCCGCGCAGCGGCTTGTGCGTGACCGGGAATTCGCGGGCAAGGTATTTGCCTTGTGCGCCGCCATTGTCTTCGGGCTTCACATGGCGCCCGTCATATTCCTCGACGCCGCCACGCTCCAGCACCCAGGCGCGCCGGTCGCGGGCGAGGCCCTTTTCCACGTCGATGGTGACCGACGGATCGGTATAGGGGCCGGACGTGTCATAGACCGGCACGGCAGGCTCATTGGCGCTGGGGTGAAGGTCGATCTCGCGATGCGGCACAGCGATGTCCGGCGCGTCAGCGGGATGAGAATAGACCTTGCGGCTGGCGGGCAGGGCGCCGGTGGTGACTTTGGGGGTCTCGAACTGGCTTTGGTCTGTGGGCTTGTTCATGGGGCTATTCCTTAGATGGCCGGTGTGGCGGACATGAATGTCTTGTTGAAGTCGGCGGCTGTGGCGGGCAGCTGGATGAAGCCTTTCCGGGTCCACTCCTGCACAAGATCCGCAGGAGTCGCATAGGCGTTGGCGAACAGGCAAGGATCGTCGGAGGTATAAGCCCAATCGGCGAAAGCTGCCTGACGATGGGACTGGATGGCAATACTGTTGTTGACGGCGCGTGTATCGCAAATGTGGATCGTGCGTTTCACTGCAGCGTTTTGATTCAGCTCGAACCACCGCTCTTCCGGCATTGCGGAGGCGGAGTCCTGATACTGAAGTCGTATATATTCCACGCGCTCACTCCCGTCCCTTGCGCCGGTATTAGCCGGATCAGGTTCAAAGGGTGCTGGAGCGGTGTCGGCTCCATCTCAGCGCTTACCAGACGCGCCCCTCGGATGGCCGGGAGAATAGGCGCGTTGTGGGAGGAAGGAAAGGGGGCAGCTGGCGAGAAAAGATAGGTGATTACCTAAGTGTCTTGACAGGCGTCAGTCCATCGCAATAGATAGGTGGATGCCTAACTATTCTTCTTCCGATCCAGCCGCTCTCGACCGGGCCTTCCACGCCCTCGGCGATGCGACCCGGCGCGGCGTGATCGCGCAGCTGAGCCTCGGCGAGGCGAGCATTGCCGAGCTGGCGGAGCCCTATGACATGGCGCTGCCGAGCTTCCTGCAGCATGTCCGCGTGCTGGAAAAAGCCGGGCTCGTATCCAGCCGCAAGGAAGGCCGGGTCCGGCACTGCCGACTGGAAGCGGCGCGGCTGGCAGAGTTGAAATCCTGGATCACGCAATATCAGCAGGCCTGGGCGGCGCGCCTCGACCGGCTGGATGCTTTCCTGAACGCAGACGACCCCGAAAAGGACACCTGACATGACTCATCATACCGTACAGCATGGCACCGCCACAATGGAGAAGGGGCTTTCGGCCTCGCCGGCCCGCGTCTTTGCGGCCTGGGCCGATCCGGAGCAGCGCAAGGTCTGGGGCTCGCCCTCTGACGAGATCGATATGCGCATCGATGCGGCCGACTTTTCCGTGGGTGGAGAAGATGTCACGACCTGTCTGGCGGGCGGCGAGGCCGTGGCCGTGGTACGCGGGCGCTATCATGACATCGTGCCGGACAAGCGCATCGTCTATACCGAGATCATCGCCTCCATGGAGGCAACCGAAGGGGCCTGTCTTGTCTCGGTGGAGTTCCTGCCGGACGGGGAAGGGACGCGCCTGGTCATCACGCTGCAGACCGTGGCACTGGACGGATCGGCCCTGCTGGAGGAGGCGCAGGCGGGCTGGGGCAGCGCGCTGATCCGGCTGGAGGAATTGTTGCAGGCAGGCTGATCCGGGTTGGGGCTGTACTCAGTTGCAGAAATAGCAGCTGATTAATCCCAGACGGCATTTTGTTAACCTTATGGCGACTCCGAATCGCGATGATGGGCGCAAACCCCGACCCCGGAGATGTGCTTCATGGCCTTTACTGCAACATTCGGCGGCGCCGAAGAGACCAAGGCAAAACCGAAATACAAGACCTTCAAGGTGGACCTCTGGGCGACCGATCTGAACCCGACCGAAATCGGGATCATGAAACAGACCCAGCATGAGGCCGCGTCTGACCAGTTCACCAAGGACATGGAGATCTTTGGCCAGATCAAGGATGGTCGCGAGCGGACGGGCATTCTCGCCTATCGCAAGGAAATGTGGAAAACCGGGGAAGGCATGAAGCGCCGGCTGGTGCTGAAATTGTTTTCCGAAGGCATGCACTGGCGCGGGACGGCAGAATTGTTGATGGGCCGGTCATTGCAACTGAGCATTGGGGCGAAGGGCACACCGGTGCCGTCCTATTCAGTCAATATCAGCCGTCATGACCAGATTATCCAGTTGGAACGGTCGGCGCAGAAGTGGCCGCTTTTCCCGGAGAAATTTTCCTTTTTTATCGACACGACGAAAGGCCCGCGCTTCTATCGCCTGCGCCGCAACGTCATAGGCATCGGTGCAGACTATAGTCTGTATGATGATCGGGGTCGCAAGATCGGCAAGCTGGATCATCGGATCATCAATCTGGGCGGATCATGGATCGTTAAAGTGGATGCGGCGGAAAGCTATGCCAAGCTGGAGGCCGTGTTGCAGATGTTCTGTGCCCTGCTGAAATTCAACGGGGCCGCGCGTCGGCATGTGGCGAAAGAAGTCGAACAGCTGCATCTTGGGCGGGCCGTGCGCCAACTCGACACGCAGGAGCGCAATCTCTACCTGAACCCGCGCCGTCGGCGCTGATTGGTCAGGCTGCAGGCCGCTTCAGTTCGATCCACAATTGCTCCGACTGAGCCAGCAGCTGGCCGTCGCGCGTGAACAGTGCGGTGGCAGCGCCATGCTTGCGACCGTCATCATAGAGAGACCAGCCAGCCACAATGAGATCGTCGCCTGGGGCGGGGCGTGCATGCACCTGCGCGGTGATGCGGGCCAGCACCATCGGATTGTCCTGAAAGCCAATCGCAAAGGCGCCCGGACAGTCGAGCGCGGCCCATAGTATTTCCGGGCGCACCAGGCCGTCTTCGCCTGCAAGGCTTTCATCCGGTGTCCAGACATCTGTCACCCCGTCATAGCCATTCGGCTTGCCGGTGAAGAGGCAGAGGCCATCGTCGGTGCGCTCTGGTCCACAGACATAGCAGCGGGGAAACGCGTGGGTCTCGACAGGGGGGAAACTGTCCGGGCCTGTCTGTGCTGTCTCGAAGCTTGGCGCAGCGGGGGGAGGGGCAAGCGGTGCGGCAGGTTGCGCGGTCATAACCAACTGGTCCCCATGCCGGACTTCGTATCCGTCACCTGTTGGGACGACCTCCATCGCCATGTCGAGCGGCGGTGGCGCGCGCAGGGAAACTTCTGCCGGACCATCAATATGGCTTGCGGCGAGACCTGCCGAGATGCCTCCATTGGCTGAGTCGGGGGGACCGTTGAACATGGCGGGCACGAGGATGGTGAGCGGTGTGGACATGGGCAACTCCTGTCCTGCGCGCATGCCGATAGCGGCGAGTGAGGTCAATGCGACATGCAGGCAGGATGCGCGCTAGTCGAGCAGGCCGAGTTCGCGTTGCTTTTTCTTGCTGAGGGCAGTGGCGATCAGGCGAAAGGATTCTGCGACATAGTCCTTGAGGTCGTCATCCGACAGGGTTTCGTCCGAGAAACGCTGGATCCATTTCATGCCACGTGAAGCAAGGTAAGGCGCGCCCTGGCAGCCGGGCTGGTCTTTCAGGATATGAAAGCTGATCGGGCGGACCTTGAACGTACAGGTGGCAAGCTGGTCGCCGTCCGGTGTGCCCATGGCGAAGACCTTGCCGCCAATCTTCCAGACATGGGAGCCACCCCATTGGACCACATGCGTTGTCTGGCCGAGGCCTGCGCAATAGGAATTGTAATCTTCCAGTGTCACCGCGCGAGCGCCTGCTGCGTGCCGCTGTCCCAGCCCACAAGGATTTCCGCACCGGTATCGATGACCGGACGTTTGATCAGCGTGGGATTCGCCTTCAGCAGGCCCGCGGCGCCTTCGCCCAGCGCGCCTGACTTCTCAGCCTCTGACAAGGTGCGCCATGTGGTCGAACGGCGATTGACGAGTCTTTCCGCGCCGACGGCCTTCAGCCAGGCTGGCAAGAGCCGGTCAAGGTCGGCGTCTTCGCGAATGTCGACAAAAGCGGTCTCCCGGTCCGAGGCATCAAGTTCTTTCAGGGCTTTCTTGCAGGAATCGCAATTCTTCAATCCGTACAGCGTAACCGGGCCAGCCGACATGGGGGTCTCCTCTAAGTGTGGTGCCTCAAAGGGCTAGAACGCACCGATGGCAAACACAACCAGGCCAAGCGCGAGCGCAACAATGCCAAATCCGCGCAAATGATCATCATCCGGCATCATCCAGTGTGCCAATGCCCAGAGTGGTTTGGGCCATGCCACCAGGAGGAGACCTTCGACGAGCGCCCCTGCGATGATCAGGGTTGCGATGCCATCGGTTGCGGTGGAGAAACTGTTCTGGACTGACAAGGTTCCCCCCGCCGCAAAGATCATGACCGCGCCGCACAAAAAGCCGATCGCCGGGCTGTCTTCCAATTCGTCGATCAGGCGGGCCATGCGGTCAGGGTTGGCCAACAGGCCGGCTCCACACGCCATGAAGTAGAGGCCGAAGACGAGCAGGATTGTATGGGCGAGCATGACGGGCTCCTCTGGATACGCTGATCAGCATATCATGCCGGGCGGGGTTGGTCAGTCCGTATCGGAGGGGCGGACCACGCCGACAATCGGGCCCATATCGAGACCGGTCTCGTTGCGACCGATCTCCGGCGCGTAGAGCTTTGAGACATATCCATCCAGAAAGAGGGCGTTGGGCGTGTTCAGCTTGTCGCGAAACAGGCTGGCAAAACTGTGGAAGTTCACGGGCACATCACTGATGGCGAAATAGAGCGTTGCGCCATCAGCGGTGACGCCCACGCCATTGCGACGTTTCCGGCTGGGGCCGTCCGCGTTGAATCTCGGATGCAATGCACCGTCGATCACCAGCATGGGGCCGGACTGTGTCGCAAAGCGCGCGTCCGGTGCCTCGGCCTCAAAGGCGAGACTTTCTGTGACATGGGGGGTGCCGTCTTGATCCACCCAGAATACCCCGTTGGGAAGCAGGCCGAAATTGCCCGGCCCTTCACGCGTCACGAGCGAGGCGACTTTTTCGCCCTGCTCGACATAAAGCCCGACCGGGCGGCGGTCCTGATGATACATGCCGGCGTTCATGGCAAACTCAAGCGTCTGGCCGTGATCGGCGAGATGGGCGGCCAGCCGGTCGAACTGACCAAAGGGCGCGCCATCGGGGTGAGTGAGCCAGAGGTTTACCGATGTGGGCGCCTCAAAGGAGCACACCGTATAAGGTTGGCCGAGATGCTTTACCGGGGCACATGGCGACGGGGTTTCCGCCTGAGCGCAAGCTTGCATCAGAACCGTGCAGACGAGAATGGCAAACCAGAGACGCATGCCGACAAATTAGCGGCTGGCTGGATCAAGCGCCATGCACAAATTCCACGAGACTGGGGATCGGTATATTTTCGATACATCGAACCTTGAAATTTAGATATATCGAAATTATCTGAGGTTTAGATATATCGAAAGGACTTCAAATGACGTATCGAAATAGAAACATGAAACATCGTCGTGGCGCAGGTTGCGGCACACGAGAAAATGGACCCGTGCATGGAGGTCGACGCGGTATGAGACATGGTAGAGCGGATGGTCATCGCGGCGGACGCCGTCGGCCCCTGAATCATGGCGATCTGCGCCTGTTGATCCTGGAGCTTGTCTCGGAGGAAGCCCGCCACGGCTATGACTTGATCCGTGAGATCGAGAGCCGGACGGGCGGGGCATATGTCCCCAGTCCCGGCGTGATCTATCCTGCGCTGGAGGCCCTCCTGGACCTCGGCCTGGTCGAGGCGGAAATGGATGGTCAGCGCCGGACGTTTCGCCTGACGAAAGACGGCAGCAAAGAGCACGAAGATTCAGCCGCGACAATCGAGGCGATCGAGGCCCGTCTCGCCGACCTTCAGGAGAGCGATCGACCTGAAGATCCGCAGGATGTGCGCGGGGCCATGCATCGACTACGCCACGCCGTGCGAGATGCGGCCCGGTCGGCGTCGAATGATGGCGAGACGCGCAAGGCGATCGCGGATATCCTGACGGATGCCCAAGAGCGGATCGCCGCGCTGAAAGGCGCCTAGCCGGTTTGACCGGATTCACAGCGGAGAAGGGGAGGCGATGCCTCTCCTTTTCTATTCGGCAGCGGCTTCCAGCGCTTCGCGGCGCTTTTCAGCGGCGGACTTCTTGACGCTCTCGGAGCGCAATTGTCCGCAGGCGGCGAGAATGTCGCGTCCGCGCGGTGTGCGGATCGGGGACGCATAGCCCGCCTGATTCAGCACTTCGGCGAATTCCTCGATTGTGTCCCAGTCGGAGCATTCATAAGGGCTGCCCGGCCAGGGGTTGAACGGTATGAGGTTGATCTTTGCCGGCACGCCTCTCAGAAGGCGGACGAGGTCGCGCGCTTCAGCAAGGCTGTCATTGACGCCCTTCAGCATGACATATTCAAACGTCACCCGGCGGGAATTGCCCAGGCCGGGATAGGCGCGGATCGCCTCGAACAGTTCCTTCAGATTGTACTTGCGATTAATCGGAACAATCTCATTGCGCAGATCATCATTCGTCGCGTGCAGCGAGATGGCGAGCATGGCATTTGTGCGTTCGCCGAGCTCTACGATCTTCGGCGCGACACCCGCCGTGGATACGGTGATGCGGCGCCGGCCAATTGCTATGCCATCGCCGTCACTGATCGTGTCGATCGCTTCGGCGACATTGTCCAGATTGTAGAGCGGTTCGCCCATGCCCATGAAAACAATATTCGTCAGGCGTCGGTCTTCTTCATCACTCGGCCAGCCATCCAGCGCGTCCCGCGCGATCAATACCTGTGAGACGATTTCCTGTGCGGTCAGATTGCGAACGAGCTTTTGTGTGCCGGTATGGCAGAAGGTGCAGTTCAGAGTGCAGCCGACCTGGCTGGACACGCAGAGAGCACCTGCCTTGCCGACATCGGGAATATAGACGCTCTCGCCTTCGATGCCGGGGCCGAAGCGGGCCAGCCATTTCTGCGTGCCATCGCGAGAGACCTGGTGATCTGCGATCTCGGGCCGGGTGAGGATAAATTTCTCGCCCAGCTCCGCGCGCAGGTCCTTGGCGACATCGGTCATGCCGTCAAATTCCTGAACACCGAAATGGTGCATCCAGCGGCGCAACTGTTTTGCGCGCATGCCAGCTTTCTTCGGCTCCAGACCAAGCGCTTCCATCTCTGCTTTCAGAGCAGGAAGGGACAGGCCCGCCAATGAGCGGGGGGCAGGGGATGCAGCGTCGCCGCGCCGGGTGAGGTCAAGTTCGATTTTCATGATGCGGCGCCTATAACACGCTGAAGCGGTTGAAGGAATTGCTGGCTGCAGGCCTCACATTACGGGGAGTTAATGAGGATCGCCATTGTTTTGTCATCGATGGAACGGAAAGACTGACCCACGCGTTAATAAGCGTGCCCAATTCCGGGCTGTCCTTTCCAAAGGAGCTGATGACATGAAACGCCTTTCCTATGCGCTGCTTGCGCTTCCCCTGATTGCCCTTCCAGCCTGTGAAACCGGGCCGAGCCAACGGGTTCTGACCGGCGCTGGCGTCGGGGCCATTCTTGGCGCTGGTGCAGGTACGCTTGCAGGTGGCGACGATGGCCGCAACGCTGCAATTGGCGCAGCCGTGGGTGCAATTGCTGGCGCCGCAGCCGGTGACTATATGGACAAACAGGAGCGCCGCCTGCGCGAGCAAACCGCTGGCACGGGCATTGGTGTTGAGCGCCAGGGCGATCAGATCGCGTTGACCATGCCGTCCAACATCACTTTCTCCGTGAACAGTGCCACGATCCAGCCGAACTTCTATAGCGCGCTGAACGATGTCAGCCTGACGCTGGTCGACTATCCATCGACCGCCGTGGATATCATTGGTCATGCCAGCTCTGACGGCCCGGACGACTACAATATGGACCTGTCCCGTCGCCGTGCAGAATCGGTCCGTTCCTATCTCGTGAACCAGGGTGTCACGCCAGTTCGCCTTGCGGCTGTTGGTATGGGTGAGACCCAGCCAATCGCGGACAATGCGACTGCTGAGGGCCGCGCCGCCAACCGCCGCGTGGAAATCATCCTGACGCCGATCACGCAGGAAAGCTACTAAGCTGAAATTGCAGACCTCATCGCCTCGATGGGGTCTGCATACCGTTTTTCCATGGCGGCGAGCAATTGCGCGTTTGCCGTGGAAGGATGGCCCGAATTGGCGGGCGGTGCAGGATCATATTCCACTGCCAGCTGAATTCCTTCGGCCACGTTCTGGCCCGAAATTTCCATGACAATCTGAAGCGCGAAATCGATGCCGGCGGTAACGCCCCCACCGGTATAGGTGGTGCCGTCCCGAACGCAGCGCGCTTCGGTGGGCACAGCGCCGACCAGCGGCAGCAGATGGTGATAGGCCCAATGGGTGGTCGCCTTTTTGCCGTTTAACAGGCCTGCTGCACCGAGTATGAAAGCGCCCGTGCAGACGGACGTCACATAGGTTGCTGCCGCGCCGGCCTTGTGAACGAAATCCATCGTTTCCCCGTCAGCGAGCGCATCGACCACACCAAACCCGCCCGGCACGAGGATCATGTCGAGATCGGGCGCATCTGCGAATGTGCCGGTCGGCACGAGGCCTAGGCCGCAATCGCTCGGCACAGGATCAGGGGATTTTGCGAGAATATGGGTTTCCGCGCCGGGCATACGGTGGAGTATCTGGAGAGGGCCGGTGAAATCGAGTTGAGTCACATTCGGGAAAAGGACAAAGCCGATATTCATGATGCACTCCGATTCCGGCCCCAGATTGCCGGTGCGGTATTGATAGCAGTCGCCACACGTCGTAGCGAGTCCGGCGGCATGGTGCCGGTCGATATTTGCACGACTTTCCTGATCGCAGCACCTATACAAGCGTTCAACACCGAACGCGAAGAGGATCGGAACATGCAGGACTCCGTTCCGACCCATAATCCGCGAGGCCGTTTCGGTCAGTCAGCGCCTTATCGGGGCCTCTTCTCCGAAGGCATTCGCGGGCTCTCCTGGATGTTTCTGAAAGCGACGGGCTGGCATGTCGCCACAGACTGGCCGGACGTCTCCAAATCCGTGATCATAGCCGCGCCTCACACCTCCAATTATGACGGGTTGGTCATGCTCGCCATTGCGGGCTGGTACCGACAAAAGCTCAGTTGGATGGGCAAGGCTTCCCTTGTGCAAGGGCCGTTTGGCGGCTTGCTCCGGCGAGCAGGCTGCGTGCCGGTTGAGCGGTCAAAATCGAAGGATGTCGTGTCGCTGATGAAGGAGGCGTTCGACGCGGCGGATACGCTCCACCTCGCGATCGCGCCTGAAGGGACGCGCAATGCCAATCCGGTCTGGAAAACTGGGTTCTGGCATATCGCCCAATCCGCCAATGTGCCCTTGTTCAGCGCCGTGCTTGATTTTGGAACCAGGGAAATGCGGCTGGAGGGACCGATCATGCCTGGCGGGGATTTCGAGACCGATATGGACGTGATCATTTCGCACTATCGCGATGCGAAAGGCCGCCATCCTGAGCGCTTCTGTCTACCGGGTCAGGCGTCTTAGCGGCAGATTGCGGAGGCCTTGTCGATGGCCGCTGCCGAGCCGCTCAGCGAGAAATGATAGGCCACTTGCGTGTTGCGCTGGGAAACGGCTTCAATCCGGAGTTCTGACCCCTTGCGAAGGGCCGAAACAATCCGGGAATCGTCGGAATCATCTGCGAACGCTTCACGCCCGACGCCAAACATGGCCCAGGACGACCGTCCTACGCTGGCCTTCGGCGCCAGGTCTTCCCGCAAGTCAAAGCCGACTTTCAAGCTCGGTTGGTTGCGCGCGCGACCGGATTTCCAATTGGTGACATAGAACCACACATCGCCATGATCGGCCGCGCGGGGGGCCTTGTCGGTGGCTTGTGTCGCTGCATAGCAGATGGTTTCTCCATTCGCGGTGTCGGTAAAGACCGACCAATCCTTGTATCGACCGATCGCCGAAGGGCTGGCAGAGGCCATGGGCACGGCAAGCGCAGCCACAAGGGTCAGCACGGTCAGAGTTTTCCGGCTCAATCTCAGTGTTTGCATATTCTATACATTCCCATTTGCGCGGAGCATTCCCAGCATCATAAAGACAACAGGGTTAAGGCTAAACTACGGCATGTCAGCTGCCTCTGCAGATCACGCCAGCTTGTTCGTTCAGGCGGTTGCGTTCCATGTGAGCCGCCACGATAGTGTCTGGAACATGTAAACTGAGAGTTCTTGTGTGAACGACACTGTAACAACGACGATTTCCCCGGATGTGCGACAGCGTCATGCAGACTGCATGGCCCTGATTGCCTCCGATAAGTGTCGGGCCTCTTTTTCGGAATTGTTCGACTTCTACGCCCCGCGGGTGAAGAGTTACATGTTGCGGTTGGGCGCAAGCGCGCTGGAGGCCGAGGATCTGGCGCAAGACGTCATGGTGACTGTCTGGCGCAAGGCGGGCATGTACGACCGCAAGCAGGCGTCGGTCTCGACCTGGATTTTCCGCGTCGCACGCAATCGGCGCATCGACAAATTCCGCCGGGCCAGTCGACCCGACCTCGATGCGGATGAGCCCATGCTTCGGCCACCGGATATAGAGCAGCCGGATGCGGCGCTGGATCGGGTTCAGATCGAGGAGGCGGTTCGGGCCGAGTTGGTGAAGCTGCCCCCCGAACAGCTCGAATTGCTGCAGGCCGCCTTCTATGAGGGTTTGTCGCATTCCGAAATCGCCACAAAATTCAACCTGCCCCTGGGAACGGTGAAGTCACGAATCCGGCTGGCTTTCGGCCGCCTGCGTGGCCAATTGGAACCGGAGGGCGGAGATGCCGACACGTAGTGAATGGAACATGACATGATGCAGCAGCCAGCTACTTCATCCTATAGCGAGCTCTATTCGGCCTATGCGGCGGGTCAGCTTGATCCGGCATTTGCGTTACTACTCGAGACCCAGAGCATGTTACGGCGTGATGTGCGTGGCGCGCTTGCCGCAAGTGAAGCGGTGTCCGGTTTCATGCTGGAAACAGCAGAGCCCGTTCAGATGTCAGCCGGAGCAGGGGCTCGCGCACTTGAGCTGATTGATGCGCTCGAAAGCGGAGATAGCGTGACCGCTACGGATTTCACTGGAGACGCCGAATTGGCGTGCCTGCCCATGCCCTTGCGCGACAAGGCGTTGGAGGCATTTGATGATGCCGGATGGCAGGCGAACGCGCCGGGCATCCGACGCATGAAACTCGATGTTGGCAGCGACCTCGAGATCGAGCTTTACCGTATACAGCCCAATGCCAAAGTGCCCCGGCATTCGCACGGCGGTACGGAGTTCACGCTCGTGGTGGCAGGCGGATTTTCGGATGAGACCGGCAGTTACGGTCCCGGCGACCTGGCGGTCAAGGGGCCGGACGACACGCACCAGCCCGTCGGTGATCCGGGCGAAGTTTGTTTCGCCCTTGCAGTGCGGGATGCGGGACTACAGTTCACGGGGATCATGGGTGTGATCCAGCGTGTGCTGGGGCGCTGACTATTTGCGGTCGCGACCGGGAACATATGTTCCGCTGAGGCCATCTCCGCCAGTGCCGCCAGGCATGATCGGGCGCGGAGCATAGCCGCCCATAGATAGATGGCGATCATACATGACGAGCGCGCCAGCAAGGCTGACATTGATACAAAATTTGGTCGGAATTTTCACGACATGATCGCAGCGCGCGAGGATGTCGGGTGACAAGTCCCCTTTTTCAGGGCCCAGCATATAGGCCGCCTGCGGAGGATGCCGGAAGGTGGGCAGCATTACAGCATCATCCGTCAGCTCGATGCCGACCATCTGACACCCGCGGGGCAACTGCATTTCGTCAACATTGTCCCACTGATAGTAAGGTACTTGTCCGGCTGTTTTTGACGTGTCGGCCTGGTAGGCTGCCCGCAGGCGATGCTCGGCATTGATGGAAAACACAAAGCTTGCCCCGAAGGCATTCGCTGTACGCATCAGCGCGCCAAGATTCATGGGTTTCGAGATACGTTCAGAGCCGATCGCAAAATAGCCGCGCATATCAGAAAGCCTCCAGTCCAAATCTGAGGATCACGAGCAGGCCGATAATCACAGGCAGTGTGTAAACCGAAACGCGCCGCGCAAGGCGCAGGTGTCCGAGCTGGTTCGGATAGGTTTGGTTGAGATGAGTTGCGATATCCGTATGCGAGACACGCCGTCCGGCATCAGCGACGCCTTCGCGGTACTCAATGTCTGAGGGGAGTCCGCCAAATTTTTCCGTCAGAGCACGGCGCAACGCTACCGAAATCATCCAGCGCATCTGCAGGGCGAGCATCAGGGCGAACACGGCCAAACCCAACACTATGAAAAGAAGAATATTCATCAGCCGAACGTGCCCACTTCAAATCGTCCATTTGAATCCGCCATGGCGCGTTTCAGGCCAGACGAATTCCAGAGCGCGGATATGTCTCCTTCGGCGGATACGGCGATCATGCCGCCTTGTCCTCCCAGCATGCGCACATCATCCAATGCGCCTTGGACGGCGGCTTCCAGTTCGGCTCCGGCATAGCGGATGCGCGCCGAGACGTCTGCGGCTGCAGCTGCGCGAATGAAATATTCACCCAGTCCGGTGCACGACACGGCGCAACGTTCATCTGCCCATGTGCCCGCGCCGGGCAGGGGAGTATCGCCCAGCCGGCCGGGCGTTTTGCCGCGAATGCCGGCCGTAGAGGTTGCAGCTGACAGGTCACCATAAATGTCGAGCGCAACTGCCCCCACGGTTCCGGTCGAGTTGATCATGTCCTGTGTCGTCAGTTCATCGACGGGGTCATAGTAAGCGTCCGGATCGTCGATCATGACCAGGCCCGATTTGGCCAGCAGTTTTCGGGCGCCGTCTGCAATCAGCAAAACATTGGGGGTCTGTTCCATGACCGCGCGCGCGCAGGAGACCGGATTGCGGTATCCCTGCAGAGCGCCGACCGCTCCGGCTGTGCGGTTGCGACCGTCCATAATGGCGGCGTCCAGCTCATACGCGCCGTCGAGGTTTGGTGCAGCGCCCTTTCCGGCAAGATACAGGCCGGACTCTTCAAGCCCCTGAACCATCACTTCGACCACATCCAGAGCGGCTTCGCCGTCCCGCAAGCGTTCGGCACCATTCTTCAGCAGGGTCGCCAAATGGGCTTCCTGCAGGGAATAGTCATTCCCCGGGATCGGCCCGGCGCCACCATGCAGGGCCAGGGCCCATTTCTTTGCCATTTGACTGCTACCTCTCCGCTACGTCAGGCTTGGACTTTTATCGGGCACACCGCTACCGTCTGACAGCAGAAACAACAAGATGGGAAGGAAGTCGCAGCCATGAAAGCAGTGCTCTCCAAAGAAGTAGGCGGACCGGACAGTCTGGTCATTGAAGATGCCCCGATGCCGGAATGCGGCAAAGGTCAGGTGCTGATAGAAGTAAAGGCGTGCGGGGTGAATTTCCCGGATTCGCTGATCATTCAGGACATGTACCAGTTCAAGCCACCGCGCCCGTTCTCGCCGGGTGGCGAGATCGCCGGGTTCGTCAAGGAAGTGGGCGAAGGCGTTTCCCATGTGAAAGTGGGTGACCGCGTTCTGGCCTCGATCGGGAATGGCGGTATGGCGGAATATGCCGTCGCGGCCCAGCATGCCGTAATGCCAATCCCGGAAGGCATGCCGTTTGAAGAAGCGGCCGCGTTCCTGATGACGTATGGCACCAGCTATTATGCTCTCAAGGACCGCGCTGACCCGAAGCCGGGTGAGAAACTGCTCGTTCTGGGTGCGGCTGGCGGCGTTGGCATTGCAGCCGTTGAGCTTGGCAAGGCGATGGGCCTTGAAGTGATCGCGGCCTGCTCGACACAGGAAAAGGTGGATTTTTGCCTCTCAAAAGGCGCCGACAAAGGCCTCGTCTATGCGCGTGAGCTTGATCGGGACGGTCAGAAAGCGTTCTCCAACGACATCAAGGAAGTGTCCGGCGGCGGCGTGGACATTATTTATGACGGTGTCGGTGGCAATTATGCCGAGCCCTCGGTGCGGGCCATGAACTGGGAAGGGCGTTTTCTCGTGATCGGCTTTCCTGCCGGTATCCCAAAGCTGCCGCTCAACCTGACCCTGCTGAAAAGTTGCGACATTCGCGGCGTGTTCTGGGGCGCAGCGGTGGCGCGTGACCCGAAGGCTCACCAGCAGAATGTCGCTGAACTGTTCAAGCTGTATGGTGAAGGTAAGATCCGTCCGCACATCTCGAATACATATCCGCTGGAAAAGTCAGCCGATGCCATTCAGGAGCTGATGGACCGGAAAGCGCAGGGCAAGGTGGTGGTCGTGATCTGATTCCAACTGTCATTCGCCGTGCGAATGACAGTTAACGCCTGAACCAAAGCCTGTGTCGCGCATAGTTCTGTCATGTCAGATAAAAGCCAAACACAGGCAAACGCACCTCCTGCGAATGGACGTGACGATCCGCGCATGCGGATGTTGCGGCGTGGGAGAATTGTCGTAAACCACCGCCACAGTTCGTTCGATGTGGGGATCCGAGACCTGTCATCGACAGGAGCCAAACTCAAATTGACCGAAATCTGGGCGGTGCCGGAGACGTTTGAACTTCAGATACTGAAGCCTGACGGCTCAATGGAGCTGGTTGTGCCATGCGAGAAGCGTTGGCAGAGCGGTATTCTGGTCGGAGCAAAGTTCGTGCGCCCGCCACGCCCTTAGCCTTTTGGGAACCGGGACGAAAAAACCCGCCGTAGCGATCCGGCGGGTTTTTCTTTTAGGTGTAGTCAGCCGCCTTAGGCAGACTTCTGGTCGCCATCGACTTCCTCGAAGTCGGCATCGACCACATCATCGCCGTCGGCTGCCGCATCGGCGGCTGCGTCCGCAGTGGCCGCCTCATCCTGCTGGCTGGCATAGATTGCCTCGCCGAGCTTCATGGCGGCCGTCATCAGGGCCTGATGCTTGGCCTGGATGTCAGCGATGTTGTCGCCCTCACGGGCCTCTTTCAGCTCGTCGGACGCCGTCTTGATCTCGGCTTTCACCTCGTCAGACACCTTGTCGCCATGCTCCTCGACCTGCTTTTCGGTCTGGTGCACCAGCGCTTCGGCCTGGTTCTTGGCTTCGACGAGTTCGCGGCGTGCCTTGTCCTCGCCCGCATTGGCTTCGGCGTCGGCCATCATGTTCTTGATGTCCTCGTCCGTCAGGCCACCGTCCGCCTGGATGGTGATCTGCTGCTCTTTACCCGTGGCCTTGTCCTTGGCGGACACGGACACGATGCCGTTGGCGTCGATGTCAAAGGTCACTTCAATCTGAGGCAAGCCGCGCGGTGCTGGCGGGATGCCTTCGAGATTGAACTGGCCGAGCATCTTGTTGTCGACGGCCATTTCGCGCTCGCCCTGGAAGACCTTGATCGTCACGGCAGGCTGATTGTCGTCAGCCGTCGAGAACACCTGGGACTTCTTGGTCGGGATCGTCGTGTTGCGGTCGATCAGGCGTGTGAACACGCCGCCCAGTGTTTCAATACCGAGCGAGAGCGGGGTCACGTCAAGCAGGACCACGTCTTTCACGTCGCCTTGCAGCACGCCGCCCTGGATCGCTGCACCGATGGCAACAACTTCATCCGGGTTCACGCCCTTGTGCGGCTCGCGGCCGAAGAATTTCTTCACGGCTTCCTGAACCGCCGGCATGCGGGTCATGCCGCCCACGAGAACGACTTCGTCGATGTCGGAAGGAGACTTGCCAGCATCTGCGAGCGCTTTCTTGCACGGTTCGATGGTGCGCTTGACGAGGTCTTCGACAAGGCTTTCGAACTTGGCGCGCGTCAGCTTGATATTGAGGTGCTTGGGGCCGGTCGCATCTGCCGTGATGAAGGGAAGGTTCACTTCATACTGGCTGGCAGAGGAAAGCTCTTTCTTGGCTTTCTCGGCTTCTTCCTTGAGTCGCTGAAGGGCAAGCTTGTCGGCTTTCAGGTCAATGCCCTGATCCTTCTTGAACTCTTCTGCAAGGAAGTCGACGATCCGGAGGTCGAAGTCTTCACCGCCGAGGAACGTGTCACCATTGGTGGACAGCACTTCGAACACACCGTCGCCGATTTCGAGCAGGGAGACGTCGAACGTACCACCGCCAAGGTCGTAGACTGCGATCGTCTTGGACTGTTCGTCCTTGTCGAGGCCGTAGGCGAGGGCCGCAGCGGTTGGCTCGTTGATGATCCGCAGGACTTCAAGACCCGCGATCTTGCCGGCGTCTTTGGTTGCCTGGCGTTGCGCATCATTGAAGTAGGCAGGCACGGTGATGACCGCCTGGGTCACTTCGCTGCCGAGATAGGCTTCAGCCGTTTCCTTCATCTTGGTCAGGATGAAAGCAGACACTTCCTGTGGTGCGTAATCCTTGTCGCGACCTTTGACCCAGGCGTCGCCTGCCGGGCCTTTGACGATTTCGAACGGGGAAATTTCCTTGTCCTTCTGCGCGGTCGGGTCGTCGAACTGGCGACCGATCAGACGCTTGATGGCGTAGAAGGTGAAATCCGGGTTGGTGACAGCCTGGCGCCGGGCCGGCATGCCGATCAGGCGTTCGCCGCCTTCAGTGAAGGCCACAACGGACGGGGTTGTGCGCTGGCCTTCTGCGTTTTCAATGACCTTTGCCTGTCCGCCTTCCATGACGGCGACGCAGGAGTTGGTGGTTCCAAGGTCAATACCAATGATTTTGCTCATGTTGCATCTCTCTTTTTATCAAGCCGCCACGGGCCGTGTTCTGTTGCGGTCTGCTCAGCAGCCCCGGACAGCCAGTGGCTCTTTCCAAGGGTTCAAATGAGGCGGCGGAAACGGTTTTGATCCGTGCGCCGGTTCGTCTTGCGATATGGGAAGGGTTTAGCGCGTCTCAAGGGGGGAACAATACGTAGCTGTACAGGATTTTGGTGCATTGCTGCTATAGGTCGGCCCTATAGCAACCCCAACAGCAATTTATTTGATAATGGTTCTCAGTCTCACTATGTCAGTTGGTGTGAAAGGAAATATCATGCCGCGCCAACTCATCAAGACACTCACATACAGCCTGATGCACTTTACGGTCGCTATTGCCGTGGCGTTTGCCCTGACGCGTAACTGGCATGCGGCGCTGGCCATCGGAATGATTGAACCGGCCGTGCAGACCCTCGCCTACACGTTTCATGAGCGCCTGTGGGAGCGCCTGCCCGGCCGTGGGCGCACCGCGCCCGAGCCGCTGGGCTGAATTATCCCGGAACTTCTGGACGTTTAGGTATCCTGCTGGGCATAGTGCCAAAAAAGCAGAAGCCGGGGAGGCTCCAGATGATCCGCACCTTCGTTCCAATCTTTTCCATCTGTCTATTGGCGGCCTGCACGTCAGAGCCCGTCAACAAGGCGCTCTCTGTCGCGAGCATTGAGCAGGCCTGGATTGCGGAAGGCTTTGAAAGTCCAGAAGGTGTCGCTGCTGCGCCGGATGGCGGATACTTCATTTCGAACGTGGTCGGAGAGGGGACTGACAAAGATGGGAATGGCTACATTTCTCATCTTGCATCCGACGGCAGTATCACGACGCGTTACTGGACAGCGAAACTGGACGCGCCCAAGGGCATGGCCGTGCTGGACGGGACTCTGTATGCCGCCGACATTGATAGCGTGGTGATGTTCAACGTCGAAGACGGCGAGCGACTGGACTCAGTCCGCATTGAGGGCGCCAAATTTCTCAATGATGCGACCGACTGGAACGGCGCGATCTATGTGTCGGATTCCGGTGATGCGGCGATCTACCGGATATCAGACGGTACGGCTGAGCTTTGGCTGCAGGATGAGCGGCTGGTGGGCGTGAATGGCCTGTTGGGCGATGGCGACCGGATGCTGGTCTCTACCATGACAACCGGCAGCTTGTTCAGCGTGACCGCAGAGGGCGAATTGACCGAGATTGCCGCCGGCATGGAAAATGCCGACGGGATCGGGCTCGTGCCGGGCGGCGGCTATCTCGTCTCGTCCTGGCCCGGCCAGATCCACTATGTCGGCGAAGATGGCGCGGTCGCCACCCTGTTTGATGAACCGGTCTCTCAGAATGACCTGACGGTGATCGGCGATACGGTCATCGTGCCGAACTGGCGGCAGAACACCGTTACGACGTGGAAGGTGGGGCGTTGATCAGTTCGCCGCGCCTGCGCTGACGGCGACCATGGCGGCGCGCAAGGTGCGCTCGCCGATCTTCCAGCCGGGCTGGAAGCAGGAGGCGATGGTGCCGTTTGGCTGGTCGGACGGGATGTTGGCGACGGCCTGATGCAGGTTCGGATCGAATGTGTCGCCGGGCAGGGCGGCAATCACCGTAACGCCATGACGGGCGAGGGCTGTGTGCAGCTCCTTCTCCGTCATCTCGATGCCTTCGAACAGGTTCCGGCCAGCTTCTGACAGGGCAGCGCGATCTTCATCGGTCAGGGCGGCGAGGGCGCGGGAGAGGTTATCCGAAACGCTGAGCAGGTCGCCGGCAAATTTCTCGATGGCGTAGACGCGCGCGTCGGACACCTGACGCTCGGCGCGCTTGCGCGTATTGTCGAGGTCGGCCAGCGTTCGCAGCAATTGCTCGCGCAGCTCTTCTTTCTCGATCTCAAGTTGCTGCACAGGATCCACGTCCGCTTGCGCTTCGGGTGCGTCTTCCTGCTTGGGCGCAGACTTCAGGATATCGTCCGCAGCCGCTTTGAGGTCAGCCTTGGAAGTATTGGAATCAATTTCAGCGGTTTCGCCGGGTTTGGTTTCGTCGCTCATCCTTGCGTATCCTTTTTGCGGCGTGTGGAGAGGAGTTCCCCGACCACTTTCGCCGTATAATCGACCATAGGTATGACGCGGGCATAGTTCAGCCGGGTGGGGCCGATCACGCCCAGTGCGCCAATAACCTGTTTTCCGCCTCCCATATAGGGAGCCACAATCACACTTGAACCCGATAGCGGGAAAAGCTGGTTCTCCGCACCAATGAACAGCCGCACACCGTCCGCTTCTCGGGTTGTGTCGAGGATATCGAGCAAGCTTTGCTGGCGTTCAAGCTCGTTGAACAGCTGGCGTACCCGGTCGAGATCTTCTGCGGCCTGTGCGTCTTCGAGCAAATTGGCGCGGCCCCTCACGATCAGGGAGCGTCCCCGTCCGGGTGCATCACCGCTCCATTGCGCCAGTCCCTGTTCCACCAGCGAGGATGCGGCCTGATCCAGCGCGGCGCGATGCGAGCGCAATTCCTGACGGATATCGCTGGCGACTTCCGTCAGGGTGCGACCGCGCACGCGCGTTGAGAGATAATTACCCGCCTCGATCAGCGTCGTTGCCGGCAGCCCTTCGGGTACTTCAACGATACGGTTCTCGACATCGCCATCCTCTGTGACGATGACGCAGAGCGCTTCGCGTCCGCCGAGCGGTACGAATTCGGCATGCCTGACCACGGCGTCGCGGGTTGGGGACGTGACCAGGCCTGCACCGCCGGTCAGGCCGGACAGGATATTCGAGGCTTCGCCCATGACCGCTTCGATATTGGTGCCCGCCGACTTGAGGCGGTCATCAATCTCCATACGGTCGGCGCGGCTGGGCTCTCCGATTTCGAGAAAGCCGTCGACGAACAGGCGCAGGCCGGTATGGGTCGGCGCGCGTCCGGCAGAGATGTGGGGCGATTCCAGCAGGCCGAGTTCAGTCAGATCCGCCATCACATTGCGGATGGAGGCAGGAGAGAGGGCTATCCCGCTTTTCGACAAGGTGCGGGAGCCGACAGGCTCGCCTGTGGTCAGATAGCCTTCGACAATCTCACGGAAAATGTCGCGTGAACGCTGGTCAAGGCGCTGCAACAGGGATTGCGTGTCGAGTGGCTGGATCATCCCTTATTGATTAGGCGTGTGCCGCGCTGCGTTCAACAGGTTTCATCCCGCCTGCTGAGCACCAATCAGGAAAGGCCTTCGATTTGACCCAGGGTGTTGAGGTGCATGTTTTCCGCAGCAGGCTGGCGGGGAAGACCCGGCATGGTGACAATGTCACCACAGATTCCCACGACGAACCCCGCACCCGCAGACAGGCGCACGTCACGAAGCTTGAGAACATGGTCTTCGGGCGCGCCAATCAGTTTGGCATCGCTTGAAAAACTGTAGGGCGTCTTTGCCATACAGACAGGGAAATGGCCGAAGCCTGCCTTTTCCCAACGTTCCAGCTGGTTGCGTACCGAAGGGGTCGTCTCGACATGGCTGGCACGATAGATGCGCCGGGCCACGGTTTCGATCTTGTCAAAGAGAGGCATTTCCGCCGGATAGAGCGGTTCGAAATCTGCCGGTGCGTTTCGCGCAAGATTGGCAACTGTGTGCGCAAGATGTTCGGCGCCATGCCCCCCTTCAGCCCAGTGCGTGCAGACGGAGACGGGTACGTCCTGTTGGGCACAGTAGGCTTCAATTGCGGCGATTTCACCGGATGTGTCCGAGGTAAACCGGTTGATTGCCACGACGACCGGGACGTTGAACTGTTTCATGTTCTCGATATGGCGGCCAAGATTGGCAAGGCCCTTTTCGAGCGAGTCGTAACTGACGGTGCCGGCGTCTTCCTTGGCGATGCCGCCATGCATCTTCAGCGCGCGAACGGTCGCGACGAGCACCGCAGCGCTGGGCGCGAGGCCAGCCTGGCGGCATTTGATATTGAAGAACTTCTCCGCGCCGAGATCTGCTCCGAAGCCAGCTTCCGTTACGACGAAATCTGCCATCTTGAGTGCGGCTTGCGTGGCGATCACAGAGCTGCAGCCATGCGCAATATTGGCAAACGGGCCGCCATGAATGAGTGCTGGGTTGCCCTCCAGGGTCTGGACCAGATTGGGCAGCATGGCGTCCTTCAGAAGGACCATCATGGCACCGACCGCATTCATGTCTTTCGCCGTGACAGGCACGCGCCCCCGGCGATAGCCGATCACCATGCGCTCCAGCCGGGCTTGCAAGTCGTGGGCATCCTTTGCCAGGCAGAGGATTGCCATGATTTCGGATGCGACAGTGATGTCGAAGCCGGTTTCCATCGGTGTGCCATTCGGGCTGCCGCCGAGGCCCGTTACGACACTGCGCAGATTGCGGTCATTCATGTCCATGACGCGGCGCCATGTGATCCGTGTGGGATCGATGCCGCTGTCCCCGCCCCAATGGACGTGATTGTCGATCATGGCCGCCAGCAAATTGTGGGCGGAGGTGATCGCGTGGAAGTCACCCGTGAAGTGGAGGTTGATGTCCTCCATCGGCACCACTTGCGCCTGGCCGCCGCCTGTGGCTCCGCCCTTCATCCCGAAACAGGGGCCGAGCGAAGGTTCACGGAGGCAGAGCAAGGTGCGCTCGCCGATCCGGTTCATTGCGTCTGTCAGTCCGACACTGGTTGTGGTCTTGCCTTCGCCAGCAGGTGTCGGGTTGATCGCGGTGACCAGGATCAGCTTGCCATTGGGCTTTGATTTTATAGCCGTCAGGTGACCGGTTGCGATCTTCGCCTTGTCATGGCCATAGGGTATAATGTTTTCTGGATCGATCTCGAGCGCTTCGGCCAATTCGTGAATAGGGCGCTTCTTGGCGCTTCTGGCGATCTCGATATCTGTCGGCATGATTCCCCCGGCGGTTATGAACCTCTCTCCCGGTGTAGACAGGCGCGTCAAAACCCGCAATCAGGCAGGGCAGCAATGAGGAATTCAAAATGAGCACGCTTATTCGTCCATCCGGACGCGCTTTTGACCAGCTTCGCGACGTGACGCTGGAGACCAATGTCACGCGCTATGCTGAAGGCTCATGCCTCGCCAAGTTCGGCAACACGCATGTCCTGTGCACCGCCAGTTGGGAAAAGAACGTCCCGCCTTGGATGAAAGGGCAGGGCAAGGGCTGGGTCACCGCTGAGTATGGCATGTTGCCGCGCGCAACACATACACGCGGTCGGCGGGAAGCAGCCTCCGGCAAACAGTCCGGTCGCACGCAGGAAATTCAGCGCCTGATTGGTCGCTCCCTGCGTTCAGTGTGTGACTTGAAGGCGCTGGGCGAGAACCAGATCACCATAGATTGTGACGTGTTGCAGGCCGATGGCGGCACGCGCACGGCTTCGATCACCGGCGGATTTGTTGCCTTGGCCATGGCCTGTCGTTACCTGCGTGCCGAAGGCGTGATTTCTGCGGATCCAATCACAAAGCAGGCGGCCGCCATTTCTGTGGGCATCTACCAGGACCACCCGGTTCTGGATGTCGACTATCCGGAAGATTCACGCGGTGAAGCCGACATGAATGTCGTGATGAGTTCCGATGGTGGTTTTATCGAGGTGCAAGGCACCGGCGAAGAGCGCCCAATGACCCGTCCTGAGCTCGATGAAATGCTGAGACTCGCGGAAAAAGGCTGTATGGAACTGTTCGACGCGCAGAAGGCCGCGCTGGGCTAAATGCCGGGGCCGTTGCCCAGTTCGAACATGCCGAGCTGGAAGCTGCGGGCTATGCGATTGGCGCGTTCCATGAAGTAGTCCACCGTTTCCGGATTGTCCGACAGGTCTTCCAGCGTCAATCTGAACAGGGCGAGCCAGATATTGAAATGGGCGGGCGTGATGCCCGTCAATTTCATATGGGCCGGGAAAGGCTTGCCGGAATAGCGACCCGTGTTCATGGACACCGACGACCAGAAATCCTTCAACTTGGCGAGGTGGGATGGCCACTGGTCTCTGATCTCTTGCTCGAAAACCGGGCCCAGAAGGGGGTGGGCGCGGACGCGGGCATAGAACCGCTCGACAAGATCGGAAATGAACGCCTCGTCGATGCCGAGGCGCGTGGCGTTTTCCTGAATCTCGCGGCGACGATCATCAGCAGATCGGACTCTCATTGTCATGCAGCCGCACATGGGCGCCGAACTGTCCGGCGTCCATACGTAATTGCCGAAAACATGTGTCGGTGGACTAATTGCCGGAAGCCGGCTTCCCATTTTGCCAGGTCACATCACGCCCAAACAGCGGCACGGTCGACAGGCTCATCTTGGCAGAGCCGTCGACGATCTTGCGGCTGTAGGAGACGTACATCAGGCTGTCGGAATCGGCATCGTAAATCCGGCGGACGGCAAGTTGTTTGAAGACCAGGCTCTGGTTCTGGTCGAACACTTCCTCGCCGGACTTGTCCAGATCAATCCGACCGATGCGGATCGGGCCCGACTGAAGGCATGATATCGAGGAATTGGACGGGTTTTCAAACCAGTTGCCCTTGCCAAGCCTGTCCCAGACGCCACGATCAAAATAAGAGAGATGGCAGACGATACCCTGAATATCGGGATCCTGTAACTGCTTGATCTTGATCTCGTTGCCGAGCCAGTCATTCTTGAATTCGCCAACTTCCTTGTCACCGCCACACGCAGCAAGGGGCAGGATCAGGGCGAGCATCGCGCAGGCAATCTTGTGGGTCATGCTGTAGCTACGCCGAAAGGCCTTCGACGTTCCTTGTCTGAGTCAGTAAGGATTTCGCTTGCTGGATAGCATGTCGCCCAATGCGCGGACAGTCGCTGCCCCAATCTGCATCGGCGTTGGCTTGCGGCGGTGCGCATGGCGGACAAGATGGCCGCAATTGGAGCCGAACAGATCATAGTCACGGCCAAGCTGGCGACGGGCGCGGCTTTCCACGAGGTGGCCATCCAGCGAGCTGTAGCGGCGATGCAGGCGAATCTCACGACCGGTCGAAAACTGATCGGGGCTTTGTTCGACGACACCATCATGCAGGCGGGAATTGCTGATGATTGTCCCGCGGGAGGTCACTACGCCATAATGCGACAGGACCACTCCAAACCGGACCGAAACGACATCGCCTGGTTCGAACGGCAGGAGGCGGAGACGCGTCACCTATTCGGCCGCGACTTGTTCATGGTCCGCCGAATCCTCGTCGTCGAAGACAAGCAAATCACCTGGCTGGCAATCCAGTTCCCGGCACAAGGCTTCAAGTGTGGAGAACCGCACTGCTTTGGCCTTGCCGGTTTTCAGGATCGAAAGATTGGCCAGCGTTACGCCAACGCGTTCTGATAGCTCCGTCAGAGACATGCGGCGATCTAGAAGCACTCGGTCGAGGGTTACGCGTATGGACATATCCTGTGCTCCTAAATCGTCATTTTTTCTTCGTCGCGAAGGCGAGTGCCCTCACGGAAGACTTGGGACAGGATGAAGAGCGCCGCAACCGATGCCCATGCGATAAGGTCGAAAGACAATTGTATTTTTGCCCCTTCGGCTGTCAGTCCGATCACCAATGCGATCGCGTACCGCATCAGTTGTGTCACCGCGATGGCGATGGCGATTCGCGTGAGCCGACCAGCATTATCCGGTACGAACGGGTCACCTGCAGACAGGGTTGCGAGGATCTTGCGCAATTCAAGACAGACAAAGACGACAGCAGCGACCACCACAACAGCGCCGAGCAGGCCTGCGCTGAGTTCGTGCACGCTGATATCATGGTCGTCGATCTTGATGCCGCCAATATTGATTGGATTGCCTGACAACATGGAGATCAATTCTATCCCGGCTGCGAGGATAACGATTGCGCCGATGAGGGCAGTCATCCACATGACAATCGTCACCAGCACGGTCATGATGGCGGCCATGGAGTTTCCCGCGTTTGTACTCATGCGTATCTTTTCACCTTCCGGCGTTGTTGACATGGAGCCGCTCGACTTTATCGCTAAAGACGCAAGGCTTACCGAATAACGATATATACTTTAATGACAAAAGCAAGAATAGGGCCAATACAGAATGGGTGAAATTAGCATGATTCGAAGGCTCTCGCCCGGACGGCTGGTCGCGGCGACCCATAATAAGGGCAAAGTATCCGAGCTGACGGATCTGTTCGCGCCTCTGGGCTTTGAGGTCGTCTCGGCGATTGAACTCGACTTGCCCGAACCGGAAGAAACCGAAGCGACGTTTGCCGGCAATGCAATCCTCAAGGCGCGGGCGGCGGCTGAGGCTACGGGTGCTCCGGCGCTGTCCGACGATTCTGGCCTGTCTGTTACAGCTTTGGGCGGCGCGCCGGGCATTTACTCAGCCCGATGGGCGGGCGAACCGCGCGACTTTGGCAAGGCGATGGAGAAAGTTCAGCGCGAACTCGATGATATTGGCGCCACCGACCGTTCGGCGAAATTTGTCTGCGCGCTGGCCATTGTCTGGCCAGACGGTCATGCGGAGGTGTTTGAGGGCGAAGTCCATGGGGAGCTGACCTGGCCGCCACGTGGGGACAAGGGCTTCGGATACGATCCTGTTTTTGTCGCAGATGGGGAATCGATCACGTTTGGCGAAATGGAGCCCGCTTTGAAACACGCGATGAGTCACCGCGCACGGGCGGTTGAGAAGCTCAAAGCGGCGCTGCTATCGTGACGATGGAATCCGCTCAGTTCGGTCCACAATATGGATTTGGAGTCTACATCCACTGGCCGTACTGTGCGAAGATCTGCCCATACTGCGACTTCAATGTGTACGCAGCCAAGGACCGCGACCCGGAACCCTTGTTGAAGGCAATCCGGAAAGATATTGCGATCCATCGTCCGCGCATGCCAGAGCATGGGGCGGCGGACAGTCTTTATCTTGGGGGAGGGACGCCGTCCTTGCTGGCCCCCGACGCCATTGCCGGGCTGGTCACTGCTGCCGGTGACAGTTTCGGCCTGAAACACGATGCTGAAATTACAATTGAAGCCAATCCGAATGACATCATGCGCATGGACCTTGAGGGGCTGAAGGCGGCAGGTATCAACCGGCTTTCCATCGGCATACAATCTCTTCGGGATCATGCATTGGCTTTTTTGGGCCGTGATCATGATAGCGACGTCGCGCGCGCAGCCTTGAGGCGGGCCATGAAGATATTCCCGAATGTCTCAATCGACCTGATCTATGCCCGACCCGGCCAGTCAGAGGATGAGTGGCAGGCGGAGCTTGCAGATGTTCTGGAGTATGGTGCGCCCCATATATCCCTGTACGAACTGACGATCGAGGAGCGTACGGCCTTCGGCAAGGCGGCGGCTCGCGGCCAGATCACTCCGATGGACGATGATGACCAGGCCGATTTGTACGAGCTGACGCAAGATGTGCTTTCTGCAGCCGGCTTGCCTGCTTACGAGATCTCCAATCATGCCATGTCGGAAAAATACCAGTCTCGTCACAACAACATCTACTGGAATGGCGGTGACTGGATCGGTGTGGGTCCTGGTGCGCATGGTCGGCTCAGCGTAGGTGGAAACCGTTATGCCTCAGAGGCTGAGCGTCAGCCGGCGGCCTATATCGCAAACGTGCAAGCTCTTGCGTCGGGATGGTCTGAGGCGTCCAAGCTGTACCCGCTAGACAATGCAAGAGAGTTGCTGGCCATGGGATTGCGACCATCATCCGGGATCGACCGGACAAGGATCGAAAGCATTTCAGGCCGGACACTCTCGCAGGCCAAGATCGATGTGTTCGTCGAAGAAGGCTGGATGGTGCAAGACGGACCAAGGCTCGCCCTTACCGCGCGCGGACGGCTTCTCGCAGATGCCCTGACTGCTGAACTGTCTCCCTGATCAAGGTGCAGGTGGGAAGCGTCCCATGCGTTGCTCCCAATGGCGGCGGCAAAGTGAGAGGTACGTCGCCTTGGCGATACTGACCTGTTCGCCTTCGGTAAGGGCTTTTCCATCCGGACCAAGCCGCACAACCATCGTGGCCTTCCGGCCGCACTCGCAGATCGTGCGGATCTCCCGCAGCGAGTCGGCAATCGCCAGCAGCGCGGCTGAACCTTCGAACAGTTCTCCCTGGAAATCTGTTCGCAGGCCATAGGCCAGCACAGGTACATTCAGATGGTCCGCGACACGCGCGAGCTGCCAAGCTTGCGTCTTGGTCAGGAATTGCGCCTCATCGACGAATATCGCGCTCATCTTGTGACCGGCCATCGCATCGCCGATAAGCGCATACAAATCCGTGTCCGCCGTATAGAGAACCGCGTCGGCGCCGATGCCGATCCGGGATGAAATGTGCCCTTCCTCATCATCCTTGTAGAGCGCGGATGTGAGGAGAAGAACCTCCATACCGCGTTCGCGGTAGTTGTAGGCCGCCTGCAACAGGATCGTCGACTTGCCGGCATTCATTGCGGCATAGGAGAAATAGAGCTTGGCCATGAAGCCTAATCCAGATGCTTCGCAACGCCTTCCCGGCGCGGATCGGCGCCGCCTTCGAGGCCATCCTCCCTCACAATGATGACATGAAGGCCGGAATTTTCGCCTTCACGTTCTTCCACATCATATCCCATTTCACGCAAGGCTTCGGCGGCTTCCATGCCACCTGGAACATCGATTTCCACGCCAACAGTATCACCGCGCGCGATAATGTTCGGCAGTTCGATGGCTTCCTGAGCTGTCTTGCCCCACTCAAGAACCCCAACAAGCGTTTTCGAGACATAGGCCACGATGGAATTGCCGCCCGGTGATCCGGTGACCATGAACAGGTCACCATCGGGATCGAAGACGATTGTTGGAGACATCGAACTGCGAGGCCGTTTCAATGGGCCGGGTGCGTTCGCGACGGGCTTGGTGCCCTTTGTCGGCTCGCGGGAGAAATCTGTCAGCTCATTGTTTAGCATGAAGCCGTGAACCATGAGGGACGAGCCGAAAGCCGCTTCTACGGTGGCGGTCATGGAGACGGCGTTGCCATCTGCATCCACAATGGAGATGTGCGTGGTGCCGGGCGCGTGCTCGGTGGCGTCTTCTCCCCAGAGCGGGCGGATTGGGTCTCGTCCAAGCGCAACGCCGGGATCACCCGGGAAGGAGGCCGCATCCGGTGCGAAGGCTTCTTTGGCGCGGACGCGCAGATAGGCCGGATTGATCAGGTCTTTTGAGGGTACCGGGACGAAATCAGCATCGGCCAGATAATGATCGCGGTCCGCATAGGCGAGGCGTTGGGCGTCGACAAAGGCTTTGAGATAGCCTTCTTCGGTCATGCTCGTCTCGTCGGTTGGCTCCAGCAAATCATAGAGTCCCATGATCATGTTCTGCGTCACGCCGCCGGAAGAAGGGGGTGGTGCCGAGCAGATGCGATAGTGATCTGTCCGATCACCGCAAAGGGCTGGCCTGACTTTGACGGAATAGGTCGAAAGATCTTCGAGACTCATATCGCCCGGAACAGCATCCCCGTTGACCGCGTCCACGATGGCTTGTGCAATGTCGCCTTCGTAGAAAGCGGCTGGTCCGGAATCCGCGATGGCAGACAATGTCGCGGCATAGTCCGGATTGGTACGGATGAATCCGATGGGCAGCGGCTCTCCACCCGGATAGAAGTACTCGGATGAGGCAGGCAGATCGTCGAGCCGTACTGCACCGCGCAGGCGCGGATTGGCCAGCAGGCCGGCAAGGCGTGGTGAGACTTCGAACCCATCTTCAGCCAGTTTGATGGCTGGTTGGAACAAGGCGTCCCATTCGAGTTTGCCAGCCGCTTCGTGAGAAGTCTTGTAGAGCGCAATCTGGCCGGGCACGCCAACGGCCTTGCCGGACTGCCAGGCTTCAAGGAACCCAAGCGGCTTGCCATCCTTCATGAAATGGTCCGGCGTCGTGGATGCGGGGGCAACTTCACGTCCATCAAAAACGGTGATCTCGTCCTTGGCACGATCATAGTAAACCATGAAGGCACCACCGCCGATGCCGGAGCTTTGAGGTTCGACCAATCCAAGCACTGAGTGCACGGCGATGGCCGCATCAATCGCCGATCCGCCCTGACGCAACATTTCGAGACCCGCTTCGACCGCGCGAGGGTCCGCTGCGGCGACCATGGCGCCTTTCGTCCAGGCATTCGTGGCTGGGGCTTCAGCCGCTGTGACACCTTCTTCTACGGACTGGGCGGCAGCCTCAGCAGCGCGGCTCGCTTCTTCGGTCGCGTTGAACGGTCTATCGTCGCCCGGCGCACAGGCGGAGAGTCCAATACAGGCGAGGAGAATCGGCAAACGGCTCATAAAGTGCCCCTTCAGCTTGGCGTGTGTTGCAGCAGACCTTATGAAACATGCCTCACAAGGGAAAGACAGGGCCGCAGCTTATGGCAAAACCAGGCGCAAGAAATACCATTACGGACGTGCCGGGCATAAAGGTTGGGCAGGCTGAGGATGCCAGTGTCCGTTCAGGTGTCAGCGTGATCGTGCCGGATGCACCTGCGATCGCGGCGGTGGCAGTGTCCGGCGGAGGCCCCGGTACGCGCGAAACCGACCTTCTATCGGCGGGCATGCTGGTCGATGGCATCGACGCGGTCTGTCTCTCCGGCGGCAGCGCATTCGGTCTCGCAGCGGCAGACGGCGTGGCGTCAGGACTGAAGCAGGAGGGGCGCGGTTTCGCGCTCGTGCCGTTAACGAGCGTGCCGCGAACGCCGATTGTGCCAGCGGCGATCCTCTATGATCTTTCCAATGGTGGCGACAAGGACTGGGGCGAAGTTTCTCCTTATGCGGCCCTCGGCCTGGCGGCGTATCGTTCGCGTGGCACAGAGCTGGCGCTTGGTCAGGCCGGGGCGGCCTATGGTGCGCGGGCGGGGGCGTTTGCGGGCGGGACCGGTTCTGCCAGTATCGTGACGCATGACGGTATTACCGTCGGCGCGCTGGCCGGGGTAAACTGTTTCGGATCAGTCTTCATGCCCGGCACAGAAGCGTTCTGGTCGTGGCCATTCGAGATTGATGGGGAATTCGGGGGCCAGCGTCCACCCGGAGATTATGTCGCCGATGCAGAGGATTGGGGCGCTGCGAAGTCCAACCCGGCGCTCGGCCAGAACACCACCATCGCCTGCATCGCCACGGATGTAATTCTGACAGCGAGTGAAGCGAAGCGGGTGGCGCAGATGGCGCTGTCCGGCTTCTCTCGTGCCATCCGGCCGGTCTTTGCGCCGTTTGATGGAGATGCCTTGTTCGTAATGTCGTCAGGCCAGATTGCCTCGCAGGAGAAGCGTGCCATACTCATTGCGAGGATCGGAGAATTGGCCGCCTCCACACTCGCCCGGGCCATTGCACGGGGGGTGCATGAAGCCAATCGCTGATGAGGGACAGGCGTATGCAGCGCGGGTGGAAGATCGGAATTGGAGCAGGATTGCTGGCGCTGGCCACGGCCTGTGTTGTGGGTGGTCAGGAAGCAGATCCTGCGGATTGGCCCGGCATGGCGTCGCTGCAGGCCTTGCAAGGACGGTCCGTGTTCCACGAATGCGGCGCAACCATGATCTCTCCGGAATGGGCGATAACGGCGGGACATTGCGTTGAAGGAATTCGCGTTGAGAGCAACGGACGTGCAGTCCAGTATTTTCCGGATGCAACCGGTCGCACGATGGAGCGGTTTGGGCCAGTCGGGCTGGCGATAGGTCGCGGCTCGTTGATGGATGTGCCATCGAGCGCACTGTTTCCGGTCTCCAGGATCGTTGTTCATCCGGACTATGATTCCGGCAATCCCGAGCGCGGACATGATCTGGCCTTGTTGCGTATCGAAGGCCGCTGGGAAGGTGAAGTAGCGTCGCTTGATGGATTGACGGCGACAGCCATTGATATGACGGGGTCCTATGCCGACACGCTCGTGGCAGGATATGGCAAGGTTGGCGAAACCGCTCGCAGCGAAGCTGGAACCAGTCGGACGGGTCGCCATGTCACCGCGCCGAGCCTGATTTTGCAGGAGGGCTATGTGCCCTTGGTCGATGCGCAGACATGCCAGAAGCAAACCGCCGCACGCATTTCTGAGTATGGGTTGCAGGACGAGCTGACTGGTGTGGCGGTAGATCCGCAGACGCAGATCTGCGCGGGCGCAGGAGGCGTGGATTCGTGTCAGGGCGATAGCGGCGGACCACTCATGCTGCGCAGTTATGAGCATGGCCCGGTCCAGATAGGCGTGGTGAGCTGGGGACTGGGATGTGCCCGGCCGGACAGTCCGGGAATCTATATGCGGGTCAGCGCATATTCGGGTTGGATCAGCGCTGTAACGGGGATTGCACCTGCCGGTGATGCCGCCACTGCAGAGGAATGACAGTTGCGTGGCAAACAGGCTTGCATCCCCCGATTCCTCACTGTATGTGTCCGCCTTCCAAACGGCAGGCACCCGTAGCTCAGCTGGATAGAGCACCAGACTACGAATCTGGGGGTCGGGCGTTCGAATCGCTCCGGGTGTGCCATTTTCCTTCCTTAAACATTTGAAACGAGCCCCTTTCGGTTTTTCCGGGGGATTGGGTTGACCCTGTTCGCGCGCGTGTTGAACACTGTTGCGACAAGCAACTAAGTGTGGGGACTCTTATGCGTTCGTTTTGTGTCGCGGCTGGAATGACCGTGCTCGCCACTGCCTTGCCGACGGCGAGTGCGCAGGACATTCCAATGGCCGGATGGACGGTCGAGGTTTCCCCCAACAGTATCTATCTGACACGACCGGACCTGCCGGGAATCAATGTTGGCATCGTCAGCGATGTGCGGCCAAACCTGACGCATGAGGAAAAGTTTGAGTATGTGAAGGGCTTTTTCGCCGGGCGGGCCGATTGCCCATCCTTGGCGAATGCCGAGACAAAAACCTCGTTCGCAGGTTTCTCCGCGCGCAGCGGGGGACCGGTCGCCAGATGCACCCTTCTCTCGATGGGGCACTGGGAAGCGGGGGGATTGCAAAGCGCGCTGATTCTTGATGAGGCCGTCAAGGAGGACAAGATACTGGGTGGCGTGCCGTCCGGGCCATCGGCGATGAGTATTTCCGTGCTGTCCAATAAAATCATGCAGGAGGTCATAGAGTACCTGATGGGCCGCGCTCAGGTTTCCGAAGCCGGCATGACGGGCGACCAGGTGCGGGCCGCCATGAGCGCTCAGGGGCTGGGAAAGCGTGTATCGCCGGATCGCAAGCCGGTTGGCATGGTGCGCATGATCGACAGCGGCGGCTTCGACGCGGTCAGCTTTGCGGGCAAGGACGAAACCCAGACTTTGGTGCTCTTCCCGAAGCGATCGCGGGATTTTGCTGCAAGCGCGATCACCTGCATGAACTGGGATGCGGCGCTATTTGATCCTTATGAGGTCGAGTCACCGTGGAAGGTCATGCTCGGATGCGAGCGGTACTTCTGGCGCGGTTCTGCGGATGATTTGGACATGAAGAGTCTTTCAAGAAGCTCGGACTGGACGGGCGCTTCCTTCGAGCGTGGGCGTTTCACTTACCGAAAGGCCGAAACCTATCGGAAGTTTGCAAAAGGGGAGTTGTTGGACCTGCGGATCGGTATTGGCCGGGCGCGCTTCGATGAGGTTTTAACCGGGAACCTTCCCCTGTCCGAGCTTCAGCCGCGGGACATCCTTTTCCTGCCGGATGGACGGTTCATGGCCGGGCATGTGCGCGCGTCATCTCTTCCCGGTGGCGGCACAGAAGGGCCCGTTGCGGGGCAATACTATTTCGATGGCCATGTAGTGACTCTGCTGCTGGACACAGGCGAGGTGGTTTACGGCCATGCTGGCTGGTTTCCGGGTGAAGGGGCAACGGGGCAGGACCACAGGGCCGTCGTGAATATCAATGGCTGGGTGTATACAAGTTATTGCCGAGACATCTGGAAGAACTGTTGAGTGCAGGGCGGGCTGTTAGAACCCCGCCGCGTCGCTCTGGTTCATGCTGCGATATTCGTCCCGCATACCAATATAGAGACTGAGACAACAGGTCAGCAGGATCAGCGTAAAGGGCAGGGCCGCCGTGATCGTGCCCGCCTGCAGTGACTGCAGCGCATCCGTGCCGCCGCCATAGAGCAGGGCCGATGCTGTCAGGCCGATCAAGCAGGCCCAGAATACGCGTTGGCGCCGGGGAGAATCTGTCTTGCCGCCGCTGGTAATCGTGTCGACGACCAGTGCGCCGGAGTCTGCCGAGGTCACGATGAAGACGACCAGCAGCAGGATGGCTGCGGCTGACGTGATGGCCGAGAAGGGCAGGTCTGCCAGCATCTGGAACAGGACGAGAGACGCGCTGCCCATGCCCTCGCCGAGTTCGCCTTCGCCGGTCTTGAATTGGGCGATCGCAGTTTTGCCGAACGCGGTAAACCAGATGATGCCAATTGTGACGGGTGCAAACAGAACGACCGCAAAATATTCGCGCACTGTCCGCCCCTTCGAAATGCGGGCGATGAACATGCCGACAAAGGGCGACCAGGAAATCCACCAGGCCCAATAGAATATGGTCCAGTCATGAAACCAGGCGATGTCCGGCCGCCGTATCCAGTTGGTGAGGGCGGGCGTGTCGGTCATATAGGCGAGCAAATTCTGGCCCATACCGGTAAAGATCAGGATGGTTGGTCCGGCAATGATCACGAAGACGAGCAGGGCAAAGGCGATGCCCATATTGATATTGCTGAGCAGTTTGACGCCGCCATCAAGACCGCGAAGAACGGACAGGACTGCAAGCCCTGTCATCACGACAATAAGCAGGATCTGGATGCCGACATTGGGCTCAAAGCCGAGCAAGTAAGCTAGCCCACTGGTCGCCTGCGTTGCGCCGATGCCGATGGTCGTTGCGAGGCCGAACACAGTCGAGACAACCGCAAACAGGTCGATGATATGCCCCGGCCAGCCCCAGACCCGCTCACCGAGCAAAGGATAGAAAGCCGAACGGATGCTGAGAGGCAGGCCCTTATTGTGCGCAAAGAATCCGAGTGCGAGCCCGACAATCGCATAGATCGCCCAGGGCGCGAGCCCCCAATGGAAGATCGTGGCGCTATACGCGAGCCGTTCCGCTTCGGCTGAAAGCGGTTCGGCATTCAGCGGCATGCCATACCAGTCAGTATAATAAGCAAGCGGTTCGGCTGCGCCGTAGAACATGAATCCGACACCCACGCCGGCCGCGAACAGCATCGCCACCCAGGACATGATACTGAAGTCCGGCGTCGCGGTCGGTCCGCCCAACCGGATTTTTCCTAGTGGACTGATGGTCAGCGCGATGCAGAAGCCGAATACGAGCACGGCGGTGAGTGCGAAGAGCCAGTCAGCGCTTTGCAGCGTCCAGGTTCGGGCCGCTGTCAAATACTCCGCCGAAACTGTCGGAAAGAGCAGCGTGAGGCCGGAGAAGACGATGATCAGTCCGGCGCTCAGGAAGAAAACAGGATTGTGAATATTCAGCCCGGCGACCTCGATATTGTCCTGCCCGATCTCGTAATCGGTTTCGTAGACAAAAAGGGCTTCTTCGTCCTCGGGAATCAGGTCTGACGGCGTGTCGGGGGCTTGTGTGTCCATGCCGGGCTTGTGCCGCAAGTACGTCGATTATCAAAGCATTGTTCTGAGGAAACTGTCCGCGCTATCGTGAAGAGTGAGGGTTTGATGCAACAGTTTGCATAAGATTCCCGTAGTTACCCGACGAATAGCTGGGCGAAACCTTTCTATCATCGAAATAAAAATGTACTTCGGAACCATCGAGCAGCCATGTGTACCGAGCCGCGCCGCTTATTCTGGCGCGCCATGGCTGGAGACGACCCAAAGGGAACACACATGAATAGACTCAAGTACGGGGCCTCGCTGATTGCGATGGCTGGACTGGTCGCGCCGGTTGCATTGGCGCAGGACGCTCCAGCGGAACCAGCGAGCGCGAAACGGCTTCAAACAGTGACCATCACGGCGACCAAGCGTTCGGAAAGCGCACAGGACGTGCCCGTCGCAGTTACGGCGCTCGGCGAGCAGCAGCTCAGAGAGCTCGGCGTCAAGAATTTCTCGGACTATCTTGTCCAACTGCCTGGCGTCACGGCAGGTGGTTCCGGCCCCGGTCAGAATACAATCTATATTCGTGGTCTCGCATCCACCACGCCAAACCTGACGGTTGCAGGCGTCGCCGGTCTCGCCCCCAATGTCAGCTTTTATCTCGACGAGCAGCCGCTGGCCCAGCCGGGCCGGAATTTGGACGTCTATGCAGCCGATATCGAGCGCGTAGAGGTCTTGTCCGGACCTCAGGGCACACTGTTCGGCTCAAGCTCGCAGGCCGGTACGGTCCGCATGATTACCAACAAGCCGTCCTTCAGTGGCTTTGATGCCGGGTTCAATGCGTCCACCTCGTTCACCGATGGCGGTGAGATGAGCAACAGTGTCGAGGCCATGATCAATGTGCCCGTCAATGACAAGTTGGCGCTGCGTGGGGTCGTCTATAGTGATACTCAAGGTGGCTATATCGACAATGTCGGCGGCACATTGTCTGTACGCGACTCCGCCCGGTTCCGTACCGAAGGCACTGTGCGTGGCAATGGCGTGCCCGTGAGTGCCCAGCGCGAGGGCTTCCAGGCAGGCGCTGATCTGTCTGGTGTCAATTTCGTTGACGCAAACAACAGCAACATTGTCGAGAATGACATCAATGATGTCACCTATCAGGGCTTTCGCCTGAGCGGCATGTACCAGATCAATGAAGATTGGGACCTGCTGATCACGCATGCTCAGCAGCAGATCGAGTCCGACGGTGTGTTTGCCGCAGATCCCGAACTGGATGACTATGATATTGTCCGTTTCACACCGGAGAATATCGAAGACAAGTTCCACAACACTTCATGGACGCTGGAAGGCCGCATCGGCGCGCTTGAGGCGCTCTATACCGGTGCGTATACGGACCGCACGACAGACCAGACGGTCGATTATTCCGACTATCTCTTCGTCGGCCAGTACCTGCCTTACTATATCTGTGACTACTCGGTCACCTATCCAGCGGGTGCGCCGACGGGCAACTGCTACGCGCCGAACCTGTTCGTGAACTCACACAGTGAGACGAAAGTGCAGACGCATGAGTTGCGCTTCAATACGCCGAGCGAGAATCGCTGGCGCGCCACCTTCGGCGCCTTCTACAGCGACCTGGAGCTGGCTGAGCGTAATGACTTCGTCTATCCGGGCTCAACGCAGGTGGCCTATACAGACGGATCGATCGGCTTTGCCCCGAACTATCCGCTGACGCAAACGGACGTAACAGGCGAAATCGGCAGTGCGTCCCCCGGTTACTACAGCGTTGCCGGTCCGTTCCCGGAAGGCGTTATCTTCCGAAACGATATTCTGCGCACCGATCAGCAGATGGGCCTCTTCGGCGAGACCACCTTCGACATCTCTGACCAGTTCGCCATCACGGCTGGCGCACGATACTATGACGTCGAAGTCGACCTTGAAGGAAGTGCCAACTCGTCCTTCTTCAACCTGTTCGCAGATACCGACCAGCAAGTGTTCGGTACGAACATTTCGTTCCTGTATGGCCCGAACGGCCCGGCAGGGACGCCGGACAAGGCGTCAACCGACGGTATGATCTACAAGCTGACGGGCGAGTGGACGCCGTCGGACGACGTGATGTTCTACGCTACATACTCGGAAGGCTTCCGCGCCGGCTTGTTGAACCGTCCGGGCGGTGCTTCCGGCCCAGGCGGCTACACCGTGCCATATGCTGTCGATACGGACGAAGTGAAGAATTACGAGCTCGGCTGGAAAACCGAACTGTTCGACAATTCGCTGCGTTTCAACGGGTCAGCCTTCTTCGTCGACATTGAAGGTCTGCAGACCACAATCTTCGATCCTTCGATCGTGAACCTGTTCTTCTCTGACAACGCAGCCAATGCCGAGATCCAGGGCCTTGAAGGCGACTTCACCTGGGCGCCGGCCTCGGTTGACGGCCTGACCATTGCAGGTGCGTTCTCGCTGCTCGACACCGAGATCACCGAAGTGCTCGTGCCGACAGATGACGTTGTAGAAGGTTCCGACCTTGCCTTCGCGCCAGCCTACCAGGGCAATCTGCGTGTTCGGTATGAGTGGGATCTCGAGCAGGAAGTGGCTGGCCAGCGCCTCACCGCGCATGTCATGCCGCAGATCGTGTTCTCCGACGACTCCGTCAGTGATGTCATCGAAATCAACAAGATGGACCTTGATGGCTATGTCACCCTGGGCGGCTCGATGGGCGTCACGGGCGACAATTGGGGCGCGGAGATCTTCGCCTCGAACCTGACCAACGAATATGCCGAGCTTAGTGGCAGCTTCGTTTATGACCGCGAACGCATCACGCCAATGCGCCCGCGCACAATCGGTATTCGCGTTTCCTACGACTACTAGGACATACGCCTACTTGATACTGAAGCAGCGCCCTGACAGGTTCAGGGCGCTGCTTTTATTTGACGGGAACTTCAGGCACCACGATGACCGCAATCTCTGATCCGGACCTCGCCCTGCGGGACGCGCAGAAAGCCATACAGTCTGGCGATTTTGCAACCGCCCGACAAATCACCGATGCGCTTCTTGCTGGCGAGCCGACTCATAAGGAAGCGCTCTACATGGCGGCAGTTTGCGCGCGCTATGAAGGTCGCAGCGCGGACGCGCTCGCGCATCTGGACGCGTTGAAGTCGCTCTCACCGGATTTCGGCCGCGCTTATCAGGAAGAGGGGCATCTCAAGCGCAAGCTCGGAGATCTGTCCGGAGCCGTCGGCGCTTTTGAGCGCGCGACCCGCTACAATCCTGCCTTGATGGCAAGCTGGTCTGCGCTAGCAGACCTGTACCATCAGGCGGGCAATACGGACGCGGCGACCAACGCCCGCGCGCAGGCAGACCGTGTACGCGCGCTTCCGCGTGAGCTGCAAGCGGTGACAAATCATATTCATGAGGGCCGCGTCTTCCGGGCGGAGGAAATCGCCAGAGCGTTTCTCCAGAAGCACCCGACCCATGTCGAAGGCATGCGCCTGCTGGCGGATATCGGGTCCCGCCTCGGTGTTCAGGAGGATGCAGAATTCCTGCTTGAAAGCGCGGTCGATCTTGATCCGGACAATGTGCAGTTGCGGCTCGACTATATTCAGGTGTTGCGCAAGCGGCAAAAATTTGCAGCAGCGCTGGAGCAGGCTGGAGTTCTGATGGCGCGTGATCCGGACAATCCGCTATTCCAGTCGCATTTCGCCATCGAGAGTATGCAGGCGGGTGATTATGAAACCGCGCTGGACCATTTTGAACGGGTGCTACAGAAAATCCCCGGTGATCCTGCTACGCTGGTCTCGCGGGGACATGCGCTCAAAACCTATGGTCGAACCGAAGAGGCAATCAGTTCATACAAGGCGGCAACAGATGTTGCGCCGGGGCAGGGGGATGCCTGGTACGGTCTCGCAAATCTCAAGACCTACACATTCGGCGATGATGAACTCGCCCGTATGCAAGCCCAGTTTGCTGCACTCGATATTGACCATATGTCCCGCGTCCACATCGCGTTTGCGCTTGGCAAGGCCCATGAGGATCGCGGCGATCATGACGCCGCATTCCTGGCCTACGCGCAAGGCAACGCGCTGAAGCACCAGACGGTTCGCTATACGACCGACCAGATGCATGCGGAATTCGACGCGCAAAAAGCAATCTGTACGGCTGACCTGTTTGAAGCTCAGGCCGGTAAGGGCTGCCCCGCGCCAGACCCGATCTTCATTCTTGGCCTTCCGCGGGCGGGCTCGACCTTGATCGAACAGATTCTCGCGTCGCACCCAGACGTGGACGGAACGCTTGAGCTTCCCAATATCCTGTCACTTGCTCATCGCCTGCGGGGGCGCAAGCAACTGACAGACCGGGAGCGCTACCCGCGTATCCTGCATGAACTTTCCGCCGATGAGCTGTCTGCGCTCGGTGAGGAATATATTGAGACGACAGGCATCCATCGTCAGGGAGCGGCTTTCTTCACTGACAAGATGCCGAACAATTTCCGGCATATCGGCCTGATGCATCTGATCCTGCCCAATGCCAAGATCATCGATGCGCGGCGCGACCCGATGGATTGTTGTTGGTCGGGCTTCAAGCAACTCTTCGCGGAAGGTCAGGAGTTCACCTACAGCCTCGATGATATTGGAAACTACTATCGCGGCTATGTCGATCTGATGGCGCATTGGGACAGTGTTCTCCCGGAAGGGCGAGTCCTGCGCGTTCAGCACGAGGATGTCCTGGAAGACCTGGAAGGCCAGGTTCGGCGGATTCTCGATTATTGTGGTTTGCCGTTTGATCAGGCCTGTGTGAATTTTCACAAGACTGACCGGGCCGTGCGCACGGCCAGCTCCGAGCAGGTTCGTCGTCCGATCAACAAAAGCGGGGTTGAGCAGTGGCGCCCTTATGAGGCACACCTTGATCCACTGAAAGCCGCGCTGGGACCCGACCTCGCGCCCCAATAGGAGTCGTCAGGTGAGCACACGGTCCGATGATGCCTTGATCGCGCTGCGTAAAATACAGCGCATGACAGAACTGGCGTCCAAGCGGCTGGCTCAGACGGCGGGCATTACTCCGTCGCAAATGACGGTCTTGCGCATGCTCGATGAGCAGGGCGAGATCTCCGCAGGCCGGGTGGCAGAGGCCACTCAGCTGAAACATGCCACCATCACCAGCCTCGTCGATAAACTGGAGGCACGCGGCTTGATCGCGCGGCGCCGGTGTGACACCGACCGTCGGCGCGTTTGGCTGAACCTGCTGCCTGCGGGTAAAGAGGCTCTGTCGGTTGCGCCCGACCCCCTGCACGAAACATTCGCTGCCGGATTCGACAAACTCCCTGACTGGCAACAATCCATGCTGGTAGCGGCTCTTGAGCGCGCGGCTGGCCTGCTTGATGCCGAAGAGCTCGACGCTGCGCCCTTTTTGGACGTTGGAGAACTGGGATAGCGTCGCACGCAAGTTTGCGATTGCAAATCATTTTCACCAATGCTAGGTCGCGCTCTTACCCGTGTCGGACAGATGACGTGAATGAGGGCACCCTATGATTGCGACGAATCGGATCGTACTTTCCATTTCCGTACTGGCAGGCGTATTGCTTGCTGCGTGTACGACGCTGCCGGCGCGGTCTGATATTTCCAATGTGATATCGCATCCTGCGGCGACCGATTTGAGGGATCCTCAGTTCCAGGCAGATCGTGAAGCTATCCTGGCGATGGCGGGAAACTACAAGGTGAAGTTCGACTTCAACGAAACCGTCGCCTTCGACGATGACTATTTTCTGAAGCCTCGCAAAGTGTCTGGTGGGGATGAGGTGGTCCTCGTTGTCGAGGATCGCGGAAACTTCATCAGCCTACAGCATATTCTGGTCGTAGGCGGCGAGCACAAGATGGCGATCAAGCACTGGCGTCAGGACTGGCAGTATGAGCCTGAGCGTGTGCTGATATTCATTGGCGGAAATGCCTGGGTGTGGCGTGACGTGCCAGCATCCGAGCGAGCCGGTACTTGGTCTCAGACGGTCTACCAGGTCGATGATGCGCCGCGATACGGGGCTGTTGCGACATGGTCGCACGAGAATGGGATTGCCACATGGCAGCCGCCACATGAATGGCGCCCGCTACCGCGGCGCGACATGACCACGCGCGATGATTACCACGCCATCCATGCGATGAACCGGCACGTCGTTACGTCTTGGGGCTGGGTGCATGAGCAGGACAATGGAAAGCTCGTCCTGAGCGGTAGTCAGCCACACATGCTGGCGCGTGAGACTGGCCTGAACACATATCGCCGAGACAGCGATTTCGAGACCGAGATTGCAACAGATTACTGGAGCGGTACCGCAGGCTTCTGGGCTGGCGTTCGCGGCGAATGGGACAGGATTGCCAGTCAGAACGAAGCATTTGCCGTCACGATCAAGGGCGAGACCGAAGCGCTCTACATGCCTCTGCTGACCCTCGCCGGTGAAGTGGCAGACGGCAGCAAGGGAAACGAAGAGGCGGTGCTGGAGGCCAGACAGTTGATCGAAAATTTCACGACCAGCGACATTGGCGCATTGGCTGACCGATTGCGTCCCACTGACATGGATATAGCCGAAACAGACTGAGCTCGGCTATGGTTGGAATGCCCCTATCAGATTTTCTTCTGATTGACTCGTTCGGACAGTTTGGCGGGGCTTTCCTTGCGTTCTGAATAGCGGTCAACAAGATGGTCTGCACGGTCCCGGGTCAGGAGCGTGAACTTCACGAGTTCTTCCATCACATCGACAATTCGGTCGTAATATGGCGAGGGGGTCATGCGGCCGCGTTCGTCGAATTCCAGGAATGCTTTGGCGACAGACGATTGGTTTGGAATGGTGATGAGCCGCATCCAGCGTCCCAGAATGCGTAGCTGATTGACGGCGTTGAAACTCTGCGACCCGCCACAGACCTGCATGACGGCCAGTGTCTTTCCCTGGGTAGGACGGACACCGCCGAGAGAGAGGGGAATCCAGTCGATCTGGGTTTTCATGACTCCCGACATTGCACCGTGCCGCTCCGGTGAACACCAGACCATTCCTTCCGACCATACGACGAGGTCTCGCAATTCCTGTACTTTTGGGTGGGAGTCCTCCGCCCCATCGGCGAGCGGGAGACCATCGGGATCGAACATGCGAGTCTCGCAGCCGAGCTTTTCCAGAATGCGAGCGGCTTCCTCATTTGCCAGGCGGGAATAGCTCCGCTCCCGTAAAGAACCATGCAGAAGCAGGATACGTGGCTTGTGTGTGCTGAGCGCAGGAGTCAGGAGGGCGTCTGGGTCGGTCTCGCGAAAACTGTCTTCGTGAAGGGCAGGAAGGTCATTCGTGGAGGTCATCTGTGTGTTGGTCTTTCTCGGGCAGATCAGTTGATTGCTCCACTCATGCAAACCTGTTCGCGTTCAGAAGTGAGGCTTTGCGTGAGAGCTCTCTCAAGTTTCCGGGAACGCATTGCGGGTGCGATTGGCGAAGGCTACCAGCGACAGCATGACCGGCACCTCGACCAGCACGCCGACAACTGTGGCGAGCGCCGCTCCGGAATTCAGCCCGAACAGGCTGATCGCCACCGCGACGGCCAGTTCGAAGAAGTTGGACGTGCCGATCATGGCGCAGGGCGCGGCGACCTTGTGTGGCACTTTCCATGCCCAGGCGGCCGCGTAGGCGAGTGCAAAGATACCATACGACTGAATGAGAATTGGTACGGCAATGAGCGCAATGATGATCGGCTTCGCCAGGATCGTTTCGCTCTGGAATCCGAACAGGAGTGTAACGGTAGCCAGAAGGCCGATCACCGACAGGGGTTTGATACGGCGCGTGAAGGCGGTCACCGATTCCTCACCCCCGCGCTTCTTAAGGGCATTACGAGCCAGAATGCCCGCCATCAGGGGAACGACCACATAGAGCGCAACCGACAGGAGCAGCGTCTCCCACGGCACGGCGATATCCGTGACTCCCAGCAAGAAAGCGACAATCGGTGCGAAGGCAAACACCATGACCGCATCATTCACACTGACCTGAACCAGTGTGTAATTCGGGTCGCCACGTGTCAGATGTGACCAGACAAATACCATCGCCGTGCAGGGGGCAGCGCCCAAAAGGATGAGGCCGGCAATATAGCCTTCCGCGTCTCCGGGGGGGATGAACGGCGCGAAGACATGGCGGAAAAAAAGAACGCCGAGGGCCGCCATAGTGAAGGGCTTGATAAGCCAGTTCACAACCAGTGTGATGATCAGCCCCTTCGGTTTCTCACCGACGCGGCGCATGGCAGAAAAATCCACGCCGATCATCATGGGCCAGACCATGGCCCAGATGAGCAGGGCGACAGCGAAATTCACATTTGCATATCCGAAACGGGCAAGTGCTTCGAACGCGCCAGGCACGATCTGCCCCAGGCCAATCCCAATCGCAATGGCGAGTGATACCCAGATAGAGAGGTATCTTTCGAATAGTCCCATGAGTATGCCCCGCATCTTACTCTGTCGGCGTTCCGATCCGGGCTAGTTAGTGCCGCATACATTATTATTCAATAATTCATCGAATATCGTTCTGGTATTTCTTGGAGCGCATGCCTGCAGGGAGTTCACGTCAAAGACTGCTCCGAGGCCGCGCCTTTTCTGCGACTAAAGATGAGGAATGGCGCACCTAAGCGGAGAAAGTTCGAACACCTTGTTCGACATTCTCGCTCAATGGAATCAGGTGCTTAGCGTAATCCAAATCCCTGCAAATGCCCCCGAACGGGACATTTGCGGGGTGGCGCGATGACGACAAAGACACCTCCCTTTTCCCTCAGACTGACTTTTGAAGAACGCGCTAGGCTTGAAGAGCTGGCTGGCGACATGCCGCTTGGGGCGTACATCCGCCGCAAGGTCTTCGACGGTCAGGGGCTCAAGAAGAAACGTGCACGGGCTCGGTCTCGCCGCCCGATCAAGGATGAGCAGAAGCTTGCGCAGGTACTGGCCATGCTTGGCCAATCGAGGATCGCCAATAATCTGAACCAGCTCGCCAAGATGGCAAATCTCGGTACGCTTCCCGTTCTCCCCGATACGGAACGCGACATTCGGCGCGCATGCGCCGACGTGGCGCTGATGCGGCGGGAGCTTCTTCGCGCGCTCGGCCATCGTACCGATGTGGAGCCGTCATGATCCTGAAAGGATCACAACGAAGCGGCGCAAAGCAGCTCGGGCTGCATCTCCTCAAGACCGAAGTAAACGAACATGTCGAACTGCACGATATTCGCGGCTTCATGTCCGATGATGTCGTCGGCGCGCTCCGAGAAGCCGAGGCCATCGCAAAGGGCACAAAGTGCCGACAGTTCATGTTTTCGGTGTCTCTGAATCCGCCTGAGAACGAGCGTGTCCACGTTCGCACCTTCGAAAAAGCACTGGAAGCCATCGAAGAGAAAAACGGCCTGACGGGCCAGCCGCGCGTCGTTGTTTTCCACGAAAAGGAAGGACGGCGGCACTGTCATGCGGTATGGAGCCGGATCGACCCCGAGACGATGACCGCCAAGCCGATGTCGTTCTACAAGAACAAGCTGCGGGAGGTATCGCGCCAGCTCTATGTTGAGAACGGTTGGCAGATGCCGCGCGGCCTGATCGATCCGAAGGACCGCGATCCCCGAAACTTCTCGCTTGATGAATGGCAGCAGGCCAAGCGGGTCGGTCGGCATGCGGGCGAATTGAAAGAACTGATACAGGAAGCCTGGGCGACTTCGGACTCAGCGCGCACCTTCGCGCATGCTCTCGAAGAACGCGGCTTCTATTTGGCGCGCGGGGATCGGCGCGGCCATGTGGCTGTCACCTTCGAAGGCGAGGTCATTTCGGTCTCACGGGCGACGGGCAAGAAAGCGAAAGAGCTGCACGCCCGTCTTGGAAAGCCCGACGCATTGAACAGCGTTGAAGAGACCCGCAAGCGCATTGCTGAAGATATTCTTCCGCGCATCAAATCGCATGTCGATGAAGCGCGCGCGTCCGCCCGTGCCGAACTTGATCAACTGAATGCGCGCCGCGTGGAGATGGCCAAGGCGCACGCTGATGAACGCGCAAAGCTGGACGCAGGCCAGAAGGCGCGGTTTCAAGCTGAAGCCCGCACAAGAGCGGATCGCTTCCGCAAAGGCATGATGGGCCTGTGGGATCGTCTGACAGGCAAGCGGGCTCAGCTAGAAAAGCAGAACCAGCTTGAAGTGATGTGGGCGCTGCGCCGCGATCAGGATCAGCGGCAAATGACGATCAATGAGCAACTGCACGAGCGCGGTGATCTTCAAAAGGAAATAAATGCTGCGCGCACCAAACATGCCCAAGCCTTGCGCGCCCTACATCACGATGCTGCAAATTATCGCCTGATGCGTCGTGGCGAAGAACCCAAGGCGAAGACAGTCTTCGAACGTTTGGATACGCTGCGAGCCGAACCGAAAAAGCAGCCTGAACGTCCACGTTTCGACAAGCTCAAGGAGCGTAAGCCCGAGCGCCAGACCCGTTCCACTACGTCGGCGCAAGATCGCCTGCGCAAACTGCGCGAGCAAAAAAGAGAAGGACCGTCGTATGACGGTCCTGATCTCGACCGATAGAAATCGCTAGAACAATGAAAGCTGACGCGCGGCTTCTTCGCGCTTCTTCCATTGCGGAGTCTGCGCTTCGTGCTCAAGCCACGCGAGCACGTAGGCAACAGCCCCGCCATATTCGTCCGTGACATCGCTGTGCAGATAGTGCGAGCGATAGCCTGTCTCGGTGATGGGTATTATCCCATCGCCGATGACGTTGACTTCGATGTGGTCGAACTCCGACCACTGATGCCGATGATAGCTGACGCTTATCGCGACACCGCGCCAATCGATCTGACTGGTGACTGGGGCGCTCATGAGCGCCCCGTGTCGTTTGCAGGTGAAGCCGTGTCTTCTAGCGGCTCGCGCAAGACGATCCGACCGCCGACAGGCAGGGATTCGAGTTGAAGCGTGTAGCCTTTGGCGTCCTTGTGCATCCAGGCTGCGCCGACTTTGTTCCAGAAGGATTTGTCGCCGTTCTGGGTGACGTGCCACGCCAGATACTCCGGTGCGCGGAACTCGCGTGTGCGCTCTTGCGCGGTTTGGGTTTTGTTGCGTGCCATGATTGATCTCCTTTGTTCGGGTTGGCTTGCTAACGCCCCCCGATGAGACCGAAGGCAAAGGATCGCCGCGTCATGTCCAACACGGGTGAGGCCTCCGCCGAACTGGTGCGGGCAGGATATTGATGCGCGATCCGCGTTTGGTCAGGGGAAAGGCGAATTGCTGCAAGCCGTGCGCGGGCAAAGGTCCGTTCATGCTGCGCTAACTCCCGACACCGAATGCCTGTTCACGCGTTTTTCAGCGCCACCTTCCGTTTGATTTCTAGTGCGTTACCCCGATCCATCAGCGCCTTCTCTGGGCCATGGATGATGTGTGCGAGGGCCGAAAGGCCCTGAACGGTTCGGGGCCTCCTGACAATCAACAGGAGGTGACGATGAGACTCATCACACGCTTCGATGCAGCATCGCGCAGCACAGCCGAACTGCATGCTCTTTTACGCGAGGCTTTCAACGCCTTTGCTTCCGCTCCTCGCGGATCGATCGAACGCAGCAATGCTCTGGCATCACTGCACAATATCGAGGCCGAACTGGCGGTTCGCCCGCCAGGTCTTTGAGGCCATCAACGCGGCTGGCCAGATGGCCAGCCGCGAATCGTTGCCGTGAAGCACATTCGGAGCTTCGTGCTCACAGGCACAGATCGAGTAAATTTTCACATGCCTGGATCGTTCTCTAGAGAACTCGCAGGCCGCTTTGCCTCGATCAATCTGCTGATGTATGAATTTCGGCGCAGCAAGAATTCTTCAAGGCGAGCCTCATAGTCAATTGGAACCGCATCTCGGATTGAGGGGCGTTCGGACAATCTTTGCCGCCAAGCGGTCAGATTGTCAGATTCCTCCATAGCGACGAATGAACCAATCTGATCAAAAACGTCAAAGTAACGGAAAACTGGCCCCATAGCCGCATCAACAAGACTGAAATCATTTCCGTCAAACCAGGGAGTCCCCACCAATCTTTCGTCGAGTCGTGAGAACTTCGTAACAAGGTCGTCGATTTTCTTCTCAAATGCGTCCTTGTCTTTAGCGTTATAAAAACCGGCGATATCGTTTAGGATTGCTGAACTAAATTCTATCCAAGAACGATGCTCCGCGCGTTTGAGGGGATCGGATGGATGAAGATTGTTTGACTGCGTTTCCTCAAGATATTCTAAGATAACTGCCGACTCAAAAACACTTGAATCACCGACTCTCAGTACCGGCGTTTTGCCCAGAGGAGAAATCGCCAAGAACCAATCTGGCTTGTTCGACAGATCTACATAAGAGCGCTCAAATTCTACGTTCTTCTCCGCCAACGATATGGCTGCGCGCTGCACATACGGGCATAAATGGTGCGAAACTAAGATCAACTTCTCGCTCATGTTACCGCTCCATTGTTGCTGGATAAAACAGGTAGCGGTCGTGACCGAACAAGCGCCCAACGTCCATCGCCGAGCATGAACTGAACAATCGCCAAGAGTGTAAGATATGCAGGATACTCCCATCCGCCATTCTCGTATCCGAACATCCATCCATTGCCCCAGTGAGCCCAAGTCGCTCCCGCCAGTATTGGGGCCAGCATAAGCGCCACCCAACGGGCCTGAACACCAAGAACTAAGAGGATGCCACCCACTGCTTCTGCGGTAAAAACAACGTACGCGAACGATCCGGGCAAACCGATTGATTCGAAGAAGCTTGCAGTGCCGGCGAGCGTGAAAATAAACAGTTTCAGCCAAAGACTGTGTGCTATGAACATTGTTCCGAGTGCGACACGAAGCAGAAAAATTGCGGTTGCGTTGAGGTCGTCTTGATCCATAAAGGGCATCCTTTCGTTTCTAAAAAATATACATGCATCTGCATGCAAAGTCAACTTCCATGCAGATGCATGAAGTGTTAGAGTGTCCCTATGTCAGATCGCCCTAGCCCTAATGCCGTGTCAGCGTGGATTGCCCTGGTAAAAGCTCACCAAGCCGCCATGGGCACGGTCGAGTCAGCATTGAAAGAAGCGAATTTTCCTCCGCTTCAGTGGTATGATGTTCTCTTGGAGTTGGAGCGCGCAGAAGAGGCTGGCCTACGCTTGATTGAGCTGGAAGAAAGATTGCTTCTCAAACAGTATGGGGTGTCGCGGCTGACCGCTCGACTTGAGGAAAGCGGGTTGATCGAGCGAAAAAAATGTCCAGGCGATAGACGTGGCCAAGTAGCCACGATAACCCGCAAAGGAATTGACGTCCGTAAAGCGATGTGGCCGACATACTCACGCGCAATTCAAAAAGCGGTTGGCGTACACTTGACTGACAAGCAAGCTGAAAGTCTTGTTGGATTGCTAGGCAAGATCGATCCGCGCGAATAGTTCATCGACTTGATTGGCATTCGCCAGCGCACACCTTATCCGATCAGATTGTGTTCTCAACCCATCGTACTGATCAGACAGGCTGAAGCCCATGCAGGAAATCTGCGGCGCGCTGTGCATGAGCGGCGGCGCTGAAGATCGCGCGCTTGTCGTTTTGCAGAACCTTGAGCCAGCTCTGAATATAGGCCGCATGATCCGCACGCGGTTCGGGCGCTAGTTCAAGGTCGGCGCACAGGAATGCTGCGCCGAGTTCGGCAACAAGCTCTTCGCGGGCATAGCCTTCATCGCCCCAACGCTTGCGTCCGAATTCACGGTCAAGCCGCTTGGGGTGTTTGGTCCAGTGGGTCAGCTCATGCGCCAATGTCGCACAGTAGGCTTGCGGGCTTCTGAAGGCCTCAAAGAACGGCATTTGCACGTGATCACTGCCGCCGCTGTAATGGGCAGAGTTGCCGCCATGGCGAATGTCTGCGCCCGTGCTCGCAAAGAAACTTTCCGCATGCTGAATGCGCCGCGTGGGATCGATGATCGCTTTCGGCTTGGTGTAACAGTGCTCGGGCAAGCCTTCGATCTGCTCGACGTTGAAGACGCTGTATCCCTTCAGATACGGGATTTTGCGTTCCTCTTCGCTGCCGTCTTCCTGTTCCTCGGTCTTGGTGATCGTGTTCGCGTAGACAACCAGATTGCCGCGCTCACCTTTGCGAACATGCGCGCCTAGCTCTTTGGCCTGCTTGAAGGTCATCCAGTACGGTGAGAGAAACCCGCTCTCTATGGCCGCGCCCCACAGCATCAGGATATTGATGCCGTTATAGGGCACGCCGTTATGACGCAGTGGCTTGGTGATCTTGCCTTCCATGTTGCCAGCGCTCCACGGCTTCAGCCATGTCAGTGCGCCTTGCTCAAGGTCGGCAATGATCTTGTTGGTAACCCTTTCATAAATGTCGATTTTCATCTTTGTCCCCTTTCTTGGGTAGTCGGTTGCGCATGCAACCGGACTAGGCCCGCGCCGATGAGCGGGGGGACGGCCGTCCAGACCGAAAGACATGGAAAAGGTGCGGGCGCAGGCGCAGCCGAGCCACGGGCCATGGCTTTCGCCCGAAGCACGAGCGAAGGGCTTGGTCTTGACGGAGGACGGGGCCGCAGGCCCTCGAAACGAAAAGAAAAGGAATTCAGCCCTTCAGGGCTGTCAGATGATGCGCAAGGGATCGAAGCCGAATGGCCGAGACAGCTTGCTGGCTCGGTTCACGAGAGCCCGATCCAGCGGGATGCGCCAATTTACTTGATTTGGTATTTCAGGCGTCTCTGCACAAAAGCAGGTTTTGATCCTTCAAGAATCTTGACTATCACGTCATTAATTCTCGGATTCTCAATCGATCCCGATTCATATGAGAATTTGTAGCCAGCAGCCTTATCTAATGAAACGTAAAGGATTTGCTCAGCATCCGCGCCAACGGCAAGGTTCGGATTATGTGTTACCAATATGACCTGACGGCTCTTTTTCGCCTGTCTGATGCATCTAGCGAGAACGCTGAAAATGCTGTCGTTATCGAGGTTATCCTCGGGCTGATCTATGATGAGCGGTGTCTTCTCCTTATCTAAATGAAGATAAAACACCAAAAGGAGCAGGCCTTTCTCGCCAGGAGATAACTGGTTTAGATTCTTGCCGCCCAGTCGCAACTCATAGCGCGCATCAAAATATTCTAAAGAAAACAGTAGATCGTATAGGCGCTTAATGTCTTTGACTTGCTTGCCGACATCTTCAGTTTGTATGTCTTCGATGATACTTTTGGCAAAAACAAGAACGCTTTCAACATCGTTCCAATCCGTTTCCGCCATCCGCGACTCTAGTTCGGCCTCACCTTGGGCCGTTCCGCGAAACGGACCGCTCGAAGCTTGGTTTACAAGATCAAAAAACTGCTCGGGGAACTCGTGCATTGAAACAAACGAAGCATCTATGGTCACTTCGAATTCGTCGGATCGAACAGATTCCAAGCGCTCCTCAACACTGGATTTCAGCGCTTCATAGAATGCCCGCACCTTAGTTTTTGCCTCAAAGATCGAACGGGCAATATCATCTCGATCCGCGCGTTTTGCATCCAGTTTGGCTGTAAGATCGTTCTCAATATAACGTATGCGGTTCTCGATATCCTTTATGGTTCCGGGTTTGGGACTCTCGTCCTCTCCCATGACCGCAGTCATCTTAGCAGTCAGATCAGATATCGCCTGAACATAGCGCTGATAACGGCGTTGCGGCGCAGATAGCGTTTCCTGTAATCCCTTCAATTTTTCGGAGAGGAACTGATGAGCGCGGCGGAGGTCGGGAACGGAGACTAAAGTTGTAAGGTCCGTTTCATCCGTGATCGTTAAGTTATTGTCTGCCTCAAGCTTTTTGATCGCCGAAGAAGTCGCCGTGATTTTTTCATCTATCGTTGTTGTACTGATTTGATGCGTGACGATTGCATCAACATCCAGACCAAAGCGCTTACAAGCAGCCCGCAGTTCCTCCTTCGAATTCTTGATCTGCGAATCGAGCCCTGTGACTGTCTCTTTAATATCGCCTAAACCAACAAGATCGCTCTTGAAAGACGACAGCTGCTCGACGGCTTCCTTACCTTGAAGTTCTAGCTCCGATTGGCTCTGCCTGACTTTTTCGATCTGGTCTGCAATCGCCTTTTGTTCATCAGATTCACCTTCTGGCTTAGCAACCTCAGAAGGTTTTGAAGCCTTTAGGACGCGGTACTCTTCTTTCTTTTGCTTAAGTTGCTCTTCGAGTGCAGCCTTTGTCGTTGGATTGGCCTGTTCTTCTAGTTCCACGATTTCGATGTTCAGCTCACGAAGACGTACCTTTAATGAGCTTATATCGCTTTTGCTTTGGGCGGTTTTTAATTCCTCTAGTTCGGAGAAGGTCGATTTTCCCATTCGATCCGACTCTTCAACATGTGAGAAGACGACTTCTTCAATCTCCTCCCTAAACGCCTTCACCTCTATTTCGTTGGTCAGACTCTCAAAGTAGTTCTGAGGGAGATATTTCACGACCTCGGGTTTGCGTAGATCGACGTCCTGATCAAGTCGCTTCTCGGGCTTCGCACCGCTGGCCCAGGTCAGTGTACCGAGAAAGTTCTCGGCAAAACCCTTCTGACGAAATTTTCGGTTCTGCGTTTTGTCTGTGAGAAAAGAAAAATGCTCAGATTGCCGAGACTCCCCAAGCAGACCTAGGATGTCGGCAACGGCGCTCTTGCCGCTTCCTTTGTTGCCGATGATTGCAGTCAGTTCCGGATTGAATGGTATGAGAACGTCCTTGAACCATGAACCGTTATTTCCTTTATAGCCAGCCACGTGATCGATACGAAGTTCAGTAATGAACCGTGTTGCGTCTTGATCCTGCCGTTGAAGAACGGTCGGCTGCTCGCCGATATGAACGCGCCCCTTCGGTTCGAAGATGGTCTGTCTTAGCCCGCGAAACGTTGGGTCGGCCTTGATCCAAGTTGCCTCGTAGCCAGCTTCATCCCCTGACAATCTCGCAAGCTCATCGAACGAATGAGCGTCAGACCCCGAGAAGACAGGCTTTGGCTCGGAGCGTGTGCTGTCCTCGTACCGATCCTCTCTCAGGAAATAGCCCGTGTTCTTTGATGATCCGAAAAAGGCATCACTCGCCTTATCAAGTTCATCGGATATGGAGAGGCTTCTAGGAGAATTTGTGTCCGCGCCTCTCAAGCCATCGTTGTTGGCTGCGGTAACAATCATGTAAGCGGAACGGTCGGGAAAGACCGCTTCAAGTGCTTTTCGTAGCTCCGTTATGCTAACTGTTGCCTGCTCGTAGTCAGTTCTCGAAGCGAGTTCACCACATCGCACGCGCGCACCGTCCCGTGTAATGTGCGTTAGTAGATCACTCAGCAAGGTCGCTAACTTAACTTTCGTAGCTGCTTTCGGATCAATCAGAACATGCGTATGAACATGTCGCGCGTCCTTACTGATTGTCTCGGTCAGGCGAAATTCTATGTTGGGAATAAAGAGCTTTTTACCCTCAGGGAAAGCATCCTGATAGGCTCTCGTGACAGTAAAATAGCAATCGAAAGAGAAGTAGTCGGTAATACCGAATACCTGAACATCCGAACTTTCGAGAGTTTCGACATAAGACTTTAAATTGGCCTCATTGGCTTCACCGAAACTGTTCGCTAGCTTTGTGCCAGGTGCATGCAGATGAAGATCCCAACGGCGCCAAAGTGAACCAAATCTATTGTTCTCGTTACTCATCCCGCCTTCCTTTCCACAAGACGGGCTTGCTGAGGATCGTACACGTAGCCCTTGATGCTACCGTCTTTGATCCGCTCGACGGCTTCATCGACCACATTGAACGGCACAAGGAACCACTCGCGCGGGACAACAGGATTGCCGAAGCGGTCCTTGATCTCGATATCAAGACGGGCCGGATCGAAGATGCGGTGAATCAGGTTTTCGAGCTTTGTTCGGTTAATGTTGTACAGTTCAAAGGTCGCAACGACCTCGACATCAGCCAGCAAGAATGTGGCGTCGATCTTTGCATTGGCGATGCGCCGCTCGACCTTTCCGCTTGTCACACCGATCTTGTGGAGCACGTTGCGATGCTCCTTCACTATTGGAAGGTCAGACTTGCTGCGGAGGACGTAGATCGTGCCGCTCGCCTCATCGCCATCAGCCGTATGGTCTGCGAAGAGCGGTCCTGCTGAGGAATCCGTAATCCGACGGCCTGCATCATCCTTGTGAAGCGCCCTCTGTAGGGAGCGCATAAGCATATTGCTCTCGGTTCCGTTGTCGAAGATCACGCGCAGACGGGCATCCGTCATGCCTTGTGCCGTCAGGAACGCTTCGTCCATCTCGGCAACATAAGCTTTTTGTCCTCCTACAATGAAAAAACGTCCTGGCGCGATCTCGGCCTTGCGTTCAAAGGGCCGTGTCGTTCGCATGCCTGTATCAATTTCGTTCTGAACCTGTTCGAACAACGGCTTGAACCGTTCGAAATCTTCACACCTCTGGCGATTGGCGATCTCTTCCGCCGCCTTCTTTTCAGCGCTGGACCTCACATGACGTAGTTCGGTGATGTCCGAAGCTTCCGCCTCGACGCCGAGTTCGGCCAGAAGCGCTTCATCATCCATATCTTCTTCAATAGACGCGGCAACCGGAGCGCTGGCATCAAGCAATCCACTATGGTCAATCGGTTCGAGAAGTTGCCTGAACTCGCCAAGCTCTCTCAAGCGATCAAGGCGAACCGCGTATAGCCGTTCGAATATGTCTTTGTCTTCGCCGTGCTGCGGTGGAGCCCCGTGCTCCTCGACGAACCGCTGGATTTCTTCGAACCCTGCGATGACACGCTCTTCCTGCGGCGTTCTCGCAGCGACCTTCTTGGCCTCGACCTCGACCCCGAGTTCGGCAAGAAGCGCGTCGTCTTCGTCGGTAAACTGCTTAGCCATCGGTGGCCTCCGCCTTCATTCGGGCCAGATAAGCAACGCCTTCCGCCATGCGTTTTTCCCACGCATCGGGAGATGTGATCGACGGCAACCTGCCGCGCTCCTGTTTGAACTTCAGCGCCCGCTTGGCCAGATAACGCGCTTCTTCAGGCGTTAGCTGCACCTTCTTCGCTGAGATGATAGCCGCAACCTGTTTCAGGCTTTCCTCGCTCATCGTCTTGGCGAGGATCGCGTAGGCTTCGCTGAATGGATTGATGCGGTCGATCAGGTCGATGTCGAGTTCACGAACATCCATCGCAAACTTCCGCACACCGTCGATCAGAGCCGTATTGGCTTTGTCCTCGCCGTCGTCATCCTTGAGCGCTGCCTCCTTGGCCTTCTGGGTCAGGTTGAGCGCGGCGATGGCGTGCTGGCGGACAGCTTCCTGATCTTCGTCATCCAACTCAGGGTATTTGTCCTTGATGATCTTTCCCATGCGGACCTGCGTCAGCTCTTCGGGGACAAGCTCTTCGTCGAACATGCCCCGCTCCACAGTCGGCTTGTCCTGTACGAAGGCGGCGATCACCTCGTTCAGGTCCTCCTGACAGATGCGCTCGGCTTCTTCGCTCTTCGGCTCCGTAAGCCCCTTGATCTCGATCTGGAACTGGCCGCTCTCTTCGTTGAAGCCGACATTGCATTCGCCTTCTTTGTAACCGCCTTCACCATAGTCGAAGCCCTCGACAGGTCCACTGTCTGCGCGTTTCGGGGTAAAGTTGAAGCGAGGGGCGAGAACCTGCTCCATCAACAAGCTTGCGGCGATGGCCTTGAGCGTATCGTTCACCGCTTCGGTAACGGCATCTTCCGATGCGTCCGGTTCGGCAATCAGGTTGGTGAAGCGGGCGCGGCTCTTTCCAGGGGCGTCGCGTGTCGCGCGCCCAATGATTTGAACGATCTCGGTCAGGCTGGCGCGATAACCGACCGTCAGCGCATGCTCGCACCAAACCCAGTCAAAGCCCTCTTTAGCCATGCCAAGCGCAATGATGATGTCTATGTGGTCGCGGTTGTTCTTCTGGGAGGGGTCTTTCAGCGCAGCTGAAACCTTATCTCGCTTGGCGGCTTCGTCATCGACCAGATCGGCAATTCGCAGGATGCGTCCGTCCGATGTCTTGACCAACTGGAAGCCCGTTGTGGGGTCCGTACCTTGCCAGTCGCCCAACTCGTCGATGATGTGCTCGACTTCGCGGTGCTTGTCCTTCGTGCTTTCGCGCGAATTGACGCTCGGGATATGGATGATGGTCTTCTCGTTCGGGTCGAGAACCTTGAGGATGTCATCCGCGTACGCGCCAGAGTAAAAGAAATAGCCGATATCGAGCTGCTTCAGATATTTGTAGCCGTTGAGCTGCTCATAATAGGTGTAGGTAACCGTATCGAACCTTGCCTCGTCGTGCGGCATGAGCACGGGTTCGGCATCACCTCGGAAATACGAACCCGTCATCGCAACGACATGAACCTTGTCCCGTCCGATCAACTCGGTGAGCTGCGCGCCAAGCTTGTTCTCAGGGTTTGCGGACACATGGTGGAATTCATCCACGGCGATTAGGCAGTCATCGAAAGCCTCAATGCCAAACTTCTCAATGGCGTTTCGGAACGTCGCATGAGGGCAGACGAGCACTTGATCCTCGCCCTTAAGGAATGATCCAACCGAGTCGGCCTTGCTGCCGTCCGACCCTGGCGCGTTGCAAAGGTTCCATTTCGGCTCGACATGCCAGTCGGTCCAGAACCCGAACTTGGATAGCGGCTCGTCGGCAAAGCTCGATCCGATGGATTTCTCGGGGACGGTGATGATGGCCTTGCGCAGTCCCTGATTGTGCAGCTTGTCCAGAGCCACGAACATCAGCGCACGGCTCTTTCCTGACGCAGGCGGTGACTTGATCAGCAGATACTGCTCGCCGCGCTTCTCGTAGGCGCGCTCCTGCATCGGTCGCATGCCCAGCTCGTTCGATTTGGTCGAATTGCCGTTCTGGGCGTAGGTGACAGATACGGAGGGGGCGGTTTTCTTGCTGCTCATCGATTATGCTTTCATTAGAGTATTCGTCTTTTTCAAATCATTCGCCGCCGTCTTTTTAGTGTAGAGGTCAAACAGCTTTTCCAAGCGCTCCGTGTCGTTTTTGAAACGACGACCGATGTAGATGCGCTCAAGAACTTCATCATTGCGGTCGTGTGCAGCACGAAGATCGTCTGGCATCTCGTCAGGATCGTAAAGCTCGGCTATGGTCGCAGGAAAATGAGCCTCCCGAGCCAAGAGTACATCTTCAGCGCAGCGCGTGAGGTCTTGCTTATTTTTCTCGGTCAACGTCGGCATAGGAAATGTATTCCAGCCCAACGTGTTCGAGAACCTGTAGTCTGTTTTGATCTTTCCACAAACGGCTCCTATCCAACTCAAAGACAAACGAGAGACAAGGACTGCTATATTCCAGAGTGGTGGATCAAAAAATGCGAAACCGCCATCACCTACTATTGATCCTTGTGGAAGCGTGGCGACGGGAAAGAACTCGCGTTCTTCTGATGAATGTCGTGGAATCTGGAAAACAATCTCATCGCCCGTTTGCCTCACTTGCTGAAACGCAAACGGCGTTGAGGCATTCTCTTTGGTAAGAGCTTTGGTGCTTTTTCTTCGCATCTCTTCGACGATGGCGAACCTCTGCTCGAACGAAGGAATTCGTCGTAGCTCTAGGTACTCGCTCTGATCTGCCCAGATGCAGTATCGCCCCACACCATGTGTAGCATCGTGGGCACCAAAAAATGGCCGAATGACATGCGCCATGGATTTAGCGTCCCTTTGAAGAGCACGTGCGACTTCCTGACTGAAGATGAGACCGCCTCCATCAGCGGGCTTACTGCCATTGACCACAGGCTCAAGCCCCTGAAGAGGCTTTGTTGCATTTTGGACATAAACGTCTTTGTAAGGAACTAAATATGCGTTGATGTTTTCTACTTCTCGGACCTGCCCTCCAGGGCCATCGAAGAGCTTGGCTGCTCCAGATTGCTTGGAAAGACCAACGATACAAACCGTCACGCCCGCGTTACGTGAGGCGAGGTTTTTCCATTTGAACGATGTAACTGCGAAGTTAATGCGAACTGAGTCAGATATGATACTTGGCCAAAAGCGGTAAACCTGCTCGCCTTGACACACGGAATTTGTAGTGACGAAAGCAACAGAGGCGTCAGTGAAATCGATGAACCGCCGTGCTTTGAGAAAAAATCCGAGAATATAATCTAGCGACTTCCACGTTGAAAAATCTTCACTAAATAGAAGGCGCATGTCATCTTTTTGAGCGGGCTCTTGCTCGGTGCCACCCTTATACGGTGGGTTCCCGCAGATATACGTTTCTCCGCCTTCGTTCTCAAAGTCGATTTCTGCTTGGTCGAGCGGTGTGCTGAATAGGTCATCTCCGTGCATTCTCACACCAGTTCCGGTAGGTGGGCAAACGGATAACCAATCAACCCGCAGGGCATTCCCACAGGTAATCCAGTTCATGGCATCTAAAGGCAAGAAATCGCGAAGGGCTTCCCGTTGACCGCGATAAAGCACGTCGCACTGATATTCAGCGATGATGAGTGCGAGGCGTGCGATCTCGGCTGGGAAATCGCGCAGCTCGATACCGCGAAAATTTGTCAGCGGGATTTCGGATCGGCGGTCGGCCTCGTTGCGCCGTTCGTTGATCTCTGCCTCGATGGCGCGCATTTCCTTGTACGCGATGACAAGGAAGTTGCCCGATCCGCAGGCGGGATCGAAAACCCTGATCTTGGCCATGCGATTGCGCAAATTGAGCAGCTTGCGGGCATTGTCGCCAGCCTCTTCAAGTCTCTCGCGAAGGTCATCGAGAAAAAGCGGATTAAGTACCTTTAGGATGTTCGGAACGCTTGTGTAGTGCATGCCAAGCGCCCCGCGTTCCTCATCATCGGCGACGGCCTGGATCATCGATCCGAAGATGTCGGGGTTGATCTTGGTCCAATCCAATTTCCCTACGTAGAGAAGGTAGGTTCGCGCCAACTTACTGAAGCGCGGGACATCGACGCTTTCTGAAAAGAGGCCGCCGTTCACATAAGGAAAGCTATTGGCCCAGCGGGCAATACCTTCTTTATCGCGGTCTGCAACCTTCGTATTCATGGATCGGAACAGCTCGCTGATGATCTCATGCGTGTTCGAGCTGTCCTTCTCGCTCATGCGTTCGATGGTGGCCGTGAACTGATCGGCCTCTGCGAAGATGTCCGTGTCTTCCGCGAAGAAGCAGAAGATCAGCCGCGCCATGAAGTGGTTCATGTCGTGACGGCGATCCGCTGTGCCCCAGTCAGGGTTGTCCTTCAGAAGCTCGACATAGAGCCGGTTGAGACGTCCCGTCGCCTTGATGTCGAAGGCGCTTTCGCGAATTTGCTTGACGGTGCTGATGCCCGCGAGCGGAAGGAAAAAGCCGAAATGGTCGGGGAAGTCGGGGTAGTCGCAAACGATGACCTCGCCGCTGTTCAGGTCTTCGGCCTGAAAGTCCTTCCCATCAGTCGCGAGGATGAACTTTGCGCGGGCCTTCGTCGTCGCAGGGCTGGCCTTGAGTGCCGCAAGAGCCTCCGCAACTGCGCCGTCTTCGGCGACCTTGAGGTGGATGTTGTTGGTCTGAAGAACGCCGCCCACATCCGACTTGTTGGACGTGCCGGAGCGCAGGCGCTTGATCGTCGTGGCCTTGTTGCCGAACGCTTCCAAGAACGCGAAGGGGAACTCTTCGGCGTCGAACGGCTGCTCGGCAAGCTTGGATATGGCCTCTTCGATCTCAACGGCGTTCAAAGTTTCGTCCTTTGTTTTTATCGTTGGCTATGGTCTGCTCGTTGCGCTCGATATACTCACGCATGAACTCTCGGATCACTTGGGAAGCGGGCCTGTCCTGCTCGCGGCAAAGTTCGAGGAACTTCTCGCGGAGCTGACGCTCGACCCTGATGCGCAGTCCTGAGTCTTTCATGCGATGAGTGTAGCCGTTGGATACACAATGTGCCAACGGTATTTCGAGGATTCCTCCACAGACCACACCCGCATCCAAGGGCGTTTCCTTGGTCGTAGTCCAGCGGCGAAACGCTTGCGCATATCCAACCTGCGCAAGGTTGGCCCATGTATCCAAAGAGCACGGGAAGGCTCTTGGTCGTAGGTATCGGGTCGCGACAGACCTGATCGGCATCCAAACCGCGCTGGGTTGGTCTCCATGAAATGGTCATGGGGGATTCGGTGGGAGCAGGAACGCTCCCCTGATTGGCACGTGTCGGGTGCCATTACCCTGACGAGTGGATTTCACAAGGGGCGCGATAGCCCCTTTGATCGATGGGTGCAGGGAGAGCGAAGTCTCCCGCGAGTGATGGAACGGCGAAACGTTCTGATGGCTCTAGATGGGGTCAATACCCAGGAAGAGCCAAGGCCGGAGGGATGCAACGGGAGCGCGCAGCGGGCTCCCTTGCCAAGATTGCGGTGTAGTACACCGCACATCTTGCGGGTCGGACTTATTGATATAATTGGGAAAACAGGTGATTTCGGCGTGGTGGTGATCGAAGGAAAGATTTTGACGAGGCTCTGCGGGCCGTTGCTCAGAGAGCGTTCTCGGGAGGTTGAAACATCGCGTCTTTCAGATATCCCGCAGTGACCTGATCATTACGGGCATTCGCGTGTTCGATGGGTCGTCGGTCCATCTCATCTCGTATCCAAGCAACTTGCGGATGAATTTCCATAGATACCCGTACGAAGTCTGCATGGCCCAGCGCTGCCGCCACGTGCACGGGCGTCATCAAATCTGGCTCTCGCTGATGGTCTAATCGTTGTCCGCTTTGCAGAGCAAACGCCAACTCCTCTAGATCATTGTTTTCAGCAGCACGAAATATATCTGGCGGCACATGTTCCGTGCCCGATTTATCATTCGGCATTACATCTTTTATTTTACCCAAAATTGTACCCCCTTACAAACTTTGCGATTTCCGAGGGGTCGATATCTGTGCGTATTATCGAGTGCTCTTCGTTCTGGACTTGGTGATGGTTGAACATACCAATTTCGCCGTGGGACATCCTTGGCGTCTCGCCGTCCCGAAAATTTTGCGACCAAAGGGTGAGATAGATTCCCTTTAGCGGCTGATTAAAGACGAGTGGCAAGGACTCGCGGACGGTACGATGGTCTCGGCGAGCCACCATACTGAATGACCAATTCATCACAGCCATTTCGTCATCGACATCTTCAATGAAACAGGATGTCTGGAATGCATACCCCGTGACGAACGTACTCAGCTTGTCGCTTCGCCAATCATATCGCTTCAATAATTCGGCAGGCAGAGTTTCCTCGCTGGCAAGCTCATGATCGATGAGGTGATCGGCGTAAGCCCTACTGCCGAAGGCGAGCGTGACGGGCGCAACCCCTTGCCTGAATTCCTCGATCAAAAGAAGGAAATGATAGCCTAGAGCTGGATCATCCTGGCTTGTGTGAAACCCATCTCTGATGCAAAGCCAAACAGTGTTTGAGAGTTCGGCCCGCTGCCATGCGGTATCCGTGGTTTGGCTATGGCTGCTGAAGTCGCGAAACGCTTGAAGCTGATATTGCCGTTTCGAGTCCCTGATCGACAGGTCAAGCGCCTGACGCTGCTCCACGGGAATCTTGGTTTCGATGAACCGATCCACAAAGTAAAACTTATCATCGCCTATTTGGTGCGTTGCGTTTTCCCCAAGCCAATTCTTCAGGTCGGCACGAGAAAGCAAACGATCCTCGCGTGGGGGCGCGGCGTTCTTTCGTTGTGGCGTCCAGCCTGAAGCCTCTATCAACGCAGCATCTTCGCGCTCCATGATTTCATCGCGCAGAGCCTGTGGAGAAAGCGCCTTCTCCGACATCAAGCGTCGGAGCAGATTGCGGGCATATTCCTTCTGAGCATCTGGATAATACCTGACGGTGCGCATCTCAAAGCCTCTATCAGGTTCTGAATGCGCATCTGCGGCAAATCCTTTGCCGTTGTTTTTGAACGCTTCTCTTGGAAACAGCGGCAACACATTGCCCTGCAAGTTTTGATCTTTGGTTTCACTATCGTCGCACATACCGAGTCTGCCGGAGATTTCGCCTGAATGCATTCTCCCGACAGTCTCGGCGCAACCAGTCCCGTCGTCAATCGAACGCAGGGTTGGTCAACGGACTGAAGTGATAGGAGCCAAGACTATGAACTATTCCCTTTGCGCACGCTGCCTTAGCTTGGGTTACTGCAAGAACAGCACACGCCAGCTCGTTCGAGATGCGCAACTGGAAGACCCCGAGTATCTCCGCGATCTTCGCAACTTTGCTGCCAGCTTGGGGATCAGCGCCGATCACTGGCTCGACCATCTGATGGACATGTATCGGGATTTTTCGGGGCGGATCGTCTCAGACGGGCAAGATGTCTTTCTGAACACTGAGGTGTTCGAAACTGACAGCATTCGGGAATGGCTGCGGGACTGGGCCTGCGCTTCGATTCCAGATCATGTTCGGCCTCGCCTGCGTGAGGAAAGCCGTGAACGCATCAGAGTGTTGGCGACGATACTTTCCACCCGCTTCCCGTTCGAAGCAGGACTTTGGGGATTGCGTCCAGCTAACGATAACAGACCTCCGTCTGCGGAGCGCTGAGTCAACAATGATTTATCGCTGCATCAGAAAACATCCGCTTATTCCCCCTGATCGGCATTCGGACTTTGGCAAGGTGCAATCGTCGGCAATCAAGTTCGACGGCAACATCAAGGTCTACGCATGTCATTTATGAAAAAGCATCAAGATGCAGGCCGGTCGATCTTCATGTCGTCCATCCAAGGTCTCGCGAACACTTTGGCGCTGCTCATCACGTTCTTGGGTGCGCCGCCTCTCTACAGCAACACTATTGGCTGGGTGCAGGTCTTCGTCGTCCGTCACTACGGATACGGCGTGGAAAGCGTGACCGTCATCGTCTGGGGCGGCGTCTGCGCCGCCCTGGTCTTCTTCATCTCCCGCGCATCGATCTCGACGGCGCTGGTGATGGGTGGGATCGCACTCGCGACCCGCTTTCTGTGAACCATGAAAAGGAGTTCGACAATGTTCACGAAACATCGCCGCGTCGGCGGCATCTACAAAAAGGAAACCGACTGGGGTGCCGTCTTCGGTGTCGCGTTCTGGGTCTTCGTGATCCTTGCGATCCTCGGTTCGCTCGGCGGCTGAGCGAGCACCTCATTTGGATCAATGCCTGAGCTTTGGAAACAAAGCTCAGGCAACGAGGAGAAGTCTTATGCAAGATGATCTGATCACCCGAGTTTTCCGCGCTTACGAGGAGTTCCAAAGCGCCAAGAAGGCGCTGCTGGATGAACTCGAAAGAAAGCTCCATCCCTTTCTAGAGCTGCTGGGCGCAATCATCATGTTCGCACCGCTTCTGTGGATTTTTTCACTCCTGTTCGGCGCGAGTGAATAAAGATGAGCACCATTCAGATTGAATTCGTTGAGCCTGAAATGAAGCCGATTTTCGAGCGCTTCAAACTCTTCTTCGCACCAAGCTCGGCCAGATCAGACATTCCCTCCGACGTAAAAGTTTGTGTCTGGATACGGATGATCAACGCCTTTCATCCCACCGTAAAGCCCCGCGAAATCCGCTCGCATTTTGTTAAATGCTTCCACCCTGATGCGGGCACGCACGTCCTGACAATTCCCGAAAAGACGAAGGTCATGGCCACGCATGACCGCATATTCAAAGGACAGTAGACATGATGAGCAATGAGGAATTTCGCTTCGGTTCTGCCTCGTGGTCGGATGAGCGTGATCTCAGGCGCGCTGGCCTTCTAAGCGGAAATGGGCTTCAGGTTGGTTACGTAGCAGGCAAGCCCGTCTGTCTTGAGACTGATGCCCCAATCCTCACAGTGGCGGGCGCAGGTTCAGGCAAGATGCGTGACTTGCTGGCTCTGGCTGTGGCTCGCAATGCAGGCAAGAACAATTTCATCCTTGATCCGCGCGGTGAAATCGCGTCCGTGACGATGGTCAACTTCGCTCTTCAAAAGAGCTTCCTCTATTGCTGGAATCCGACAGGTATGCGCGGCCTGCCGCAGCATCGGATGAACCCGCTCGATATCCTCAAACTGAACGATCCGCACTTTCATGCCGACTGCAAATTCATCGCCGAAAGCCTGATCCCGACAAGCGGCGCGTCCAACGGGCGTTACTTTGAGCTGCGTGCGCGGGAATGGATCGAAAACATTATCAAGATGCTGGTGGAGGTAAACGGAAAGGTCAGCTTTCCCTCGCTGTACCGTGTCATCAACTGGATTGAGTCCGATACGAGCCTCTGGGCTGATTGCCTGGAAAACATGCTCTCCTCGTCCATGGACAGTGTGCGCCGTACTGCCGGAGAAATGCTGGCCAAGCAGCAAGAGAGCGAGAAGGAATTCGGGAGCATCCTCGGGGAGATTTATGCACATCTGAACTTCCTTGACGATCCGATGCTGCTGGCCTCCCTCGATCACGCGGACGCTTCCCTTGCCGATACTTGCAACGCAGGTCAGCCGACAAGCTGGGCTATCAATGTACCCATCGAGTATGTTGGGCTCTGGTCGCCGATCCTGCGCACGATGTTCACAGTTCAGATGCTCTACAAATCGCGTGCGCCATCAGCGCCGCGCGTCACTATGATCATCGACGAGGCGGGCCAGCTTGGAAACTTTGAGGCCCTGCTGCGCGCGTTCACATTCGGACGCGGTGCTGGTGTGCAGGTCTGGGCGCTGTTTCAGGATGTCGGCCAGATTGTTCGCAACTTCGGTGCGCCAGCCTTGCAAGGCTTTATGGGTTCATCGGCCCTTCGGCAGTTCTTCGGTGTCCGCGACTATCAAACTGCACAAATGGTCTCTTCGATGCTCGGCACCGAAACTCTAGAATATGACGACGGCCTTCGTCAGGCGGATGCAAAGCGGCAGAAAATGAATGCTGCGATGAGCATAATGAATGGCGGCGATCCGTTCTCGGCCTATGCAGATATGAAATACCATGCGTTCGCCGAGGACCACCGAACCAAACAAGCTCGCGCGCTGATGATGCCTGAAGAATTGCTGGCTATGCCCGAGGACAGGCAGCTTTTGTTTGTGTCAGGTAAGAACCTCAAACCCATCCTGGCCGAAAAATATCCCTACTACACGCGGAGTGATTTCGCTGGTCGGTTTCTGGCCAATCCCTTCCACCCGCCTCATGACTCGGTGCCTATTCCCTCAAGATGGAGTGAGCGCCGTGCAAGAGTGATCATGCAAGCCGTACCGCAGCAATTTGCGCACTACCCGCAATATGAATCCGGTCATTGGTCTTTTGTCGAGGGCTATCGCCCGACCTAATCGGAGGAGAAATCCATGACTGACCGTAGTGAGAAAAACCGCCCAAGCTTCAACGCCTTCCATGCCAAGGATGGGCGGGATGACAAATCCTACTTCACCCGTGTAGGGGTCGCGTTCGCCCACAAGGACGGCGAAGGGCACACTATTGAACTGGATGCGATGCCTGTTGATGGACGGATCGTATTGCGCACTCCCAAAGAGCGGCTGGAAGAGGCTAGAACCCAGAAACCGCGTCGCCGTGAAAGAGATGAGCGGACCAGGTGAGCAACCGCACTCATGATCATAGCGGCAGTTCCGCAATTGCCACGAAGTCGGAGCTGCTGAAAAGGCTCCGCGAGCGAACAAGGCTTTGCGCGGAAGCTCATCTCACGCCGACTGGAATCGATGCACAGTCGATTCGCAAAATCTCTGACCGCGAGAATGATCGCCGTATCGCGATATTGCGAAGCTCTCTTGGGAAGGCGCATGAATCTGTAGAAGCGCAACATAGCTTTGCGCGCTTGAATGGTTTTGCGGTAGCGCGGTTTTCAAAAGAACGCTGAATAAGTCACTTTCATAGCCAACAATCGGTCGCACAAAACTCCTGAAAGCCGCTGTGAGTTTGCGTTTCAGAGTTTTTCTAAGGTATAATCGAAGTATATAGATGTGCAGCATTGCTGTAGCGATTATTCGCCGTAATCACCCGAGGCTGGTGAAGCAGTGCTCTATTATCCAAAAAAGAAATTAACCGATCAGCGTGCCGAGCATTGCTGAATAGAGGGGGAGTTTGCCCTCATGAAAGACATACTGAAGAAACATCGCGCATCAGTGCAAGCGCTTGGCTATACCGAAGAACAAGCTGACGACATTATCCACAGGCTATCGACGATTATGTCCGCATTCATCGACGCCGCCTGGGGAGTCCATCCTGCGCAGTTGAGCAAGCGCGCACGGGGTAAGAAAAGCCTTTGTGAGCCAAGCCAATGTGCTAAAATCGGAACGAACCCAAAACAGAATGATGCGAAAGGCCCCGCAGCCTCGCTGACGGAGGAGTGATGGATTCAATGAAGCCCCTGAAAGGAAACAGCAAAGCCGTTATTTACTGCCGTGTCTCTGATGTGAAGCAGACGACACGTGGCACGGGCTTGCAATCTCAGGAAACCCGTTGCCGAGAGTATGCGTCCTTTCGTGGGCACGAAGTCGTGCAGGTTTTTACCGATGACGCCTCTGGCGGGATGATCAATCGGCCCGGCATGCTAGCCATGCTCAGCTTCCTGCGGAAGCACCGCAAGAAACCCCATGTTGTCATTATCGATGATATCAGCCGTCTAGCACGCGGCGTGCAGGCGCATCTTGAACTGCGCGCAGCACTCAGCAAGGCTGGCGGAATTCTCGAATCCCCTTCCTTGGAATTTGGCGAGGATAGCGATAGCCAACTTATTGAGAACCTGCTCGCCAGCGTGTCGCAACACCAACGTCAAAAGAATGGCGAGCAAACCCTGAACCGTATGCGCTCTCGGGCGCTGAACGGCTACTGGGTCTTCCAAGCGCCAGTTGGCTACCGCTACGAGCGCGTCAGCGGACAAGGCAAGGTGCTCCATCGCGACGAACCGACCGCATCAATTCTGATCGAGGCGCTAGAAGGCTATGCCTGTGAGCGTTTTGCGACTCAGGCCGAGGTCAAACGCTTCCTTGAGGCCCAGCCGCAATTTCCAAAAAACTCCAGTGGGGAAGTGACAAATCAACGGGTCAACGACCTGTTAAACCAGCCCTTATATGCCGGATATCTCGAACTCCCGAAATGGGATGTTTCGTTCAGGCCAGGGAAGCATGAAGCGCTCATCACCCTTGAGACGTACAAGGCCATTCAAGATCGCTTAAACGGCATCGCCCGCGTACCAGCACGCAAGGACATCAACGACGATTTTCCGCTTCGCGGCTTTGTGCTGTGCGGCTGCTGTGGAAATCCACTTACAGCTTGTTGGTCAAAGGGGAAAGCAAAGCACTACCCCTACTATCTCTGTCACCAGAAAGGTTGCGAGGCGAAAGGAAAGTCAGTTCGCCGTGAACTCGTCGAAGGCGAGTTCGAGGAGCTATTGAAGGCGCTTCGTCCAACAGAGGAACTTTTTGAGTTTGCGTCCTCGTTGTTCCGCGACCTCTGGGAACAGCGCGTCGAGACTTCAAAAAGCCAAGGCAAATCGATGAAGGCTGAAGTCTCGCAGATTGATCGCAAGATTGCCCAGTTGATGGATCGATTGGTCGATGCCGATAGCGATTCAGTTGTGCGAGCCTATGAAAAACGCATTGGCGATCTTGAAACAGAGCGCATGGTGCTCCGTGAGCGGATCGAAAAATGCGGCACTCCGGCGAAGACCTACGAGGATACTTTCGAACACTCGATGATGTTTCTAGCAAACCCTTGGATTCTTTGGGAAAATGGAAGCATTGAGCATCGTCAAACTGTCCTAAAACTCGCATTTGCGGACCAGTTAGCATACTGCCGTGAATCAGGTTTTCGAACACCAGAAATATCCTTACCGTTCAAGGCGTTAGGGGATATTTGCAGTGGGAATTTGGAAATGGCGCACCCAAGAGGATTCGAACCTCTGACCTCTGCCTTCGGAGGGCAGCGCTCTATCCAGCTGAGCTATGGGTGCAAACCGAAGCAGGTGAATACGGCAACCGGCGAGTGAGTGCAACGCCGGAGTGCGGTTTGCGCAGCGCTGGGTGCTTGCGCCTTGATCACTTTGGGCTAGGTCTGGAACAGACACAGATTCAGGAGCCAGACATGCGGACTTTCACCATTGCGATGACCGTCACAGCCATGGCGCTGTTGCTGGGCCTTCCGGCCTGCGGGGCACGGGAAGAGCCCAGCCCGGCAGTGCCTCAGGAAGAGCCCGCAGACCGAGCGGCGCAACTGGAAGCGCAGAAGGCTGCTTATGAGGCCGCGTTGAGCGAAGCGGAAGCTTCCCGAGGGGCAGGGGAGCCAGCCTTGTGGACGCTGCAGGACGAAGACACGACGCTTTACATATTTGGTACGGTGCACTTGCTCCGCCCGGAGTTGGAATGGCGCAGCGATGAGATGGATGCCGCCCTCGCGGAGGCTGATACGGTCGTCTTTGAGGCAGATGTCACAAGCCAGGCTGCGGCGTCCGAAATGATGAAGTTCATCTCCACACAAGGCATGCTGCAAAACGGTCAGCAATTGTCGAGTTTGCTCAGCGAACTGGAGCGCGCAGAGCTTCAAAAGGCGCTTGACCATGTCGGACTGCCACTCGGCGCGATTGAGCCGATGCGGCCGTGGTGGGCGGCGGTGAATCTCTCTGTTCTGCAGATCAAGAAGGAAGGCTTCGACCCGAATGCCGGCGTAGAAACCGTTCTGGGCGCAGAAGCTCGCGCGGCAGGCAAGTCATTCGCCTATCTGGAGACAATAGACGAGCAGTTGGGCCGTCTCGCCAATATGCCCACAGATGTGCAGGTCGATTTCCTTGTGAGCTCTGCCGAGTCCATCGAGGAGGGGGGAGATGTGCTCGATACGCTGGTGTCCGAGTGGGTTGATGGCGATGTGCACGGGATTGGCCTGCTCATGTCCAATCCGGACATGATGGGGTCAGACGATGTCTATGATGCACTGTTGAAGTCTCGTAACGAGATCTGGGTTGGCAAGATCGAAGCCATGCTGGAAGAGCCCGGCACGCGCTTGATCGCTGTCGGAGCCGGTCATCTGGCGGGCGAAGACAGCGTTATCGAAATGTTGGAAGCCAAAGGCTACGAGGTCGAGGGCCCGTAGGCGCTCATGTATCGGCAGACCGGCGGAGCGCCAACAGCGCTTGCTCGAGGATTTCTGCGCTGGCACAGCAGACGATCTGACCGCCGAGCTTTGGTTCGTTGCCACGCCAGTCCGTCGCGAGGCCACCTGCGCCCCGCACAACCGGGATCAGCGCGGCCACATCCCATGCTTTCAGACCGCTTTCCGCCACAAGGTCGATCGTGCCGGCGGCTAGCCGGGCATAAGCGTAGGCGTCCAGCCCATAGCGGCTGATCCGAGCTGTAGCTCTCAGATGGGTCCATGCGCCCTGTTCGGCGGGGTTCAGGATAAAGGGATCTGTCGTGGAGATGACTGCTTCGCGGAGGTCTCGGCAGTCGGAGACCTGGATCGGTGTTTGTGTCCCCGCGCGCTGAACCGCTGCACCCCCCGGCCAGCCGAGATAACGCTCGTCCAGAACGGGCTGGTCAATGATGCCGATGACGGGCGTGCCCGTTTCATCGCACAAGGCAATCAATGTGGTCCAACTCGGTAGGCCGGCTACGAAAGCGCGCGTGCCATCTATCGGATCCAGTAACCAAGTGAACCCGTTCTTCGAAGGTTTAGCGGGGAATTCCTCGCCAGTGACGCCGTGATCGGGCCGTTCCGCTTCGATCAGGGCGCGCATCGCCGCTTCGGCGCCCGTGTCGGCGGCCGTCACGGGGTCAAATTCGGCGTGGGGTATTGTGATCTTGTTGTCGACGGCATCCAGTGCACGAAAATGCGGCCGGATCGCTGACCAGGCCGCATCTGCGAGACGACCTGCAAAGGTCAGCTCATCTTCGAGGGAGTAGGAATTTGTCATGCGGGCATGGGATTGCCCCGCCCCGGGCTGGGCGTCAAGCGACGCCCGTGCTGCTGGTGTCGCCTTCCAGCGCCTTGGCCAGTTCCAGGAGGCGTTTGCGGGGGCGCTCGCCGAGGCGATAGTAGGCGCGAACCAGTTCCAACGTCTCTTTTTGCGAAAGAATATCACCTTCCATGCGTTCGGCGTCATTCGCGGCATCCGGTGCGTCTGCTGCGGGAATGCCGTCGAAGAAGTATTGCACTGAGACGTTCATGGCTTTCGCCAGTTCATAGAGTCGAGATGCCGTGATGCGGTTGGCACCGCATTCATACTTCTGGATCTGCTGGAAACGCACGCCTACCTGACTCGCAAGGTCCTGTTGGGTCATGCCCAGCAGGCGGCGGCGGCGGCGAAGGCGTTTGCCTACGTGCAGGTCGGTTTCATCAGCCATGTTCAGCTCCTTGCGGATGGGACCGCTCTCAGTCCCAAAACGGGATGTTCGGGCTGGTCTCTCGCAAATGGCGTGCCGGTGGTCACATTTGCCTAAAATTTGGGCTGCATTTCCAAATTGCAGGAATTTGCCAAATCATCGGTTGCGTTTTGTGCGCCGCAACATAAATCTGGTCTTGCACTCCGGTGCAGACGCCTCTGGCGTTTCCTCCCTTTGACCTTGGCCGCGCTCTCGTAGCGCGGCCTTTTTTTTTGGAAGTAACGCGGATCTGTTGCAATTGCAGGGTATTCCGACGATCAGCGCCGACCGATCTGGGTCGCGACGTCGAGGATTTCGACGACAATAGCGGACAAGACTTGCTGCATTTGCGCAAAGCCGGCACTGGTCTCGACCGCTTGTTCATCCATGTACAGTCCGCGATTGATCTCGATCTGTACCGCATGGAAGTCTCGCTTGGGGCGGCCATAACGACGTGTCGTATACCCTCCTGCATAGGGCGCATTCCGCGCAACGCTGAACCCGTTCGCTCGGAATGCGCGCTCAATTCGCCCCGTCAGACGTGGGTCACAGCTGGAGCCGAACCGGTCCCCCAACACAATATCTGCCAGATTGCGACGCCCAGGCTGGACGCTGGGCATTGAGTGGCAGTCAATAAGGAAGGCCCGGCCGTGCCGCTCCTTCAGGCTGCCCAGCTCAGTCGCCAGGCACTGGTGATAGATGTCGTGAATGCCGGACAGGCGCGCTTCTCCTTCTGATCGGGTAAGGCGGCGCGCATAAATCGCCTCTCCCCTGGCTGCGACACGCGGCAAGCAGCCGAGCCCGGCTTCCACACGCGCTGTCGGCATGCCGCAGGGGCGAGGGACTCCATCACTGAACATGTTCGGGTCGAGTTCCCGTGGGTCGCGATTGAGATCAGCGACTGTGCGAGCATATTTCGCCGCCACGAGTATGCCGCCCTGCTCAGGAACGGCGCTGAACAACTCGTCCACGAACGCATCTTCCGTCCGGCGTACGGTGTCCACCGGTACGCAGAGTGCCTCGCGCATCTCATGTGGATAGAGACTGCCCGAATGTGGCGAGGCAAAAATGACTGGCGCCAACATTTTTTCCGGGGTTACCAGCCGGTACGGCGTTTCATAACGAGGCGTGGCCGCAGGGCTGTCCTGCGAACCGGCCGTTCGCTGAAAATGCTCAGGTCTGTCAAGAAATTGGGGGGCGTCTGTCATTCAGCACATCGTTTCTTTGTTTGCCTGAAGGTCAAGCCTTTTCACGAGAATCCAGCCGGTGCCCGCAGTAATTTCCGACTTTAAGTCCGCAGATATTCACGCCTGATTTACCGAACTGCGTCTTTATGCTTAGGGTTCTACCGAGAAGAGGGTATTCCGCGTGACCAAGATTTTGCTGGCCGAAGATGACGATTCCATGCGCTTGTTCCTGGCCGCCGCTCTGCGTCGCGCCGGACACGAGATCCAGGATTACGCTGACGGCGAAAGCGCGTTGTCCGCGTTGGAGCGCGAAGTGTTCGATCTGCTGCTGACCGATATTGTCATGCCCGGCCTTGATGGAATCGAACTGGCACGCCGGGGCGCCGAACTCGACCCGGCCATGAAAATCGTCTTCATTACGGGGTTCGCCGCCGTGGCGCTCTCCTCCGGGGCTCCGACACCTGCAGGCGCGAAAGTGCTGTCCAAACCCTTCCATCTCCGCGAAATCGTGGATGAGGTCGACAAGGTGATGGCGGCCTGATGGGGCGGGGCTCCGATATTGAGCCTCCCAAGCTGCTGAAATCCCTATCCCATGACGCTGGCCGGCACTTCTTTGATGCGCCGGCTGCGATGAGTATGGATGAATGCATGCTGCGCCTGAATTTTCTGGATGGCGCGAACATAGTGTCTCTTACGCCCTCGGAGCTTGGACATTGGTTGTCTTTCGAGTTTGAGGGACATGCCTTTTCCGCAAATGATCCGTTTGGCGAAGTCTGGTTTTTTGCCGAAGATCCTGCGACACCGGAGCCAATACTGCAGAAAATTGCGCTCTGCGTCGTTACACCGCCAAACCCGGCTTGACGGCGCGCGCTGAATTATCCATTACCCCTGCTTCCGAATGGATCGGGCGGTTAGCTCAGTGGTAGAGCACTACGTTGACATCGTAGGGGTCACAAGTTCGAACCTTGTACCGCCCACCATTCCGAAGTCTTCCGAAACCTCCTGAAACCTGCCGCGTTGTTTTAAAAAATGACGGGATGTTTCCATGATTGATCCAGATTTGCCGGACGCCGATATGTTTGTGGTCTATTACACCGGCGGGAAAATGCTGCAGGCCTCCAATATCTCGCTGATGACCAGGAAGCTGGATGAACGTCTGTTTCTTGTTTCGACGCCGGAGACGCAGTCCAGACTCTACCACCACGTCAAACGCCTGGCCCAGCCGGACGCCCTGTTCGTCGGTCGCTTGGACTCCCTGCCCAAATTCAAAGGGATGGAAGAAGGCACCACGAAATGGGTCCGCCGTATGATGGACGTATAAAAAAGGAAGGCGAACTGGCCGCCTTCCTTCATGTTAGTTTTAATTCCGGGGCAGGGACCTTGTCCTAGCCGTCAAGGTCAACCATCGGTTCGCGATCCCAATGGCGGAGCTTGCCGAGTGTCTTCACGAAACCGGGCACATCTCCGGTCTTGCTGAGCGCGACGCAGCCCTCATCCTTCGCATCCCAGACGCTGGCCTTCTCCATGAGAGGTTGGGCCGTTTCGACATAGCCGATGAATTTGCAATGCGCGAACGCGTCGGCCACGAAATCCCGGCTAGGGGCGTCGTTCTTGACCATGTCTGCCCCCTCTTCGGAGATCAGCAGGGCGACGGCATCGAAGAGGACCGATGGACCGCCATCGATTTTCTCGTCGGCCTCCATGTGCGACCCGTCACTGAGTGTGATGCCGCCCACTTTCGGGCTGATCAGCATCGTCATGCCGCCAGCGGAGGTCACTTCCTCCTTCAGCGCGTTCAGGAGGTCTGCATCCGCGTCGTCCGTAGCAAAGATACCCAGTTTGCGGCCTGCGAAACTGTCTGGAGCGTTCTTCAGGATGCTCAGGGGATCGGAAGCAGGCAAGTCCGTGATGGGAGGGCTGGCCGGATCAGCCGCTGGCGGCATGTCGGTTACGCCGAGGCCATCCGCCACTTTCTTCGCCAAGTCTTCATCGATGTTCAGCAGGTGGGACAGCATGCGAAGACGGATTTCCATCTTCTGAACCTTGCTGAGCTCGAAGGTCAGGGCGTCTGCCATGTGTTTTTGCTCGACCTTGGTCTGGCTCACATAGAATTGGCGGGCCTGGCTGTAATGATCGGCGAAGGATTCCGGGCGCAGGCGCGTCTTTTCTCCGCCAACCGGCTCGGCATAGGATCGATACCCCTTGGTGGGATCTTCGCGCGGTCCGCCTTCTTCCGGTCCCCAGCTGTTCGGTTCGTAATTGGCGCGGCCTTTGGGATTCTCCATCGCCATATGGCCATCCTGCTGGAAATGGCGCATCGGGCATTGCGGACGGTTGATCGGGATATGTGTAAAGTTCGGGCCACCAAGGCGTTTCAACTGGGTGTCGAGATAGGAGAAGTTACGGCCCTGCAGCAGCGGGTCCGCAGTGAAGTCGACACCGGGCACGATATTCTGTGTGCAGAAGGCGACCTGTTCAGTCTCAGCGAAGAAATTGTCGACGACGCGGTTCAGGACCATGCGTCCGACAATGCGGACGGGCACTTGTTCTTCCGGAATGATCTTGGTCGCATCCAGTACGTCGAACTCAAAATTCTCGGCAAATTCCTCGTCGAACAATTGCACACCGAGTTCCCATTCCGGATAGTCGCCCATCTGGATGGCATCCCACATGTCGCGGCGGTGGAAGTCCGGGTCGGCGCCATTGATCTTCAGGGCTTCGTTCCAAGCTACCGATTGCAGGCCCTGCTTTGGTTTCCAGTGGAACTTCACAAAGGTTGCTTTGCCTTCGGCATTCACAAACCGGAATGTGTGGACGCCGAAGCCTTCCATGAACCGCAGGGAACGGGGAATGGTCCGGTCGGACATGATCCACATGACCATGTTCATGGATTCCGGAGACAGGGAGATGAAATCCCAGAAATTGTCATGTGCTGTCTGGGCCTGCGGGAAGCCCCGGTCCGGTGCCGGCTTGGCCGCATGAATCAGGTCTGGAAACTTGATGGCGTCCTGAATGAAGAAGACAGGGATGTTGTTGCCCACAATATCCCAGTTGCCTTCTTTCGTGTAGAACTTCACGGCGAAACCCCGCACATCGCGCGCAAGATCGGGCGAGCCCTTATTGCCAGCCACAGTAGAGAAGCGGGCGAAGACATTGGTCTTCTCACCTTTTCTCTGGAAAATGTCTGCCGTGGTGACGTCTTCAAGCGTATCCAGTGTCTCGAAATAGCCATGCGCACCGTAGCCGCGGGCATGCACGACGCGTTCAGGAATGCGCTCATGGTCGAAGTTGAAAATCTTTTCACGGAAGATGAAGTCTTCGGTCAGCATCGGTCCGCGCGCGCCCGCTTTCAGATGGTTCTGGTCGTCGGCAATGGGCACGCCTTGCTGGGTGGTCATGGTCTCGTAGCCATCCTCAGTTGACTGATGAGGTGCGCCGCCCTCGTCGAGGGAAAGATCTGGTTTGTCGGACATGAGAGAAATCCATCTGCTGGTTGGAGGGTGTTCTAATCAACTGCGCGACGGGCTCATTGGTTCCTCGCATATGCGGCTTTCATCCCCCTTCGAGGGAATCCAATGAAAGGGGGCGGCTCCAGAAAACAGAACCGCCCCTCAAAATTTCTGCTATGCCTGTATTCAGCTCAAGCTGTCCGCAAAGGCTTCGCCAGAGCGGGCGCTCGAATAGGCTTCTTCCAGAAGGGCGCGGGACTGGCCCTGGACTTCGGACTTTTCAAGGCGATCCTTGATCGAGTCGGCCAGGTGTTCTTCGCCGTCATCAATCGCCTCAAGGGCAGCTTTTCTGTCGTCCTGAAACATGGACGAGAACTCGGTCAAGGCGCGATGAAGCGACCCAAGCGTACCACCCTCAGTTTGGGGTTCGCCGCCGAGAGTACGGACCTGCTGCTGGAAGCGGCTGATCAGTGCTGCGCGATCACTGGCGCGCTTCTGGAACTGGGTGCGAAACGCAAAACTCTCATCTGAGAGTTCAGCGCATTTCTCATAGCCTTTGCGGCTGTCGATCAGTACCTTGGTGACGTCATTGAGGGCGTCAATTTCGGTTTTGTTGATTGTGTCGGTCATTTGGAAACTCCTCGTTGTCTGTCCTGACCAACAGGGAGACAAGGCATGAGTTCCAGACAGAAAACCTTAAATGACGGACATGATCAAAGGCGCTTAGCCCTCGAACGGGTCTTTCATCAGGATTACGTCTTCGCGCTCCGGCGACGTGGAGACCAGCGCGCACGGTTTGCCGACCAGTTCTTCGAGGCGGCGCACATATTTGACCGCTTCTGCCGGAAGGTCCGCCCAGGATCGCGCACCGGCGGTTGAGCCTTTCCAGCCCTGAAGCGTCTCATAGACGGGCTCTACGGCGGCCTGATCGGTCAGGCCGGCAGGGTAGTGGTCAATCGTCTCGCCATTCAGCCTGTAGGCGACGCAGACCTTGATCTCGTCAAAGCCGTCCAGCACGTCGAGCTTGGTCAGGGCGAGGCCGGTGACGCCGGAGGTCGCGCAGGCCTGACGTACCATGACGCTGTCGAACCAGCCGCAGCGGCGGGCGCGGCCTGTGTTCACGCCGACTTCGCGGCCGACCGTGCCGAGGCGTTCGCCGATCTCATTGTCCTGTTCGGTGGGGAAGGGGCCGGAACCGACGCGCGTCGTGTACGCTTTGGCGAGGCCCAACACATAGGAGATTGCGCCGGGGCCAACGCCTGAGCCGGCAGAGGCATTTCCTGCCACCACATTGGACGATGTGACGAAGGGATACGTGCCGTGGTCAACATCCAGCATCACGCCTTGAGCGCCTTCGAACAGAATGCGACTGCCTGCGCGGACCTGTTCGTCGAGCAGTTTCCAGACCGGCTTGGCATAGGCCAGGATCTGGTCAGCGATCTTGAGCAGTTCTGCTTTCAGCTCGGCGCCGTCTGGTTCTGGCAAGCCGACACCGATGCGCAGCGGCTTGTGGTGGGCCAGAAGGCGCTCGATCTTCATGTCGAGGGCGGCGGGGTCTGCAAGGTCTGCGACGCGGATGGCGCGGCGGCCGACGCGGTCTTCATAGGCCGGGCCGATGCCGCGCTTCGTGGTGCCGATCTGGCCAGCGCCGAGCGCGCCTTCGCGGGCGGCGTCGATGTCCTTGTGCCACGGGAGAATGAGCGAGGCATTGTCAGCGAGCACGAGCGTCTCAGGCGTGACTTCGACGCCCTGGGCCTGAATGCCCTTTATTTCTTCCAGCATGTGCCATGGATCGACCACGACGCCATTGCCGATCACCGAGAGCTTGCCGCCGCGCACGAGGCCGGAGGGCAGCAGGGCCAGCTTGAACACCTTGCCGTCAATGACCAGCGTGTGGCCAGCATTGTGCCCGCCCTGAAAGCGGACGACCACATCGGCGCGGCTGGACAGCCAGTCGACGATCTTGCCCTTGCCTTCGTCGCCCCATTGGGCCCCGACAACCACTACTCCGGTCATGATTCCTGCTCCTGCAAAGTCCGCGGCGACATGGGCAGGATTTGGCCACCAATTGCAAGAGGGGGGAATGAAATCCCTTTGTCGCAGGCGGGCGCGGATGCGCCCCTATCCGGACACGCGGCCTGCGCTCCGGCAATCCATCTGCATGTGGAGGGGCCTCAGCCGGACTCCTCCCATGTCGCCTCAAGCGAGGCATTGAGGAGCCCCGGCAGGGCCGTGGACAGCGCCCCGAGTTCCGGGGACAGCCGGAACGCGCTGTGTGCATGTCCCGTCATGGGCCTTGGTTCGCCGCTGGCCTTGAGGCGCTGGAGGGAGCGGGCAAGGCGCTTGGCGGCGCTGTCCGGGGATTTCAGGACGCGGCGGATCGCCCGGATGCGCGCGAGCAGTCTCGCGGTCGGGACCGGTCCTTGTGGTCCATAAGTGGTCCCGAAAGTGTCCATAACCGGTCCAGACGGAAATGGACCGCCCGCACGGGGCGGCAGCGCGAAACAGGGGTCTGCCGCGCCGGGGAAGGTGACCAGCTCGACGCCCTCCGGCAGGCCGGGGGCTGGCGCGCGCTTGCGCGGCGGCGCGAACACGATGTGCAGGCTGAGCGCCATGAGGGTGAGCAGCCGCCGGACGATCTGTTCAATTTGTTTCAACCGGCCATTCGCCTTGGCACGGCGCGTGCGCGGCATCTTTTCGGGCCGCAAATGCAGATTGTCGCGCGCGACCAGATCGGTCAGCGCGCGCTCGGCAACTTCCAGCCCCATGCTGAGGAAAGACCGGTCAACACTCATGGGCCCAAGTGTGAGGGCGATGTGCGTCAGACGAACTGGGGGACGCTTATCCTCGTGAGCGGGGGCGATAGGAGAGGACAAATCCTCGCTAATTTCATGAGGTGGAGGCTTTGTTCGTATCTTCTGCTTTGGGCGCATTTCCAGACGTAAGGATTCGCGCTTGATCAGATCAATTTTGACCCTTCGTCATCGATCGCGCTACAGAAACCAATGACTTAAGTCGCCCTAAAATGGCCGCTCGCAATCTTCATTGAAGCACATGTAAGCATTTTGCTTTTTGTGATGATGGATCTATTCTGCGTTCGGATCGAAGCGGAGATCGCATGTTCGGGAACAAAAAGAAGAAACGAAAAGTTCTGAGACTGCTCGATGACGCGGCGGACAACTTTCAGTTCCCAATGCTCGACAATGGAAACTTATATCTGGCCGCATCGCGCTTATCGGTTTTTTGCAACGATCGAGACTGGGCATTCGTTTTCGAGATCTTTGGGTTTTCACCCAGAGCTGGTCAACCTGACCTGAGTGTGCAGACAATTGCCTCGTCAGTTGAGAACAGAAACCCTCGATCCAACTATGCTAGCGATGAGGCTTACAACAACTACCTTAAACACAATCAAAATTACGAATTCAGAAGTTTCTTTCCCATAGAGAACGACGACTGGATCGACGAAGAAAATCCAGAGCTAGTCGCGTTATCGGGTGAGGTTATAATTCGAGGCAAATCTATTCCGCTTCCGTCAAACCCAGAGTATGAGGCGGCCGGCATCCGCTTGGAGTTTGATCGGCCAGCTGTTCACGAACTATGCAGACTGCTCGCCGAACAACACCGAGAGCTGTTACTTGCCTCGCAAACGGAGCGGAAAACAAATCTCCCTAATTCACTGCCGCATTTGATTACTCTCGATGATTGGCAGCACCCAGATTTAGCCAACGGGCAAAAACCAAGTGAGGTTGCCACGTTCAGTAAACTCGCCAATGTCGTTCAAACTGGAGACCCCAACAAGTTTTCAATCGGCGAAGCCGGAAATACAAATTGGCGTAATTGGCCAGAAGGTGGCCTTCTCTAAAGCGCCCGAAAGCACTTTGAGAGCTCACAGGCGATCATCGGAGAGAGTCCTATTCTCGCCCCACAACGGCCGCTCGCAGATTCCGAAAAGGGCGCAAAGCCAGACATTAGAATCTCAGCACCATCCGGCGGCTTTTGGCCCTAACCCGCCTTTCGGCGATCAAAAACCGATGACTGCTCTTGGCGTCAGAACGGACGTTGGCATTTATAGAAAAATGTCGCTACTTGATTACCACTTAGAACAACGAGCAGTGCGAATGCCGACAGCCGAACACTTTTGGGATTGGTTCCTGCAGCACGAAGAAGAACTTCGCAGCATTAGGCGAGACCGCAGGCTGTTTCAGCTACTGGGAGAGCATTTGCTGATTTTGGACATTCCCAAATGGGAAATTGGACCGTTTGATACGAATGGTTCCAAGCACTTTCTGGCGCTGTCAGGGTCCAAGGTTACTGAGACCGGTAAGAGAAATCGCGAACAACTTCTCGAGATGGACGCTCCATCGACTTGGATGATTTTGCCTTTTCGACCACCGAAACGATGGAGCCGTCAGTTTCAATGGGGACCTGATAGGGTGAGCATCAATGCGAATGGTTGGCTATTCGAGGTCCATAAATTTGATGATGGCATGTTCGACCTAATTCTGCATTCCGACATTCACGAGATTTCGAACGCCGCGGAGAAGAGAGACGCTCTAATCACAGCGCTAGACAATGAGTTGGGAGATGCCGGCATGATCGAGAAAATCAACGCCGTTGAGTTGCGTGTAAATGTAGATTCATCTGATCGCGAGCGATTGATACCGATGAGCCACCTTAAAGAAATTATCTTGTCTGAAGCCCGCAAGCGGTAGGGCAGCTCCCGGCGTCGAAGGGATCAATCCTGCTTTAGTCCATTGTCGGCCAAACCGGACGAAACCGACTATTGAAAATCCGAAAAAGTTCTGCATCGATGCCCTGGCGGATTCTTGTCAGACGGTTCAACAGCTCGTCGCTGTAGCCTCTTTTTTCCCACCTAAACTGATGACCCATAATCCATCTCGGCATCTGCCATATCTGAGAGATGAGCTCTGGTGATGACAAAACTTCATCAATCTCCAGCTCTTTGAGTTCTTCGATCAGAATTTCCAGTTGTTGGAGGTTCGCGCGTGCGTGGTCGTCACCTCTATCATAACGTAGTTCAATCAAGGGACCATTTTGTCCTTTGATACCACCATCAACCTTCCAGTAACTCGCAAAATCCTGGTCGCTCATAAGTTTACCTGTGTTGGAATTACGAAAACACCAATAGACGGGAAAATCTCTAACGTCCCTTCCTGCCCCAAAGCTGTCTAAATGGCTGGTTTTGAGTTATTTTGCCATTCGAGTATCGAGAATTTCTGACCGCTTCTGGCGATTTCTTGCCCCTCAGAAATCTGGCGGGATTAGAAAAAAATTCAGGGGAAATTCTAGATAGCTGATCGCGCGTTAGTCGGTCTTAGCCGGGATCGAGGGCAGCTTTTGGCCCTTTTTGGACATCGGCGAAGGTCGACGTGAGTGGCTTAAGTCGCCCCAAGAAGGACGCTGGCGATGTCTTTTCTGGCGGAGGAGCGGACCAAGGCCGTGTTGCTCAATCCGTTTTCGATGCAGGTTGAAATACGTCTTCTATCCTCATTTCGAAGGCAGCGGCCAGCTCGAAGGCGAGCGGCAAAGAAGGATCAAAACGACCGTTCTCGATCGATATGATCGAATTGCGAGACACGCCAACCCTCGCTGCGAGCTCTGATTGGCTCCAACCCCGTTCGCGGCGCAGCGATTTCATTCGGTTCTTCATTGGCTGTTACTCAGATCGCGACATCCAGTATCGCCATCCTGCACTGAGCAAGAGCGTGCAGACCATTTGCGCAAGCACCACGCTCATGAAGCCGCCAGTGAAGGCCATCAAGACGAGTTTTCTATCCGGGGCGGCTACGTCCCCGAGACTTCCAGAAACAGCAACAATCGCATTCTGCAAGGCAGGAAAAGAGAGCAAAATTGCGATGGTCCCAGCGCCCGCGAGCCAGCCCCATTGGCTCGAGAAACGGGCGGCGCTGCGGTGCCACTCGTCGAATTTCTGATGCTTCTGGATCGCAAGCACGAAGCTCGCAACCACGGTCCCCGTCGCGGCAATGCCTGCGCACAAGTAGACGACGGATTCGGGTTGCTGTTTCAGCCAGGGAATTGCGGCAATGAACATGACCGGTAGACCGATCATGATCGTGGTGAGCGCGAGCATTGAATAGGGTTTATTGAGCCAAGACATTGTGCGTTCCTTTATTGCGTCGCCTGCAGAGGCTCTGAAGCGACTGAGATATGCAAAGCTTACTTGGCATGCCCAAACTGAAATGACAAGTGTGCTTTGCATGCAATGCTGAAACAAACTGTGTAGATGGATTTTCAAACGCTAAAATAGACCGCTGCGCCGACGCCGAGAATAGACCTGAGCTGAGCGGCTTAAACTCGCCCCAAGTCGGCCACTCAGCGATTCTTACGCGATGACCACTCTTGGCGATTTTCTGACATTCAATTTCGTTTAGCCGTTTCGGCTGCTTTCGGGATGAACCGGTCTCCCGAGCATTGGTTCGCCTGAGGTTCCAAGTCACCCTCAAGCCCCTCACACCAGCTCATAATCCTCCAGCTTCACCTCGGCGACGGCGTCGGCATAGGCGCGGGTGTGGCCGGACCAGTTCTGGGTGATCTTGCCGGAGCCGGTCTTGTACCAGCTGTTGCAGGCCGGATCGGCCCAGACCGTTTTCGAGAGCTTTTCCTGCAGATCCTTGTTGAAGGCCTCCTGGGCCGCTTCGGTCGGAACGAGGGCGGCGGCGCCTTTCTCGTCCAGCGCTTGCAGGGCCTTAATCGTGTATTCGACCTGACGCTCCAGCATGAAGGTGATGGAGTTGTGGCCGAGATTGGTGTTCGGGCCGTAGAGGACAAAGAGGTTCGGGAACCCGTTCACGGTGATGCCGAGATAGGCTTCCGGGCCGTCGTTCCACTGATCTGCGATCGTCACGCCATTGCGGCCGACCACGTCGACAGACCAGCGCCAGCCCGTCGTTTCGAACCCTGTGGCAAAGGCGATCACGTCGTATTCATGCACCTGGCCGTCTACCGTTTTGATGCCCTCCGGCACGATCTCCGCGATGTGCTCGGTGACAAGGTCGACATTCGGTTCCATCAGCGTGGTGAGATAGTCGTCTGAAATCAGAATACGGCGGCAGCCGACCGGATAGTCCGGCGTCAGCTTCTTGCGCATCTCTTCATCAGGGACCTGTTCCTGAAGGTGATCAGTGGCCAGCCGCGTGAAATGGGCCCGGCCTTCAGGTGTCCATTCGAAAGCCTGCCAGAAGAAATAGTCGGCATTCTCATAGATCAGCTTGCGGTTCATTTCCGCGAATTCCATCGCCTTTTCCGGGATGGTGAACATCAGCGCCATTTCCTCTGGCGCAATGAAGCGGTCATTGCGGGGGATGACCCAATTGGGCGAGCGCTGGAACACGCCGACCTTGGCGCAGGTCTTGGCGACTTCGGGAATGATCTGCACCGCGCTGGCGGCAGAGCCCACAATGCCGATCCGCTTGCCTTCCAGTTCAACCGAATGGTCCCATTCGGCAGAATGCATCACCGGTCCGTTGAAGCTGTCCTTGCCGGGAATGTCCGGCCAGAAGGGGCGGTTCAGCTGCCCCAGCGCGCCGATCACAGCATCCGCCTCTAGCGTGTCGCCCTTCGCTGTGGTGACGGTCCATTTCTTTGTGCCTTCGTCCCAGACGGCTTTTTCCGCAGCCTCGTTCAGGCGGAGGTTCGGGCGCAACTGGAAACGATCTGTGATCTCCTCGGCATAGGCCTGAATTTCGGGCTGCTGCGGATAGACGCGCGTCCAGTTCATCGACTGCGCAAAGGAGAGCTGGTAGGCGGCGACGGGAACGTCACAAGCACATCCCGGATAGGTGTTTTGCGCCCAGGTGCCGCCGACCCGGTCTGCCTGTTCCAGAATCGTGAAATCGTAGCCGGCTTCCTGCAGCTTGATGGCGGCGGTCAGTCCGCCCAGGCCAGCGCCGATGATGACGATATGCTTGTCCGGCATGCGTGTATCCTCCCATTATTTTTATGGGAGAAGAGTGTCACGATACCTGCGTTTCACAAGGGGTTCCGCCGCGCGAGCCTTACCCGTCGAATTTGTAGGATATGCGCACGCCGATATTGTCCAGGCCCTGATTGCGGCCATTGCCGAGAATCTGGCCGTGACTGAGATGTTCATAGAGCAGCTCTGCGCCCCAGGCCTCGTTGATGTCATAGTGCAGACCAAACGTGGTGCGGAACAGGTCGCGTGACCCGAGCAGGACATGGTCTTCGGTGAACGCATCACCTTCCGGGCTGCCCTGCGGGAAGGGGCTGTTCAGTTCGCCATCATGCAGCACATAGCCCACGCTCGGTTCAAAGGACCATTTGTCCGAGAAAGGGAAGGACCAATGCAATCCGACGCCGCCAAAGCTTGTATTGCTGTTGGTGCTCAGGCTGCCCATCACATAGGGCTTGGGACTCCAGATCAGGTCCAGAAACTCCGGGGATTTAAAAAGGAGCTCGGCGCTGATGTTCTGGCCGGGCTCCTTATTGGCATTGTTGCAGTCGGTGACGCAGATATTTTCCTGCATCACGCCCAGCCGGGCTTCGCTCAGAATATCGGCCTGCGCGGATCCGGCGAAGACGGTTGTGGCGGAAAACAGCAAAATGGCGGCGCGGTTCATACATTACCCCGAATTAACGTTAATACACAAAGATGGAAGTCAATGCGGCACCGTCAAGCGCGTTCCGTCAGCTTTTTCCTCGCGCCCAGCGTTGGGTGGCATTTGCGACACGTTCACCGAACAATTCCGCCGTCTTCAGATCAGCCGCGTCGGGCCCATCTTCGGCGGATAGATCGGTGAGGGCCTGTGTGGCGAGTCCATTGGAATGCCCAGCGCGGTTGAGCGCTTCCGAGAAATCGTGGCCCGAAGCATTGAACCCGGACTTCATGCCGAAATTCACCCAGATCATGCCTTGCTGCGCGGCGAGCGTGGCGAACTGGGCGAGCGTGCCGGACTTGTCGCCGGCCAGAGAGCCGGAATTGGTGAAGCCTGCGGCGATCTTGTCTTTCCAGGCATCGGTGAACCAGGCCTTGGACGAGGCATCCATGAACTGTTTCATTGGTGCCGAGGCGGAGCCCATATAAGTCGGCGCGCCAAAGATGATGGCGTCGGCCGCAGCCAGCTCGTCCCAAGGGCCGGTGTCGGGGGAGGCGAGATCTTCGGCCTTGTAGAGCGTGACCTCGGTGCCGGTGGTTGTGGCGCCCTTGCGCACATGTTCGGCAACCTTGGCCGTGTGGCCATAGCCGGAGTGATATACGATAGCGATCTTGGTCATGAGGATGTCCTTTCGTGGTGAAAGGAGCAAATAGGGCGGGCGATCCCCCGGATCAGCCCGCCCCATTCGAATAGGATTTATGCAAGTCCGGTATGAAAGCCGGCCTGAATTACTAGAAGGTCAGCACTTTCGCATAGCGTACCTGAGGCAAGGCCTCGAGCGTCTCCATCATGTCTGCGGGTGGCACCGCATCAATGCCAATCAGCGCAATCGCCTCCTCGCCAGCCGCTGTGCGGCCGAGATGGAAGGTGGCGATGTTGATGCCGGATTCGCCCAGCAACTGGCCGAGCGCGCCGATGAAGCCCGGCTTGTCGAGATTGTTGACGTAGAGTGTGACCGGCGAGAAATCGCCTTCCAGCGCCATGCCCTTCACTTCGACAATGCGGGGCTGACCGGCGATGATCGTGCCGGCCAGCGTGCGCCAGCCGCCCTCGGGGGCGTTCTTCGTTGCCTTGGTCTTCACCTTGACGCGGATCAGGCTGTCATAGACCGGGCTGTCCTCGGTCTTGGTCTCGGTCAGCTTGACGCCGCTGTCGGCAAGGATTGCCGGGGCGGACACCATGTTCACATCACCGCGCGAGGCACGCAGCAGGCCAGCCAGCAGGGCGGCGGTGAGCGGCTTGCGGTTCAGGTCAGCGACTTCGCCTTCATATTCGATGACGACTTCATCATAGCCGAAATCCGAAATCTGGCCTGCAAAACTGCCGAGCTTTTCGGCAAGCGCCGCAAATGGCTTGATGCGGGGGGCTTCCTCGGCCGTGATCGACGGCATGTTGAGTGCGTTGGTCACGGCGCCGGAGAGCAGATAGTCCGACATCTGTTCGGCAACCTGCAGGGCGACATTTTCCTGTGCCTCGGCCGTTGCCGCGCCAAGGTGCGGCGTGGCGATGAAGTTCTTTGTGCCGAACAGCAAATTGTCCTTGGCGGGCTCCACCGCAAACACGTCAAAGGCAGCGGCCTGGATATGCCCGCTTTCGAGCAGGTCTTTCACGGCTTCCTCGTCGACAAGGCCGCCGCGGGCACAGTTGACCAGGATCAGGCCTTTCTTTGTCTTCTCCAATGCTTCGCGGGAGAGGACATTCCTGGTCTGCTCCGTCAGCGGAACGTGTAGCGTGATGACGTCTGCGCGGGTGAGCAGGTCTTCGAGTTCAACCTTTTCGACCCCCAGTTCCACGGCGCGTTCGTCCGTCAGGAACGGATCATAGGCAGCGACCTTCATCTTCAGGCCGATGGCGCGCTCGGCAACACGGCTGCCGATATTACCACAGCCGATCAGGCCGAGCGTCTTGTAGGAAACTTCCGTGCCCATATAGCCAGACTTCGGCCATTTGCCCTCTTGCGTCTCGGCATTCGCCGCAGGGATCTGGCGGGCGGCGGCGAACATCATTGCGATGGCATGCTCGGCCGTCGTGATGGCGTTGCCGAAGGGCGTGTTCATGACGACCACGCCCTTGGCGGTGGCGGCCTTGATGTCGATATTGTCAACGCCAATACCGGCGCGGCCAATGACTTTCAGGTTCTTGGCGGCGGCGATGACGTCCGCATTCGGCTTGCAGGCGGACCGGACGGCGAGGCCGTCATACTGCGGAATGATCTCGATCAGCTCGTCTTTCGACAAGCCGACCTTGATATCGGTTTCAATGCCGCGGGCCTTGAAGATGTCCACGGCGGCGGGGCTGAGTTTGTCAGCAATCAGAACTTTGGTCATTTCAGTATCTCTTTTGAAAAGTAGCGCGGGCTAGAGCGTTGCGGCCTGTTCGGCGAAGGCCCAGTCGAGCCATGGCGTCAGCTTGGCGACATCGGATGGCTCAACAGAGCCGCCACACCAGATGCGCAGTCCCGGAGGGGCCTTGGCGTATCCGGCCGCATCAAAGCAGGCATTCTCGGCTTCGAGCCGCTTCATCATGGCCTTCACGAAAGCGCGCTGGGCGTCCTCGTCGAGACCGGCCACGCGGGGATCAACGATCTTGAAGGTCACGCCCGTATTGGAGCGGACATCCGCATCCGGACAGAGGAAATCGACCCAGTCGGTCTTGGCGACCCAGTCCGTGAGATGCGCAAGGCTCTCATCGGAGCGGGCCTTCATGCCTTTCCAGCCACCCAGGCTTTCGCACCAGTCGAGCGCCTGAAGATAGTCTTCCACGCACAGCATGCTTGGCGTGTTGATCGTGGCGCCTGCGAAGAGGTCCTCGTTCAGCTTGCCGCCCTTGGTCATGCGGAACAGCTTCGGCAGGGCGCGATCCGGCGTATAGGTTTCGAGACGGCGGACGGCGTTCGGTGACAGAATCAGCATGCCGTGGGCCGCTTCCCCGCCAAGGCATTTCTGCCAGGAATAGGTCACGACATCGAGCTTGGCCCATTCAATGTTCTGCGCGAAGGCGGCAGAGGTCGCGTCGCAGATCACGACACGGTCCGGGTTCGGCTTGATCCAGTCTGCATTCGGCACGCGCACACCAGAGGTCGTGCCGTTCCAAGTGAAGATGATGTCCGCATCATCGCGCGCCTTGGAGAAATCCGGCAGCTCGCCATAGTCGGCGCCGTATGTCTCACACTCAGGCAGCTTCAATTGCTTGGTGGCATCGGTGACCCAGTCCTGGCCGAAGCTTTCCCAGGCGAACACGTCCACGGGCTTTGCGCCCAGCATGGACCACATGCACATCTCGACGGCACCGGTATCAGACGCGGGCACGATCGCCACGCGATAATCGTCCGGAATACCGAGAATGGCTTTCGACCGGTCAATCGCGGCTTTCAGCTTCTTCTTCGCATCACCGGAACGGTGAGAGCGGCCAAGAGCGGCGGTTTCAAGTTTTTCGAGGGAAAATCCGGGACGCTTTGCAGTCGGACCGGAAGAAAAGTGCGGGCATGCTGGCAGCACGCCGGGTTTGGCGACATTCGTCATCTGTTTTTACTCCTATCCTCACAGATAGGCTGGGCACCGTTGGGGGCGCCTGGCCCGCCGCGTCTGTCTCACATTTCCAAGGGACGCGCAAATGACATTATTGCGTCTGGTGTAGCGGGGTGCTTCACTTCGGCTCATGACCCTCACCATTCACCGCCTGTCGGGCACTCTGGGTGCCGAAATCCATGGAGCAAACCTGCTCGCTGGGCTGTCCAATGCCGATTTCAATGAGATCCATCAGGCTTTCCTGGATCACAAGGTGATTGTTCTGCGCGGCCAGCATGGCCTGTCGCCGGACCAGCAGAAGGATTTTGCCCGCCGCTTCGGCACGCTGAACATTCACCCTTACGTGAAGGGCATGGATGACCATCCGGAACTGATGGAGATCATCAAGGAGCCGGACGAGAAAACCAATTTCGGTGGCGGCTGGCATTCCGACATGAGCTTCCTTGAGGAGCCAGCACTCGGCTCGGTCCTGCACGCCATCGACGTGCCGCCCTATGGTGGGGACACGTTATTCGCAGACCAGCAGGCCGCCTATGATCGGCTGTCCGATGGGCTGAAGGCCACGCTGCAAGGCATGACCGCCATCCATACGGCCAGCAAGGAATACGGCGCGGATGGCTATTCCGCTGCCGTGCGCCAGTCGATGGACGCCAAAGCCGCGCCCGATGCGCCGGAATACGAACACCCCGTCATCCGCACGCATCCCGAGACGGGCCGCAAGGGTCTGTTCATCAACCCCGCTTTCACGCTGCGCTTTGCGGGCTGGAGCCGGAAGGAAAGCCGACCGCTGCTCAACTATTTGTTCGACCTGTCACGGGAAGAGCGCAATACGTGCCGCGTGCGCTGGCAGGAGGGCGACGTCACCATGTGGGACAATCGCTGTGTCTGGCATTATGCGCTGAATGATTATCACGGCCATCGCCGCCACATGCGCCGGGCGACGATCAATGGTGACAAGCCGCGCTAGGCGAGGTTGCTGAGCACGCCCCAGGCGATCAGGGCCTGACCGCCATAATAGAGAAACCAGAGCGCGATAGAGGGCAGGGCGGGCTTCGGCGCGTCCGCTGGCCTGACAAATAATTGAAATGACAGGATCACATCTGACGCGATGAACATGAGCGCGCCCAGCAGGACAAGAAGATAAGCGGGCTCGAGCCTGAGGGCGGCAGCGCCCATCATCAGGATGATGCCGCCATATCCGATCACCGGCAGGCGCATGCCCTTTGTGACCCACGGCGCCAGCCAGCGAATGAAAACGACCCCGCAGGCGATCAAGCCAATCTGTGCTGCGAGGATCAACAGGGTCCGGTCGGCCTGGGGCAGCGCCCAGAACAGGGCGATATAGGTGACATGCGCGGCAAAGAACGCGCCCATGCCAGGCAGAAGGAATTTGTCATTTTCGTCTGCCTCAAGGAAGAAATCACCAAGAGAACTGAGGGCCAGCCCGGCCACCAGCAGGACTGGGCCGCCCAGCAAATATGCCCACAGCGCCAGCAGGGCGGTGGAGCCGGTTTTCACGATCAGCTTGAGCAGGCTGTGCGGTCGCCAGCAGAAGGCCGTGCCGTACAGGACGCCGAGGACCATCGATGCGAGCAGGACGCCAGTTGGAAGTGTCACCGGATCAGTCTGCGCGCTTGACTGGTTCCGGCAGGCGGAGCAGGCGTCGTGCCATTCCGCGATGCACGTCTTTCACATGCATGCCGACAATGCCCAGTGCCGTGGCCAGCACGGTTGCGTCATCTGTAAAACCGAGCCCGGCCAGGAAATCCGGCAGCAAGTCAATTGGCATTACGAAATAGGCGCCGGCGGCAAACAGAACGCCTTTTGCCTTGAGTGGCGTGTCAGGATCGCGCGCGGCGAAATAAGCTGCCGCAAGGTCATCCGCGAACGGTATCTTTCCGGCAACGCGCAACAGCTTGGGCACGAGCCCTCTCGTATTGCGTTCAAGGCGCTCGACCGATTGCGGTGTGAACCGTCCCTCGGCGTCCTTGACCATGTTGATAATTTCCGCTGCGTCAGACATTGCGAACTCCTGTCAGCACTATAGACCAACAGTGTATCAACAAAAACAAGGGAGGGCAGCAGCCCATGGAACTGAACTCGAATATCTCTGCCGTTATTACAGGTGGCGCGTCTGGCCTTGGTGCTGCAACCGCCCGTAAGCTGGCATCGCAGGGCGTCAAAGTCGCCCTTTTTGATCTCAATGAGGAGAAGGGCGAAGCTCTCGCCAAGGAACTCGGCGGCGTTTTCTGCAAGGTGAACGTGACTGACGAAGAATCTGTGGACGCTGGCTTTGCAAAATCCCGCGCTGCCATTGGCCAGGAACGCATCCTCGTCAATTGCGCCGGTACGGGCAATGCCATCAAGACGGCCAGCCGTAATCGGGAAACAGGTGAGATCACCCATTTCCCGCTCGACAAGTTCAACATGATTATCCAGATCAACCTTGTCGGCACCTTCCGCTGCATCGCGAAGTCTGCGGCTGGCATGATGACGCTGGATCCGATTGATGGCGAGCGCGGCGCAATTGTGAACACGGCGTCTGTTGCTGCTGAAGACGGCCAGATGGGCCAGGCATCCTACTCCGCCTCCAAGGGCGGTGTTGTCGGCATGACCCTGCCAATCGCGCGCGACCTTGCTCGCGAACTGATCCGCGTCAACACGATTCTGCCGGGTATCTTCAACACCCCGCTGATGCAGGGCGCACCTGACAATGTGAAACAGGCGCTTGCCGCTTCGGTGCCAAACCCTGCTCGTCTCGGTAACCCGGACGAATATGCGTCACTCGCATGTGAGATGCTCAGCAATGGCTACTTCAATGGCGAAGACGTTCGCCTCGACGGTGCCATTCGCATGGCTCCGCGCTGATCGGCTCACGCCGTCTCAGCAACGCTTCAAAGGCCCGCTCCCGGTTCTCGGGGGCGGGCCTCTTTAATGGAAGCGGGCTACGAGGACGGAAAGGGAGCCCGGCTCCCGGTCGTCCCCTTTACTGTCCCTTGCGTTGTTTAACGCCTTCCTCGTCAGCAATTGCGCGATCTTCGTCATTGAAGATGATCTCTGCTTCCTCGCCCTTGCCATAGGCGCGGGATTTCTTGGCCAGCGCCGACATGGAGTCTCGCATTGAGCCCTGGCCCACCGCCATCGTTTTCGAGGCGGAAACACCGACGGCTTCGGCATCGTCAAAGCGGGCAAATTCTGCGCCGAGGAAGACAACTTCCCAGCCTTTTGCCTCGGCCCTGTCGAGCGCAGCCTTGGCACCATCGCGGGTAAGCTCACGAGATGAGTTCTCCAGGCCGTCCGTCATGATCACGATCACAGCCTTTTCCGGGTCGTCAGCCTCGGCCAGCGACACCATCCGGCCAATTGCGTCGAACAGGGGCGTCATCCCCCGCGGATTGGCTTCCTCATTGGTGACATCCGTCCAGTCTTCGGCGCCAACTTTCTCGCGCAAGACATCAAACTGCATGCTCTCCTGAAAATCGAAGATGGCCAGCGTCACATCGGTTTTGATGTCGCTACCTTCGATTTCCCCTTCATCGGCCTTGCCAACGCTCGCAGCATACGCATTCACGGATGTGAGGGCTTCATCCCAGATGCTGCTCATTGAGCCGGTTCGGTCGAGCAGGATATAGGAATGCACCGCCCCCGGATCATCGTCCGGCTCCGGTGCGGGTATCTTGGCGGAGGCTGGCCCCATCAGGGCGATGGCGGCTGCGCCGGCGGCGAATGTTGTAATGAGCTTTTTCATGCGTGCGTCCCTGTCCAGAAATCTACATCGGGCCACCCGGCCTGATGCATGTTAATCTCCGGGCGAAATCGGGCACACATGTGGCATTAACGCGTTGTTAGAAAGGAAATCGGGTGCGAACGACTGTCCGCACCCGGTGAATATGAGCAGCTGTTCATATTCGCTGCTATAAGCGTAGGATTTCCGAGCTGGAAGTTTAGGCGAACTGGGGCGCGATTTTTAGATTCCGCACCCACCCGATCTTTTCCATGACCAGAAGGATCGTGCCATTATAGTCGACAATCCGGTTCCAGACGCCGCGACGCGGACGGTGCAGCGCGCTGATGGGCTGGTCGTGGTGATGGTCGTGGAAGGCTTCGCCGCCAGTCAACAGCGCCATCATATGGTCAGCCCAGATTGGGGTTTTCAGATGGCCCAGCACGTTGATGCCATAAACCGTGGCATGGAACTGAATGGCGCGGCCAATCACAACCGACGCATGGATCAGCGCAGTTAGCAGCAATGAGCCACCAGCGGCCCAGACGATCAGATAGATCGCCGCCGGGATCACGAGATGAACGACGAGGCTGATCTCATTATAGAAACGGTCCATCCACACTACAGCTGGCTGGTTCTTCAACCACATTGCCAGAGGGCGCTGAGTGTCGCGGTGGTCACGCCAAAGGATCCAGCCGACCCAGGCCCAGCGTTTGGACTCGAATGGGTTGTGGGGATCACCGGGCTTGTCTGAAAAGCGATGGTGCTGGGAGTGATAGTTCACCCAGTCCTTCACATTGCCCTGCATGGCAATCACGAGATTGATCATGGTCACGATCTGGCCGGGCATTGCCAGTTCGCCTGCGCGATGCTGAAGGATGCGGTGAAGCGGCCCAATGCCGGCATTGCAAACGAAGATCGATGCGCCGATCACGGCGATGGCCAGCGGAACGTACCACCAATGGAAGGTCAATTGGCTCAGGGCAACGCCAAGCACGATCATGGTGATGAACAGCGCCAGGCCGAGTGCCGGATAGCCGAAGGCTGAAAAGAAGCTCGCATAATTGAAATTCTTCCACGTCTTGGGAATGGCGAGCGAACGCGGCAGCGTCATTGAGTGTCCTCCTGAGAGCCTCACATCCTGTGGGCCTTGATTTTCCTGAGTGTCCAGCGGACTGAATTAATACAGACTTAAGGCCTCAAAGCTGTTGTCGTAAAGATGGAACCGCATTGTTGACGGGCTTGTGACCGAAACGTGCGGTGCAGGGGTGACGAACTGGCTCCTAACCCGCTAGAACACGTCAGGAACATGTGCCGGGCTGGTATGGGAGGCGCTGCATGGCAGACGATCGTCGCCAATTTGATCTGCAACGCCTTCGGGACCTGGGACTGGATCTGGATTCCAGTCAGGATGAAGCTGAACTCAAAAGTACATGCCCCCTGACCCCGGACTGTATCGAGGCCGGCGATAATAGTCTGACGCTGAACCAGCTGACCGAAAAGTTCCATTGCGCCAATTGTGGTCAATCGGGCTCGTTCCGGGAGCTTGTTCGCGCGCTTGAAAGCGGCGAGCTGGCCCAGGAAGCCCGGGCGCCCGCCATCATGGATGCTGAATTCTCAGAAGCGCCGATCCGGGCAACCCACGCGGTCGTTCGCGCCGAGCCGAGAGTGATGCAATTGGGGGAGGGGCAGCGGGTCCGGTCCGACGCCGAAATACGACTGGAGCGCAAACAAGCCCGCAAGGCGGCGCGTCAGGGTCGCCACACAGGTGAGAAGATCATCATCACATTGCTAGCCCTCGTCTTCCTCGGGGCAGGCCTCGCGGCAGCGGGCCTCTCCGGTTTTGCGAACTATCAAGCCTTTTCCAAATCCGTGGCCGACCCGCTTCAGTCGGGCGTCTGGGGATGGACCGGCGTGATCGCGGCGATCATTTCATTCGGTGGCTTCACTTTCTTCTATTGGCATTCGGCCAACCACCGAATGAAAGAGGGGGTTCGTGCCTTGCTGTTCGCCCTTGCTGGAGGGGGCACTTCTATTGTTGGCACGCAAATGTACATCGCCGCCAACAATCAGGCCGCCGAGGCAGAGCTTGTCCGGGCTGGTTCAAACCGGGACGTGCTCGCCACACAGATCGCTGACTGGCGGCGCCAGTTGGAAGGCATCCCTCCAGAAACCCGATCAGTCGATGGATTGGAGGCCTATATAGAAGAGGTCGAGCGGGTCGGACGAACGCACCAGAAGCCCTACCGAGACGCACAGAATGAACTCGGACTGGCGCGCCGCCGTGACGACCTGCTGGCGCGAATTGAGACCGCAAATGCGGAACTGCTGGGCACGGGCTCGGGAGACATTCTCGTTGAAGCGCAGACCCGTACATCGATTCCCGGCTGGTTTTTCGCGCTCATGCTTGAACTTTTTTCTAGTCAGGGCACGTCGATTGGTCTGGTCGCGCTTCTGATCCTGTATGGCAGGTCGCAAGTAAACGCCGAGCCTGAAAGCATTAACCAAGACATTTCCTGAAAAATGAACTCTTCTGCGTGTCACGCATAGAACTATTGAAGCAACGACATGGTGCTTCTCCATCTGAACTAAACCGGCACAGAATGTGCCGGTTTTTTTCTGTCTTGCGGAGCATTTACTACGTTTCTGGCCTGCGACTTGCGAAAGCTGGTCGTACCGGCGCTCTTCATTCTATTGCATGACGTTCAGAGCAAAGGTGCAGTTGTTACGCAGCGTGATCTGGTGCTTGAGAGCGAAATCTCTGTTTACCATGATACGCGTCCACGGGTTAGAGTAAGTCCATGAATCTGTTCTTCAGGTTTCTTCGTATTTTCCTTCCGGCTTTCTTCACGAAAAAGCGGACCGGACTGATGGATGTTCATACAGTCCGCTCCTCCGTCTGGATAGGTGACCAGGACCCGTTGGGTCACATGACCAATTCGCGCTATTCCTCGTTCACCGATCTCGGCACGATGAACTATATGGGCCGTACCGGTGCGCTGATGACGTATCGCAAGCGCGGCTGGAGTCCGATCATCCAGCACGAGTCCATCACCTTCTATCGGATGATGAAATTCCCTCAGAAATTCGAACTGACGACGCAACTGGTTGGGTGGGCTGACTGCTATATTTGTTTCCGTCATCAGTTTCACAGCAAGGGCAAGCTGATTGCGGAGAGCCGCATGGTGGCGCGGCTGGTGGGGCGAGGTCGGAAAAAGGTGGACACGCAAATGGCGCTCGAAGCAATGGGGCTCAACCTCGAAAGCCCGCAGCTGAGCCAGCGCTATCTTGACGCGATCGCAGACTTGCAGGCGAAAGACGCTGCGCGGAACGCGGAAAGAAGCACCTAACGATCAAACGAAAAGGCGTTCGGGAGCAGATCTGCCATCTTCCACTCTTTCAGGGCGGTCCCGTCCGCTGCTACCGCATAGACGATGCAGTCCGGACCACACAATTCGGCAATACGCTGGCGGCAGCCACCGCATGGCGAAAGGTCTCCGTCCCCGCCTATTACCAGCACGTGCGAGCAAGTCTTTCCGCCCGAAACCACCATGGCACCCAGGGCGACCGCTTCAGCGCACGTTCCTAATGGATAGGCCGCATTCTCGACATTGCAGCCCGCGAAAATCCTGCCCTGTTCATCCAAGACGGCGGCGCCAACCTTGAATTTGGAATAGGGAGCGTGGGCCTGTTCACGCGCGGCGCTCGCGGCAGCTTGAAGTCGGTCAATCAGGGAAGGGGACGGGTCGGTCACGCAGGTATCCTCTGGCCAAGTGCGGGCTTCCTGCTTAGGCATTGTCGCCTGTCTTGTCACTTGATTGCCGAATCCTGCGAAGCGCCATGTCCCGTATTCCCCTGATAATTGATTGTGATCCCGGTGTGGATGACGCCGTCATGTTGATGATGGCGCTGGCCAGTTCAGATCTGGACATACGTGCCATCACGACCGTTGCCGGCAACGTGCCGCTTCATCTGACCAGCCGGAATGCGCGCATGATGTGCGACTTGATGGACCGCAGGGAGGTCCCCGTATATGCCGGGTGCCCGCGTCCGATGGTGCGCACGCCGGTCACTGCGGAGGATTTCCACGGCGAGAGCGGGATTGCCGGGCTTGAACCGTTTGAGCCGGAGACGCCGCTCGCCGAAGCGCATGCCGTCAACGCGCTGATCGACATGCTTCGCGCCGCCGGGCCGAAGGGCCTGTCGATCGTGATGACAGGGCCGATGACCAATCTCGCGACAGCGCTGATCATGGCGCCGGATATTGCGGAGAATATTGACCAATTGGTCCTTATGGGCGGCGCTGACAGCGAAGGCGGCAATATCACGCCCTTTGCCGAGTTCAATGTCTTTGCAGACCCCCATGCGGCGGCTGTTGTGCTGGGGAGCGAGACGTCAGCCACAATTCTCTCTCTGGATGTGACGCATCAGGTCCGGGCGCTCGACTCCCATCTGGCTCCCTTCCGCACATTGGAGGGCGACCGGCCGCGCATCATGGTCCAGCTGCTGGAAGCGGCGAATGCCCTGGAACAGAAATGGAAGGGCAAGCGCACGCCGATGCATGATCCCTCCACAATCGCATTCCTGCTTGCGCCGCACCTGTTCGAGGGCCGAAGGGCTGACGTGACGGTTGAAACAGAATCGGGCGCGCGTTTCGGACAGACCCGGCCGTCCAAACTGGAAACGGGTCGCCATACCTGGATCACCAAGGCGGATGCCGCAGGCTTCTTTTTGTTGGTGAAGGATTTGCTGGAGACATCATGATCACGATTGTTGGATCTATCAATCTCGATATCGTCGCGACGGGTGCGAGTTTGCCTCGGCCGGGGGAAACGGTGACGGGTGCCACGCTTGCCCGCCATCCCGGCGGCAAAGGCGCGAACCAGGCTTTGGCGGCGCGCCGTCTGGGCGCGGATGTCCTTCTGGTGGGGGCTGTCGGCGCGGACGATATGGCAGAGGAAGCATTGAAGCTGTTGCAGGCCGGCAGCGTGGACCTGTCTGGAGTCCAACACGTGAATGGGGAAACAACGGGCGTCGCGCTGATCGCGGTGTCTGCCGATGGCGAGAACCAGATAGTGGTCTGCCCCGGCGCGAATGCCGTGTTGCGCCCTGCTGATGTCGAATTCGTCGAGATTGAACACATGATGGGGGTTCTGGAAGTCAGCGCAGACACGTTGCTTGCAGCAGCGCGCAAGGCCACCGGATTCGTAAGCTTGAACCTTGCTCCGGCCATGGTCGTGCCCGACGCATTGCTAGCTGAAGCGGACCTGATCAGCGTGAACGAGACCGAAGCGGCCTTTTATGGCGGGGCGTTACACCAGTTGGATGCGTATGTTGCGATCTCGCTTGGCGGTGACGGGGCAACGCTCTGGAAAGATGGCAAGCAGATCGCTCAGGCGTTACCCCCGAAAGTGAACGTGGTCGACACGGTCGGAGCCGGGGACACGTTCACCGCGGCGCTGACCGTGGCCCTGATCGAGGGCCAGTCTCCTCAGAAGGCGCTGGAGTTCGCGGTGGCTGCGGGCGCTGTTACATGTACGAAGCCCGGCGCGCAGCCGAGTTTGCCGAAGCGTGTCGATCTCGATCCATATCTCTGATTGGCGGGCGCAGGCGTCTTCATGCAATTGACGCATGGCCGCGCTAGGGCTTTCTGGAATTAGGTTTTGATGGTTGGAGGTTTCCCCATGTTTCGATTGATTGCCAGCGCGCTCGCGGTGACGGCGCTCGCCCTTCCGGCCTCAGCCTGGGGCAGGACTGGCCACCGCATCGTGGGGGAGGTCGCGACGACCTATCTTAGCGAACCCGCTGCAACAGCTATCGAAGACATTCTCGGACCCGAAGGTCTTGCCGAAGCATCCGACTGGCCAGACTATATGCGCTCCAATCCAGACTCCTTCTGGCGCTCGGAAGCCAATCCCTGGCATTATGTCACGATCCCTGAAGGGCAGACCTATGCGGATGTGACACCGCCCGCGAACGGAGACGCCATCACGGCGCTTGCAAGTTTTCGGGCCACCGTGCTCGATCCTGCCGCGTCTCTTGAGGAGCGCCAACTGGCGCTTCGGTTCATTGTGCACCTTGTCGGGGACCTCCAGCAGCCGCTCCATGCCGGCAACGGGACTGACCGGGGCGGGAACTGGGTCGATGTCGTCTTCTTCGAGGAAATGTCGAATTTGCACGAGGTCTGGGACGAGAAGCTCATTCAGTATGAAGAGCTCTCCTATACCGAATGGGCCAATTGGCTGGTTCAGAAAATCACGCCGACTGACCTGGGCGAGTGGGGCGCGGCCACGCCCGGACAATGGGCCGATGAGAGCGCCGCCATTCGCGACACGATCTATCCGGAATCGGAAATCCTGTCCTACGACTACGCCTATATGGCGCGGCCAATCCTGAACCAGCAGATGAGCAAGGGCGGTGTGCGCCTTGCGGCCTATCTGAACGCTATGTTCGAGCCGGTCCCGGAGACTGAATAGGGGTCAGGCGCTCGCGCGATTGATGCGGCGGCGCTGGACACTGGACGGGATGTTGAGGCTTTCGCGATACTTCGCGACGGTGCGGCGGGCGATATCCACGCCATAGCCTGTCAGGATTTCGACGATCTGGTCGTCCGACAGCACATCATCAGGCTTCTCGTTCTCAATGAGATTCCTGATCCGATGGCGGACTGCCTCGGCTGAATGTGCTTCGCCGCCACCTGTTGCAGGGATTGAGGCGGAGAAGAAGTATTTCAGTTCAAACAGGCCGCGTGGGGTCGACATGTACTTGTTCGTCGTCACGCGACTGACCGTGGATTCATGCATCTCGATCGCGTCTGCGACCTGCTTCAGATTCAACGGTCGCAAATGTGCGACGCCATGCGCGAAGAAGGCGTCCTGCTGGCGGACGATTTCACTGGCGACTTTCAGGATGGTGCGGGCGCGCTGGTCTAGCGACTTGATCAGCCATGTGGCCGATGCGGCGCATTCGGAGATGAATTCCTTTTCCTTGTCGCGCATCGGCAAGGCCGTCACTTCGGCATAATAGGCCTTGTCCATCAGGACACGCGGAAGGTTTTCCGAATTCAGCTCAACGGCAAACATGCCGTTGGGCATTTCGCGCACATAAACGTCTGGTGTCACCGCGACCGATGCATCGCCGGCAAAGCTGGAACCCGGCTTCGGTGACAGCTGGCGCAGCTCCGTCATCATGTCGAGCAGATCTTCCTTGTCGACACCGCAGATATCCGCAAGGCCTTTCAGGTCATGCTTGGCAACGAGTTGGAGATTCTTGACCATGGCTTCCATGGCCGGATCATATCGACCCCGCTCCTTCAGTTGCAGGCCCAGGCATTCCGGTATCGAGCGCGCCATGACGCCCGTCGGATCAAAGCCCTGGCATACACCCAATACGGCCTCGACATTCGCGATGTCAGCGCCGAGCGCCGTGGCGACTTCCTCCAGATCGGCGCGCAGATATCCCGTATCGTCGGTTTCGTCGATCAGGCGGGCCGCGATCAGTCGGTCGGCCGCTGAAAGGCCAGCCAGGTTCAGCTGCGTGTGCAAATGTTCGTGAAGGGACATTTCGGAGCTTATATTTGCGGTATAATCGAAGTCCTCCCCGGATCCGCCGCCGCTGCTGGCGGTGGACCAGTCCGTCGTTGCCGATGGTCCGGAATTTCCGGCTGGCATCGCCGCATCTGAACCTGTGCCCGGTTCATAGACGTCTTCACCCGGTGCATCGAGTTGCTCGCGGGCCGCGCCGAGGCCAGATGTGTCATCCAGCGAAAGTTGTTCGCGATTTTCCGTTCTCGGGGCGTCGCTTTCCGCGGCACCCTCTTCTTCGGCCTTGTTGAGCAGGGGATTGCGTTCAATCTCCGCTTCGACGAATTCCGACAGTTCGTGGTTTGACAGTTGCAACAGCTTGATCGCCTGCTGAAGCTGTGGCGTCATTACCAGGGATTGACCCTGGCGCATGTCGAGTGACTGTTTCATTCCCAAGCCCGCGCCTTTTTCCTAAGCGGCGAACTGCTCACCCAGATAGACCCTGCGTACATCCTCGTTGGTGAGCACGTCTTGCGGCGTCCCATCAAACAGGACTTCACCTTCATACATTACATAGGCCTTGTCGACGATCTGCAAGGTTTCGCGTACTTGGTGGTCCGTGATCAGAACACCCAGGCCGCGCTGCTTGAGATAGCGGACAAGATCGGAAATGTCGGAAATGGCGAGCGGGTCGATACCGGTGAACGGTTCATCCAGTAGCATGAAGCTTGGACGCGATGCGAGCGCGCGGGCAATTTCCACCCGGCGGCGTTCGCCCCCGGATAGCGACGTGGCTGCCTGGCCACGAAGATGTTCCACATGCAATTCGCTGAGCAGGCTATCGACCTGTGCCATACGCTTTGCCCGGTCTTTTTCGACCAGTTCCGCGACGGCCATCACATTTTCTTCCACGGTCATGCCCCGAAAGATCGAGGCTTCCTGTGGAAGATAGCCCACGCCAAGGCGCGCGCGCTGGTACATGGGTAAACGGGTCACGTCTTCGCCATCGATGGAAATCGATCCGGAATCCGCGCCGATCAGGCCCATGATCATGTAAAAGCAGGTCGTCTTGCCGGCCCCATTGGGTCCAAGCAGGCCGACAATTTCCCCACGTTGAAGGCTCAGAGACACATCCCGCACGACCTGTCGCTTGCCAAAAGACTTGGCAATGCTGTTTACGACAAGGCCTTCGGCCGAATCCGTCATCTTTTCTGAATTCCCTCAATCTACTGGGATATTGCCACCCGGAAACAGGCTTAACCTTACATACTTAAGATCGGCTTCACGTGCGCGCCAAAATTTTTTCAGTTTCCTGACTGATTGTCCGGATCAATCACCATTCGGGTGCGTCCGTCACCCCCGTCCAGCGTTGTCCGGCGATTGCCGATCTCGACCCGTAGTACGGCGCCTTCGGCCACGTCGCGCTCGCGCAACAGGGCCACATTCCCGGTCATGGTAATGATATCGCTGGCCGCATCATATACGCCGCGATCGCCCTTGGCCTTCATATCTGCCGTGATGTAGAAGACATTGCCCTCGGCGATCATTGTCTTGACCTGGCCGAAACCGCCGCCGACGCTGGTGGATTGCGTCGTACCAGCCGGCTTTTCCGCAAAGATCATGGTCACCGTATCCGCGCGCAAGCGGGCATCGCCCTGCTGGATATCGACATTGCCGATCAGCAGCACCTTGCGCTCGCGCTCCAGACTCTCGGTACGTTCCGAATTGATGTAGATCGGGCCGCCTTCAGAAGAGATCTGCGCGGCGGCCGGCATTGCGAAGGCTGCCAGAGCGGTCAGCGAAACAAGAATTCTATTGAGAGCCATCTGTCTCACCTTCAATCGTTTCATTTGTGTCTTCCGGGGCAGGGTAGAGCACCGTTTTGACATTGCCTTTGCAGATGACGCGGTTGCCATCTTCCAGAACTTCATACGAGTCACAGCTGATATCGCCAAGAGGCCCTCTGCCTTGCAATGGCGAAAGACCTTCGACGCGCCCCTCATCGACGAACACGCGCGCGCCAGATGTCATGAAGGTGAATCCATTGGCATCCGCGATGCGGACATCCTCATACAGTTCCAGAATTCCGGCATCACGGTCATACATCCCCGATGGTGCGCGGATTTCGCTTCCAGTCTGGTCCAACAGAACAGGATTGACGAGATCGACCAGTGTACCGGTGGTTTGGCGCCGTCGCGCCGCATCTGCCGTGATGTTGAAGCTCTGCCCGACCGAATCCCGGCCTGAAAAACGCGGATTGAGCATGGTGACGGTTTCACCCTGCGCCACCTGGACAGGTGTCGCATCCTTCGCGATAGCGCTGCGCACAATATATCCAAGAAACAAGCCAATCGAGATGGCCGCGCAAGCCGAAAAGGCGAGGCGTAACAGGCGCACGCCTTGAGACCGCTTGCGGGCCTGGTCCAGCGTCAATTGGCGCCGCGGAGCCCATAATGATGCCGGATCGTGATGCTTGACGGCGTCCATGGATACGCGGTTGCCTGTTTTCTTAACTACAGTAATCGTTTAGCGGCCCATGCTCCGAAACAAAAGCGGCGAAGGCATGACGACTATGTCAGCTATGCGCAAAAATGTCGGTTTCTGCCCACCCGGACAAGTCGAGCGTCGCGCGAATTGGCAGGAATGCAAAACAGGCCTCGGCCAGTTCCAGCCGGCCTTCGCGCTTCAGCATGGCTTCCAGCCCGTCCTTGATCTTGTGCAGGTAAAGCACGTCAGAGGCGGCATACTGAAGTTGCGCGTCGGTCAGTTCGGCTGAGCCCCAGTCTGAGCTTTGCTGGGCCTTGGACATGTCAGCGCCTGCGATTTCGCGTGCGACGTCCTTCAGGCCATGGCGATCCGTATAGGTACGCGCCAGCTTCGAGGCGATCTTGGTGCACCAGATCGGCGCGCAATCGATGCCCATCCAGCGTTTCATCATCGATACGTCAAACCGCGCGAAATGGAACAGTTTGAGCACTTTCGGGTCGGTCAGGACTTTTTTGAGGTTCGGGCAGTTATAGTCCCGGTCCAGCTGTACCAGGTGGGCCGTGCCATCCCCGGACGAAAGTTGGACGAGCGTGAGATTGTCGCGCAACAGGTTCAGGCCCATTGCCTCGGTATCCACCGCCACAACAGGGCCAAAGTCGATACCAGCGGGCAGGTCGCCCTTGTGAAGAGTAATGCCGTTCATGCCGAGGCTCTAGCACTTCAGGCGTTAAGGGCAAGTATCTCCGCGCTCCGGTAACAATCGGCTCACACTTAGCTGCGGGTTTTCTTCAGCGCGACGAGGGCTGCGTCCAGAGCTGAGAGAAAGCGCGACCTATCCGACTTGGAGAAGGGGGCTGGTCCGCGGGCGATGCCGTCGCCGAGGCCTGCACGAAGATCGGAATGAATTGCGCGCACGGCCACGGCATTGCCAATTGAGGCATCCGTGAAGGGCTTTCCATTCGGGGAAATGACGGCTGCGCCCGCCTTCAGGGCGCGGTCGGCCAGCAGGATGTCCGCTGTGATGACGACCGACTCTGGTGTGGAAGCTTCCGCAATCCAGTCATCGGCCGCATCGAAGCCATCTGACACGATTTTGCGGCTGACCAATCTGTGCTCGGGAATGCGGATATAGGAATTGGCAACGATCACCACAGGCGTGTCATGGCGTAGTGCAACCTTGTATATCTCGTCCTTGACGGGGCACGCATCTGCATCGACGAGAATTTGTGGCGGGGGCGGCTGGGTGTCAGACATGCGAGACTACAGCTTGTGCACCAGTCGGGGCAGCGAGCGTCCTGAAATGGAGCCAGACTCGGCTTCTCCTGCCGGCTCTGCTCCCATATGGACATAGAAGGGCGCCGCATCCGGATCGGCCTCGATGACCATCTCCTTTGCTCCGGAGCCCTGTGCATACCGGCACGCCCAGACATACAGCATCTTTCCGGTGCCTTCGCCGAGCCGGACCGGCTCGACAAACAGTTTGTCCAGATAGCTCGATCCGGTTTCATCAAAAGATAGTTGAGCTACCCCTGCCACACCGCGCAAATCCTCCGCCACAATGATGACGTCTGATTCCAGGTCGTCCTCGGTCAGCGTGAGTTCGTCTTTGAATGCGTCCAGCATGGCTTCGTCATAGTCCCACACCGCCTTTGATCGCAGGCACAGGTCCGACAGGTATGGCAATTCGTCCAGGCGTGGCGGTCTCAAGATCATTGGCAAGTCTTCCCGCCCGCAGGCACTGACGCAAGGCAAGGGCTTGCAGGCCTCGCCATTCCCCCTTCTTTTATCGGCAAAATGGAGGAAGTCACATGGCAACAGCACCCGTCCAAACCCGCATCACCGAAATGCTGGGAATCGAGAAGCCCGTCATTCAGGCGGCGATGGGCTGGATCGCTCGCGCGCCACTCTCTTCGGCCTTCTCGAATGCTGGTGGCATGGGCATCATCGAGACGTCTTCTGGCGAGTTGGATGTGATCCGCGAGGAAATCCTCAAGATGCACGACCTGACGGACAAACCGTTCGGTGTGAATGTTGCCCAGGCCTTCGTGCGTGACCCGAACATTGTCGACTTCATCATCGATCAGGGCATCAAGTTCGTCACAACATCTGCGGGCGATCCGATGAAGTATACGTCGATGCTGAAGGAGGCAGGCCTCACCGTGTTCCATGTCGTCCCATCGCTTCAGGGCGCGCTAAGGGCGATTGAAGCTGGCGTGGATGGGCTGATTGTCGAAGGCGGGGAAGGGGGCGGCTTCAAGAACCCGAAAGATGTTGCATCGATGGTTCTCATCCCGCTGGTTTGCGAACATGTGAATGTTCCCGTGGTTGCAGCAGGGGGCATAACCGACGGGCGCAGCATGGCCGCTGCCTTTGCGCTTGGCGCGGAAGGTGTTCTGATGGGTACGCGTATCCTGTCCTCGGAAGAGAGCCCGGTGCACCAGAACTGGAAGGACGCGATCTTTGCTGCGGATGCGACCGACACCGTGTTCCTGAACCGATCAGGTCCGGGGCCGGCACTGCGCGCCTTGAGTACGGAGCGTACAGAGCGCATCCTGAAGGAGGGCGTCGAGAATATTTTCGGAGAATTTGCCGGGACGCAGAAAGTCTATTTCGACGGAGACCTCGAAGCTGGCATTGCCCTTACGGGGCAGGTCGCAGGGCGGATTCACGCGGTCAAGCCCGTCGCTCAAATCCTCGAAGAAACCCTGGCCGAGTATCATGAAGTCGTAGCCCGCCTGCCGAAATAGGCCGCGACGGGTCTGGTTTTTGCCGTGATTTATCGCTAAACGGCATTAACTGACCTGAGAGGATCCCATGACCAGAAAATCATTGCTCGCGGGCAGCGTTGCTGCGCTCGCCCTTGCCGTGTCCGCCTGTGGCGAGAAAGCGGAAACCCCGGAAACGCCCGCTGCAACCGAGGCGACCGCCAGCGAGACCGGGCTGCCGGAGATTGTCGTCAGTGATGAGGAACTCGCAGGTAATCCATTCCGTCAGGAGTGGACGGCCGACTATGGCGTACCACCCTTCGCCGAAATCGATGATGGGCATTACATGCCTGCAACGAAGAAGGCGATTCTGGAGTTGCGTGCGGACATTGATGCCATTGTCGACAATCCGGACGCGCCGACATTCGAGAACACAATCGTCGCGATTGATGTCGCCGGTGGGTCGCTCAACAAGGTTTTGAATGTTTTTGGCAACATCACAAATACAGATACCAATGACACGCTGAGCGAGTTGGAGGCTGAAATCTGGCCCATGCTGACTCGCGAGATGAACGCGATCAATTTCAATCAGGATCTCTTCGAGCGCGTTAAGACCGTCTACAGCCAGCGTGATCGGCTGGGGCTGGACGAGCAGGATGCGCGGCTGCTGGAACTTGTCCATCGCGAATTCGTCCGCAATGGCGCGGACCTTTCCCCGGAAGTCAAAACCAAGGTCGCCGCGATCAATGAGGAATTGTCGGGCCTGACCACCAAGTTCGGTCGCAATTTGCTCCTGTCGACCAAGGCTTTCAAGATCGAGGTCACTGACGAGGCAGAGCTTGTCGGCCTTTCAGACGATTTCAAAAGCGCCCTGAAAGTCGACGGCGAAGACAAGTGGGTCCTGACCGTTGACCGCTCTGTCTACGAAACCTTCATGACGCAGAGCGAGAACCGCGATCTGCGCGCGAAGATGTTCGATGGCTATCGCCTGCGTGCGTCGGAGGGCGAGTTCGATAATGGCCCGCTCGCGATCAAGATTGCCCAGCTGCGTGCCAAGCGTGCCGAATTGATGGGATACAAGTCCCACGCACACTACCAGTTGGAAACACGCATGGCCAAGACGCCGCAAGGCGCCGAAGAGTTCCTGCTCCGCGTCTGGGAACCGGGCCTCGAGCGTGCCAAGGAAGAACGCGCGGCCATGCAAGACATGGTTGGCGACGAATTCCAGATTGCCGGACATGATTGGTGGCACTATTCCGAAAAGGTCCGCCAGGATCTCTACGCCTTCGATGACAATGCGTTGAAACCATATTTCGAACTTGGTGCTGTGCGGGACGGGGCGTTCGATGTTGCCTCCAAATTGCTCGGCATCACGATCGAGCCGGTCGAGGTTGACGGCTGGAATCCGGTTGTGACCGCGTATGACGTCAAGGATGCGGAAACCGGTGACCATCTCGGCCTGTTCATGGTCGATATGTATGCCCGCGATTCCAAGCGTGGTGGAGCGTGGATGAGCTCGTTCCGCGACACGTCCAACGTCAATGGCAACAATATTCGCCCGATCATCACCAACAATCTCAATCTGATCACTCCGGCCGAGGGTGAGCCGACCCTCATGCGGTTTGACGAAGTTGAGACGCTGTTCCACGAATTCGGCCACGGTCTGCATGGCTTGCTGACGCAGATCCGTTATTCCACATTCTCCGGTGTTGATGGTCCTCGTGACTATACTGAATTCCCCGCCCAGATCCTCGAGCATTGGGCTGGCGCCCCCGAAGTGCTTTCAACCTATGCAAATCACTATGAAACCGGCGAGCCAATTCCGCTCGAACTGATCGACAAGATGAACGCTGCTGCGACCTTCAATCAGGGGTTCAAGACGACTGAGTTCATCGCTGCGTCGCTGCTGGACTTGCGTTGGCACATGCTGACTTCGGAGGAAGCCGCCGAAATCACCGATGCCGGGGCATTTGAGCAACAAGTGCTGGAGGAATACGGCCTGATCCCGGAGATCGAACCGCGCTATCGCAGCCAGTATTTCAGCCACATCTTCGCGGGTGGGTATTCGGCAGGCTATTACGCCTATCTCTGGTCCGAGATTCTGGATGCCGATGGCTTCACCGCGTTCCGCGATACGGGCGACATCTATGATCCCGAACTGTCGGCGCGGCTGAAGAAATGGGTCTATGAATCTGGCGGTCTGCGCGAAGCAGATGAGCTGTACCGGAATTTCCGTGGCTCCGACCCAACCATTGAGCCGCTGTTGAAGCTGCGCGGTTTCTCTGAGCAGCAGCCAAGCGAAGGCTGATCGACGCTCGGTCGACATCCAAACAAGAAGCCCGCCGGAAATATTCGGCGGGCTTTTTCATGTCAGTGGAGTCAGACGTGTCTCAGGCAGATTGTTCGACAGCTTCGCGGCAGACAATCGCTTTGACTTCTTCTTCCGTATTCGCTTCGCGCAAGGCGTCACGTACGGCGCTCTGGCGGAATGTGCGGCTTACCTGGGCCAAGGCCCGCAAATGGTCAGCGCCCGAAGATTTCGGAGCCAGCAGCATGAAAATCAGGTCGCAAGGGCGATCATCAATCGCTTCGAAATCGACGCCGTGGACCAGTCTCAGATAGCCGCCGACAGGTGCGTCGACGCCCTCAAGACGGGCGTGCGGGATGGCAACGCCTTCGCCGACACCGGTCGATCCGAGGCGTTCGCGCTCCATTACGGCATCCTCAATCTCACGCAGGCCAATGCCTGTCGCTTCGGCAAGAGCCTCTGCGAGCGCGTGAATTGCCTGTTTGCGGCTTTTCGCTTCCAAAGATGGTATGATTACCCCGCCCGTGAGCAGGGATGTCAAATCAGTCGCCATGAAGTTACTTTCCGTGTTCCGGACTAGTTCCTCGGGACGTTCGCTGGATCCACCCATCCAATATGACCGTCTGGTCGGCGGTAGACCATATTAAGCCCGTCATGGCCAGCATTTCTGAACATTAGGGCCGGCACTTCCTGCAGTTCGAGCTGCATAACAGCTTCTGAGACACTCATTGTCCGAATTGAGTGCGATGTTTCCGCGACAGTCAGCGGTGTGTCATCCGGCTCTTCGTAATGCTCTTCCTCGGCGGCATCGTGACCATTCACCTGGAACACGGCTTCCGGAGCCAGTTCGTTCGGCATTGGAGCCGATGTACCGGCATGATGGTCCTTCAGTCGGCGCTTGTAGCGACGCACCCGCTTTTCCATCTTGTCGAGGCTGTTTTCCAGCGCAGCATAAGGGTCTTCCGCCTTGCCGGTCGATTGGAGGATAATGCCAGAGGGCAGGTGCACATTGCAGTCAACTTCGACGAAGGGTCCCTGTTGGGACACGAAAACGCGGGCGTCGCCGGTTCGGTTGAAATACTTACTGACTGCCGCCTCCAGTCCGTCTTCGATGCGGCTCCGCAGAGCCTCTCCGAGATCCATATGCTTGCCAGTAATCTGTATCTGCACGGGCGGTCTCCTTTGTTTTTTCAGGATTCAAGTATGGCGCAGAATTGCCGATGAGGCGAATCGAATTCCTCATTTTCCTGACTTGGGAAGGGGAAGAACCGGCCTCAAGAGCCGAGCGATACATTGCGTGTGAAATATGTATTCTGGCGTCGCCACACTAGGATGCGCCTGCAACGCCCTGTGTGCAGTCTGGCGTCAAAAATTACATGGTTACAATGACCTATGATGAGTACAGTCAGGGTAACCTGATTTACATCTTCGCGTAGTTACCTGAATTAATAACTCTCCATCAAGGATGAACTCAAGGCATGTCGACCGGTGAGCCCGAGGAACCGAATAAACCGGCAGTCATGCTGGTTGAAAGTGATGCCATGTTCCGGGCCACGTTCGAGCATGCCAGCGTGGGGATCGCGCATGTGGGCCCTCAGGGACAATGGCTGAACGTCAACCGGCGCGTCTCCGAAATTGTGGGCTATCCGCGCGACGAATTGCTCAAGATTACGTTTCAGGACATCACTCACCCGGATGATCTGAATCTGGATGTCGGGCTCCTCAACGAGGTGCTTGAGGGCAGGCGCGAGACCTATCGGATCGAAAAACGTTATTACCACAAGTCCGGCCGGATTGTCTGGGTCCTGCTTTCGGTCAGTTGCATTCGCAATCCGGATGGCACGGTCGCCTATTTCATTTCGATCCTTCAGGACATAACGGAAAAGAAGCGCATCAGCCGGGCGCTAACAGACAGCGAAACCCGGTTCCGCATCGTGCAGGAGACCAACCCGGACGGATTCATGATCCTGCGAAGTCAGCGCGGCGTTTCCGGTGAGATCGAGGATTTCGTCTGGGAGTTCGTCAATCCCGCAGCAGAACAGCTGACGGCGCGCTCGGCGAATGTCCTGATCGGCAAGCGGCTATCGAAAGTCATGCCCGAGGCCTTTGCAAGAGGTCTGTTCAACGTCTTTTGCAACACGGTAGAGACCGGAACGCCTTGGCGGCGAGAGCTCTACTATCCAGACAATGGCGTTCCGCGCTGGTTCCGCTTCACGGTCGCTCGGGTCGGGGACGGCTTCGCTGTGTCATTTCAGGATGTCACCGCGCGCAAGCAGGCCGAACTCCAGTTGCATGCAAGCCAGCAACGCCAGCGCACCATTCTCGATGGCATTGTTTCGATGATCGGGCTTACCACACCCAGTGGAATCCTGCTGGAAATCAACGAAGCCTCCCTTCGGCTAACCGGGGCGGCGAGCCAGGACCTTGTCGGGAAGCCTATCTGGCAGCATCCGGCATGGTCTCACACGCGCGCGATGCAGGATCGCCTGATCTCGGCCTTTGCCAAGGCAGAAGCGGGACGCCGCATGCGGTTCGATGCTGAAATCCGGGATTCTCGAGGCTTGCTAATACCGGTAGACGTGCAATTGGCGCCCATTTTCGACGAATCCGGCCAGGTGACAGATATTGTCATGTCCGCAGTGGATATCTCGGAACGCAAGCGGGCCGAAGCACACCGCGAAATGTTGCTCAGTGAACTGAATCACCGGGTCAAGAATTCGCTGGCGACCATTCAGGCCATCGCCGCCCACACGCTGCGGGAGGCGACAGACTTTGAAGGCTTTCGCCAATCATTCACCGGGCGCCTGCGCGCCATCGCGGCCAGCCATGACCTGCTTGTATCCACGACGCAGGACTCATCGGATATTTCTCGTCTCATCCGGGATCAGGTTCTTGGCTATGCGCCCGCTGATGGCACGCGGCTGGAAATGACGGGGCCGCCGCTTGTCTTAGGGCCGCAAGGGTCACACGCTTTCGGATTGATCCTGCACGAACTGGCCACGAACGCGTCCAAGTATGGTGCGTTTTCGAACGATAGCGGACGGCTCAGCATCAGCTGGTTCATAGAAGAGACGGATGATGACCCTGACGTGATCATCGACTGGGTCGAAACAGACGGTCCGCCGGTGGTGCCTCCCAGCCGAAAAGGCTTTGGCAGTGTGCTTATCGAACAGAGTCTGTCACACGCTCTTGGCGGGAAATCGAACTTAACCTTTGACCCGAAAGGATTAAAAGCTCAATTTCGCTTTCCAGCTAGAAGGTAGGGGGACTATGCCGAAGATATTACTGTTGGAAGACGACTTCCTGATCGCTTTTGATATGAAGACGCAACTGGAAGATGCAGGCATGGAAGTGGTAGGGCCTGTTGCGAGCAATGAGGACGCGAAAGCGCTCATCGAGCCGGGATCCATCCAGGCGGCTGTGCTCGATATGGATCTCGGAGGGGTTGCGTCGTTTCCGACAGCGCATCGCCTGAAGGAATTCGGAATTCCGTTCGTGTTTGTCACCGGCAATAACGAAGCCGACTTGCAGGACGGGCTTGCCGACAGTCCGATCCATACAAAGCCTGTGCATTACCCGCGGCTGATCGAACAGTTGAAGGGTTTCGCAAGTTTAGACTGAAGCGAGGCCTACATGGCCCTCACAGGTCCTTTGATGGGGGTGCCAGCCTCAGGATCGGCCGGCTTACCGGCATTGCGCCCATAGTCATGCTTTTTCAGAAGACCCCGGAATTGATGATAGGAGAGTCCCAGCAGGTCTGCGGCGCGGCCCTGATGGCCTTGTGACAGGCTGAGGGCTTCGTCAATCAACTGCATCTCGAAAGCGGCGACCTGCGCGCTGAAATCCGCGGCGATCTCTGGATTGTCGCGAATGCGTACCGGGTCGGCCTGAAGCGTCTCGGAGTGACCTGTCTTGCCGGAGCCAGTCGGGCGCCAGGGAGAATCGAATGGGTCGAGTACGGCCGGATCGAACAAGACCGGTTCGTCCGGTGCCATCAGCATGGCGCGATGTGCGAGCCTTTGCGCGAAATTGCGCAGTTCACGTACATTGCCGGGCCAGTCATGAGCTTCGATAGCGGCAATGGTCGAGGGGGCAAAACCGGGGAAATCCTGCGCCATTTCAATTGCCATACGCCGAGCGAAATGGTCGGCCAGCAGGCTGGCATCACCGGGCCGGGCCCTCAGCGGCGGCAGGGTAATGACGTCAAAAGCAAGTCGGTCCAGAAGATCGGCGCGGAATTCGCCTGCCTCCACCATGCCCGGCAGGTCGGCGTTTGTGGCGGCCACTATGCGAACATCCGTTGAGAGTACTTTTGAACCGCCCACCCGCTGGAATTCGCCATACTCGACAACACGCAGCAATTTTTCCTGAACCTGCGCGCTGGCGGTGGCTATTTCGTCGAGGAAGATCGTACCGCCATCGGCCAGTTCAAACCGGCCTCGCCGCATTTCGGTCGCGCCGGTAAATGCCCCGCGCTCATGCCCGAACAGTTCAGAGTCCAGCAGGGTCTCCGACAGTGCGGCGCAATTCACTTTTACGAATGGACCATCCCAGCGCTTCGACAGGAAATGAAGGCGTTCGCCGATCAGCTCTTTGCCTGTGCCTCGCTCCCCGATGACAAGAATGGAGCGATCCAGCGGGGCGACACGGGAAACATGCTCCTGCGCGCTCAGCCAGGCGGGCGCCTGCCCCAATAATTGCGTATTTTGATCAACCATTTAGTCAAAATAGCAAAAATTAGAGGCAAAACATACAAAAAAATTGGCTAAATACGCCAAATTATAAAAATCAAATAGTCCGAGATACCTAAAAATACCAAATAAAACAAAGATCTATAAAATTAATTTTGAACTGGCACAGTCCTTGAAATGACAGAAGGGCTCGGAGCGACAGGGCGTTGCTCACAAACACAAGAAGGACAAACTGAAAATGGAAGATCGCTACAACACTTCGGAAGCCCGCTCGGATGCTGGCCGTTTCGGTCGGTGGCTCGCGACGCGCCCGGCGGAAAGCTGGATGTTCTTCGTCGTCGGCATCTTCTTCGGCGGTTTGTTCTTCTAATCCTCCTCCCCACTCACGAAAGGACGCCAAAATGGGCTTGTTCTCCCGACTCGGTGACATCATCAATTCCAACATCAACGCGATGCTCGACAGCGCCGAAAATCCTGAAAAGATTGCCCGGCTCATCATCCAGGAAATGGAAGATACGCTGGTTGAGGTTCGCACCGCCGCGGCCCGCGCCATGGCAGACAAAAAGGAAATGGAACGCGAAATCGTCCATTTCACGCAGACCCGCGACGAATGGGCTGCAAAGGCTGAACTGGCCATCGACAAGGGTCGTGAAGACCTGGCCCGTGGCGCTCTGACCGCCAAGCAGAAAGCTGATGGCGAAATCGAACGCCGCAAGCTGGCAATGGACGCGGCAGAAGAAGCCTTCGAGAAGCGCCAGGACGATCTGGCCAAGCTTCAAGCCAAACTTGACGAAGCGAAGGCAAAGCATCGGGCACTGATGATGCGCCGCGAAGCGGCCGAGCAGCGCATTCGCATTCGCAGCCAGGTTTATGACGGCAAAGTGGATGATGCGCTGGCGCGCTACGGCAATATCGAGCGCAAGGTCGACGAAATGGAAGCCTATGCTGACACGATCAAGGGCCGTGAACCGACCCTCGAAGCCGAATTCGCCGCGCTGGAGCGTGACGAGAGCGTCGAGAAGGAACTCGAAGCCCTGAAAGCGAAGCGCGCCAAGTCTTCGGCGAAGTCTTCCAGCAAGAAATCGGAGGACTAATCGATGTTGTTTTCACTCGCTTGCCTCACCGGCTTCATGACGTTGGTCTGCGCTCCGGGCCTCATCGCCCAGGCGCGCGCCAACCGGCAGCCATCTGCTGACGAGGCCGCCTGATGGATGAGTTTATTCCAATCATAGCGATCGTCTCGCTGTTCATCGTCCTCCCGGGCATGATCTTCCACTACATCACCCTGTGGCGGAAGCAGAAAACCCTGATGCCCGACGATGAGCGCATGATGGAGGATCTCTGGCGCTCGGCCAAGGCGATGGAACGCCGGATCGAGACGCTCGAATCTCTCCTTGAGCAGAGCGAAGCGGACAGCCCCCGCAGGCCGCCTCGTTCTTCCCGCCCCACTTTTGACGACTAAGGACCCAGACATATGTCCCGCCAATCCCGTGCCTACCGTGATACAGCCCCAGAAGGCGACCAGTACGGCTCCCCGAATCCGAAGCGCTATTACCGCTCGCGTCATGACAAGGTCATTGCCGGCGTCTGTGGCGGCCTTGCCGAACGCTTTGGTTGGGAACCCATCCTGGTGCGCCTGCTAGCCGTGCTCGCCTTTTTCTTTGTCGCCGGACCGATCGCCCTGATAGCCTATATCGTTGTCTGGATGATCACGCCGCGGACACCTTTGGGCGGTCGTACCATATCACCGGAAGAAGATGTTTTCTGGCGCAACGTGAACGACCGCCCCAGAGCCACTTTCGGGAACCTGAAATACACTTTCATGGATCTCGATGAACGCCTCAGGGATATCGAACGCAAGGTCACATCTGACGAGTGGCGACTGCGCAAGGAATTCCGCGACCTGGAGCGTGGCAACTAGACCGCGCCCATTCACCCTAACCATCCGACAAGAAGGACCGGAAAAATGCGTAAGGGGACGCTACTGACGAATAACTGGCTGCTCGGAGGGATCTCCATCCTCATCCTGATGATGGTACTCTTTCTCTCCAGCCTCCAGGGACAGACAGCACTGGAGTTCGGCGGGCTTCAGATGACGTTTGCGCCGCACGAAGAGGGGGGCGTTCGCCTCAGCATCGCCCGCTCTTTTGGTGAGTCAGACTTCACCGCGCTTTAAGGCGCGAACAATCAGGCGCACGGGGCTGACCGCCTCGAGCGCCGCCACTTCGGCGGGGGAGGGCCCGCCAAGGCACCTGGCCGCCAGCACCCGGCCGGCCCAGGGGCCCCAGGTAAAGCCGCGCGCACCAAAACCGTTCACCATGAATATGCCCGGCAACACGGGGGCGTCCGCATCGACAGGGCGCCCTTTTCGCATGCCGGAAAATGTCTCCAGCGCTGCAGAGTAATCGGGCACGGCGCCGACCAGGGGTAATCGATCAGCGGTGGTCGCACGAATGGCAGCACGAGACTGAACGGGCAGCGACGTTGCGCTTCGTTGCCACCATGGAGACAATTGTCGCAATGCGTCGGCATTGGTGGCGCGGGCAGCGGCGGACGTTGCAGCCGGTACACCATCTTCGATTCTTTCAAAGGTAGCGCCCCAGAGCCTCTGATCTTCCAATGCCAGTGCGTAGTGCCCGCTCGCCACTGCCTCTGCTTGAACGGGTGTGGCGTCCGCGACGCTCTCGACCTGACCCAATCGGCCTTCCAGCCCGACCCAGCCAAGTTGCCGGTTCGTCTCCATGGCGGTGGCGAGGACAATGATGTCGAACACCTCGGCATCCACCAAGCGATCCTGTAGCGAAATCTCGACCGTCCCGGTCCGGACCCGAACATTGTCGAGCAATCCGGAAATGATCCGCGCAGGCTCAAGGACCAGTGCGCGCTTGTGGAGCAGGCCGCCGCCCGAAATGGCTTCAAGGTCTTCCAAAGGCAGAGGCGGGTCCGCAAGCAATTTCGCGAACCGGGTCTGCTCGGCCTTGTCCTTTGGCATTTGGCGTACTGTGGTTTCGTGTGCGCCTTCCATGCCTGAATAGGCGCGGCGGGCGGCAAGATAAGCGTCGATCAGCAAGCGGGCTTGCGCCGTGTCGCCCGCATCGAGCCGAGGCATCATAAGGGCCAGCGGATTGCCACTTGCGCCGCTTGCGGGGCCAACTGGATCAAACACAGTCACATCTGCGCCGCGCTCTGTCAGGGCGTAAGCCGCGCTCGCCCCGGCAATTCCTGCGCCCAGAATGGCGATCTTTTGGCGAGGGCCATTATGCGCGCGCAGGCCGTAAATGTCCGGCTTGGCGGGAGAGGCAAGTGCCAACCTTGCTTCCAGTCGCTGCCGCTTGCGGCCGTGTCCCGGTGCTTTGACGACATCGAAGCCGACCTCTGTCAGTCCGCGCCGAACTGCGCCTGCCACGGTGAACGTGCCGATGCTTGCGCCGGGCTTGGAGCGCTCTGCAATCAGTCCGTAAAGATCAGCTGACCACATGGCTTCATTCTTTGCCGGGCTGAATCCGTCGAGAAACCAGGCATCGGCCATGAACTGGCTCTGGGGCAGCGTGTCGTGAATATCGCCGAGATGAAGCGTGAGAGTGACGCCGATATCAGGCCAGACGAGGTGGTGTACACAGCGCACAGGCCCAGGCCAATCGGCGAGCAGTCGCGCTGCCAAGCATGCCAGTTCGGGCCACGCGCCCAACGCGCGCGCCGCATCGGCCTCAGTCAGGGGAAAGCCTTCGAAGCTGACAAAGTGGAGCCATGCATTCGGGGTTGGTCGGTGCGCTTGCCACAGTTCGCACAAGGCGAGGAAGTTCAATCCTGTGCCAAACCCGGTTTCCGCTACCGTGAACTCGGTCTTGCCTGCCCAGGCTTCTGGAAGGCCGCAGCCCTGCAGGAAAACCGCGCGGGTTTCAGCCAGTCCATCCCCCGCCGTGAAGTACACGTCCCCCGCCTCGCGAGCGACGGGCGTGCCGTCGTCCTTCCAGTCAATCATGGGATGCGTGAGCAAGCGGGCCATGCGAGACGGGTTAGCCGGGCCATACCGTTTTGAACAGTCCTCCGCGGCTGCATGCTTTCTGACACCGAATTAATCGGATCGCTCTTGTCCGTCGCGCGTTGATTGACTGACCGCGATCATGCGGCCGACACAAACAAACTGAAGGAGACCCAAATGGACAAGGAACATCTCAAGGGCGGTGCCAAGGAAGCTGAAGGCGAAGTCAAGGAAACTGTCGGTGAAATGACAGACAACAAGAAGATGCAAGCCGAAGGCAAGATGGACAAGGCCGAAGGCGAAGCTCGCAAGACAGCGGGTGACGTAAAGGACGCCGTCAACAAATAGGCGACCCCCTGAACCACTGTGAAAGCCGCTCCTCCGGGGGCGGCTTTTCCTTGCGTGCTGCCGGATGGCGCGCCACATAGGGGCTCTCAGCAGAAGGCATACACTCATGAGCGAGTTTGAGATCAAGCGCGAAGACGGAGAGACCGGCGGGCGCTACGTCACCCTGGTCAACGGCCACGAGGCCGAGATGACCTATTCGAAGGCGGGTACGGAGCGGATCATCATCGACCATACCGGCGTTCCGAAAGCGCTCGGCGGCATGGGTGTCGGCGTAGCCCTGGTCAAACGCGCGGTTGAGGATGCGCGCCGGGACGGAATCAAGATCATTCCGCTGTGCCCTTTCGCGAAGGCGCAAATTCAAAAACATGCAGAATGGCAGGATGTACTGGCATGACCACGATACCCATCACCCATGATGAAAATCATATGCGCTACAGCTATTTCGAGAACGGGCTGGAAGCGTATCTGACCTATGAGCGTCCGCGGACCGGGCTGCGCCATATCACGCACACGATCGTGCCGGGAGAACTGGGTGGACGCGGCCTTGGCAAAAATCTGGTGACGCGTGTGATGAATGACATCATTGCTGCGGGTGAGACGGTTTCTTCGTCTTGCTGGTTTGCAACGGCACTTATTGAAAAGACGCCGGAATGGGCTGCCCTGAGGGGATGACCAAGCCTTTCTGGAAAACCACACCACTGGCTCAGATGTCATCGCAGGAATGGGAATCCCTCTGCGACGGCTGTGGCAAATGCTGCCTGCTCAAACTGGAAGATGAAGATACCGGTGAGATCGCTTACACGCGACTCCATTGCCGCCTGTTTGACGGGGATAGCTGTCAGTGTGCCGATTACAAAAATCGCAAGAAGATCGTCGAAGACTGCGTGATTCTTACTCCGAAGAAGGTCGAGGAAATCCGCTGGATGCCAAAGACCTGCGCCTATCGCCTGATCCATGAGGGCAAGGAGCTGCCGGACTGGCACTATCTCGTGTGTGGTGACCGCAACCGCATCCACGAAGAGGGGCATTCGATCCGGGGACGCACCGTTTCCGAGGACACGGTCTTCGATGAGGACACCGAAGACTGGGTCGTCGACTGGGAAGGCAATGAACCCTAGACGCCGACCACTTCACTATTGGTCGCCTCGGTCTTCAGCCATTTGATGAAGTTGCGCACATCTGGCGTCAGGTGACGGCCTTTCGGATAGACGATCCAGTACCCGAAATCGATCAGGTGGGAGCCATCCGCGAAGGGTGCGACCAGCCGACCAGAGGCGAGATCCGCTGCTGCAATCGCGCGTTTGGCAAGCGCCACGCCGCGTCCGGCGGCAGCCGCCTCGATCACGAGGATCGCCTGATTGAAACGTGGGCCGCGTGAGCCATCAACATCTTTCACATTCCGTGCACGCAGCCAGCTGGCCCAGTCGGGGCAGGACGGGTCATTCTCGTTGCTCTCATCATGGATCAGTGTGTGATGCCGCAAATCCGAAGGCTTACGGATCGCGTCGGTTCCTTCCAGCAGGGCAGGGGAACAGACCGGCAAGACAGTCTCGTCCATCAGCTTTTCAGATTTCAGGCCGTCATAATTGCCCCGGCCATAGCGGATTGCGAAATCGGCATCGGCCGTGGTGAAATCGGTCAGGCCCATATCGGCCGAGATCCAGGCCTCGGTCTCCTCATGTTCCCGGTGGAAGCCATCAAGGCGGGGCGCCAGCCATTTCGCGGCGAAGGACGGCGCAGATGACACCATGACCCGGCCTTTGCGCGCTGGAGCCTGCATGATCCGCCCGGCTTCAGAAATTCTCTCGAATGCATCGCGCACCAGGGGCAGGCTGGCCTGGGCGGCATCTGTCAGCAAAACTGAACGGCCCGTTCGCTTGAACAGGGGCGTGCCAGCATATTCTTCCAGCTGCCTTATCTGTTGTGAAATCGCGCCGGGCGTGACATTCAGCTCTTCGGCAGCCTGTGTAAAAGACAGGCGCCGCGCGGCGGCCTCGAAGGCTCTCAGCGCGTTCAACGGGGGAAGTCGGTCGGATGGGTCTGACATGGATAGTTTCTCTAAAGGATCGCTGTAGGGGTTCATGCTTGCGTCCGCCGCGTCAAGAGCCATTTTGACACCTGACTGATCAGCTTGCCTAAAAAGAGGTCCGCCCGCATGCGCCAATTTCCGGCTTTCTTCAACATGGATGACGCGCGCGTCGTCGTGTTCGGCGGTGGTGAGGAAGCGCGCCGCAAGGTGCGCCTGCTCGCCAAAACACCGGCGCATATCACTGTGATTATTGGAAAAGACATCGATTCCGGCTTCGCTCAGGAGTTTGCCGGGCGCATAACGATTGCGCCGCAGGACCAAGCTGGCGCCGCGCTCGATGTTGCCCGTTTTGCAATTGTGGCCTGCCGAATTGATGAAAACACAGATCGCGCGATCACTTGGGCGCGCCAATATGGCGTGCCTTTGAATGTCGTCGATCGGCCAGATCTCTGCGATTTTACGGTTCCATCCATCATGGACCGCGGCGAGATTGTTGCTGCCGTGGCCTCGGGCGGCTCTGCGCCTGTACTTGCCAAATCGGTGCGAGCCAAACTTGAAGCGCTTACACCCGCACGCATCGGCGATCTGGCGGAACTGGCCGGACGCATGCGAGAAGAGGTGAAGTCCAAATTGCCGGATGCTGGCGCGCGTCGGAAGTTCTGGGAGAGCGTGCTCAATGGCAAGGCTGCCGAACTTGCCTATGCGGGCGAGTTGGAAGCTGCTGAACAGGCGATGCGCGACGCATTGTCCGGCGGCCGGACGCAAGGTGTGGTCCATCTGGTTGGCGCGGGTCCGGGTGATCCGGAGCTGCTGACCCTGAAGGCGCTGCGCCTGCTGCAGGAAGCCGACATTGTCTATTATGACCGTCTGGTCAGCGACGATATCCTGACGCTCATTCGCCGGGATGCCGACCGCGTGTCTGTCGGCAAGAGCAAGGGCGACCATTCCGTCCCGCAGGATGAAATTCACGAAATGCTGATCCGCTCGGCCCGCGATGGCAAGCGCGTTGTACGCCTGAAGGGCGGCGACCCGTTTATCTTCGGGCGTGGCGGTGAAGAGATGGAAGCGGTGCTGGCCGCAGGCGTCGAAGCCTTCGTGGTGCCGGGTATTACGTCGGCGCTGGGATGCGCGGCGCAGGCAGGTGTACCGCTGACCCATCGCGATCATGCCCAGAGCCTGACCTTCGTCACCGGCCATGCCAAGGCGGGCGGCGTGCCCGATCTCGATTGGGACTCGCTCGCCAAGCCGAACCAGACCGTCACCGTCTTCATGGGCGTCGGCACAGCGGCCGCCATTACTGACAAGTTGATCGAAGCCGGGCGCGCGCCAGACACGCCGGTCGCAGTGATCGAGAACGGCACGCGGCCGAACGAAATTCAGGTTTTCGGTATTCTTGCTGAACTGCCTGACCTGATCACAGACAATGGTATCGAGGGTCCAGCATTGCTCATCATCGGCAAAGTGGCGGGCCTGCCTTTCGCGAGTGGCGCAATCGGCCTTTCAGGCTGCGTCAGCCAGGAGACTTTCGTATGACATCCGTTCGCCCGAAACTTAAGCCGGATACGCCAAAGGCCGTCACCGCATGGGAGACCGCGACCGGCCAGAATGTCTGGATGGCCGCCGACGGCAGCTGGACCCAGGACGTTTCAAAAGTTGCCGCCTTTACAGGCGATGAGGCCGAAGCGCGCCTTGCAGATGCTCAGACGCAGGAGGGGATCGTTACCGATCCCTACTTCATGGAAGTCACCGAGACCGGCGAAATCACGGGCCGCGAGACCCTGCGCGAAACCATCCGCGCAAAAGGGCCGACCGTTTCCTATGGAGAGGGCGCATAATGCCCCATCGCGAGATTCAGCGACTCACACTTTACGGCGATTCCATTTCCGGCAATTGCATGAAACCGAAATGGACCGCTGACTTGCTTGGCATCCCATATGATTGGGTAGAGGTCGATATCCTTCAGGGCGGCACCCAGACCGAAGACTTCCTGTCGCTGAACCCGGCGGGTCAGGTGCCGCTGGCGCGCTGGCCGGATGGCCGTGCGTTGCCACAGTCCAACGCCATCATGTTGTATCTCGCCGAAGAGGCAGGCAGTGACCTGGTCCCTTCTGACATGTTCCGCCGGGCCCAGATGATGAGCTGGCTGTTCTGGGAACAATACTCTCACGAGACCGCCATTGCTGTGAGGCGCTTCCAGAAACATTATCTCAATACGCCGGATGACCAGATCGATCCGCAGCTGATGGCCAAGGGGCGCCGCGCGCTCGGTGTGATGGAGCTGCAATTGACCTATACCGACTGGCTGGTTGGCGATGCGATGACGCTCGCCGATATTGCGTTGGTCGCCTACACACGGGTCGCCCATGAGGGTGGCTTTGACCTGTCTGATTTTCCTTCCGTGGAAAGATGGGTCAGCCGCACCGAAGTGGCCCTGAATCTACCGCACGCAAAAGAGGCTGCGTAATGTACAGATATGATGAGTTTGACGCCCGGATCGTCTCCGAGCGGGTCGCGCAATTCCGTGGACAGGTGGACCGCCGCCTATCGGGCGAATTGCTGGAAGACGAGTTCAAGCCGCTCCGCCTGCAGAATGGAGTCTACCTGCAGCTGCATGCCTACATGCTGCGCGTGGCTATTCCATATGGTCAGCTGAATGGCCGTCAGCTGCGCCAACTGGCCATCGTCGCGCGCGACTATGACCGGAATTACGGCCATTTCACCACGCGCCAGAACATACAGTTCAACTGGGTCGCGTTAAAAGACATCCCGGACGTGCTGGCCAAGCTGGCCGAGGTCGAGATGCATGCCATCCAGACCTCCGGTAACTGTATCCGCAACGTGACATCCGATCATTATGCCGGTGCGACGAAAGACGAATTGATGGATCCGCGCCCCTGGTGCGAGATCATCCGCCAGTGGAGCACGTTCCATCCGGAGTTCGCCTTCCTGCCGCGCAAGTTCAAGATTGCCGTCACGGCGGCCGAGCATGATCGCGCTGCAATCCGCGTGCACGATATCGGCCTGCATATCCGCAAGCGCGGCGACGTGGTCGGGTTTGAAGTCCATGTCGGCGGCGGGCAGGGGCGCACGCCGCACCTCGCGACCCTGGTCAACGAGTTCGTGCCGGAAGCCGAATTGCTCGACTATCTCGAAGCCATCATGCGCGTCTACAACCGCTTCGGCCGCCGGGACAACAAATACAAAGCCCGCATCAAGATCCTTGTCAGCGAACTGGGCGAAGCCGAGTTCCGCCGCCTCGTGGAAGAGGAATATGCCGCCCAACGCGACAATGAGAAAATCGACCTGCCACAGGCCGAGATCGACCGTATCCATGCCTATTTTGCGCCGCCGGAACTGGCCGCGAAGCCAGACACGTCTTCGGCATTCGAGGCCCTGAAGGCCGATGATGCAGAGTTTGCGCGCTGGGCGCGAATCAACCTCCATCCGCACAAGTCCCCTGGCTACACGTCCGTCACGGTCAGCCTGAAGCCGATTGGCGGTCTCGCCGGAGACGCCACCGACGCTCAGATGATGACCGTAGCGCATCTGGCCGAGACGTATGCCTATGACGATATCCGCGTCAGCCACGCCCAGAATCTCGTCCTGCCACATGTTGCGCTGGATGACCTGCCGGATGTGTATCGCGAGTTGAAAGCCGCCGGGCTGCATACCGCCAACGAAAGCCTGATCACCGACATGATCGTGTGCCCAGGTCTCGATTACTGCAACCTTGCCAATGCCCGTTCCATTCCAGTCGGGCAGGCGGTTCAGGAAGTGTTCGCCGATCCAGACTATCAGGAAGATATCGGCCGCCTGCACATCAATATTTCCGGCTGTATCAATGCCTGTGGCCACCACCATGTCGGCCATATCGGTATTCTCGGCGTCGACAAGAAGGGTGAGGAATTCTATCAGATCACCTTCGGTGGCCGCGCTGATGAGAAGGCCGCGATCGGTGATATTGCCGGCCCCGGCCTGAAGGCTGATGACGTGCCCGGCGCCCTCAAACGCGTCGTCGACACCTATCGCGAGCTGCGCGCCGACAAGGGCGAGTTGTTCATCGAGACGCTGGCCCGCCTCGGCCATGACCCCTTCAAGGAGGCGCTTTATGCCGCTGGTTAAGAACGGCACAGAGATCGACAATATCTGGGCCTATGTCCCGGATGAAGGTGAGCTGTCTCCTGGTGGATGTATTACAGTTTCGCTCGGACGATTTCGCAGCGAGCGAGACATTCTTCTGGCCCGTAACACCGATATTGGTGTGCGGCTGGAACCGGGCGACGACCCGCACGAACTGGAGGAATATCTCGACCGGTTGCAACTGATCGAGATCAGTTTCCCTAAATATACTGACGGTCGTGGATACTCCCAGGCCCAGCTTTTGCGCCGTCGCTTCGGCTATGCCGGAGAGCTGCGCGCTGTGGGTCACGTCCTGCGGGATCAGATATTCTATATGAACCGTTCAGGCTTTGACGCTTACGAGACCGCCCGTGCTGACCTACATGAAGTGGTGAACGCACTGGAAGAGTATTCCGACGTCTACCAGCCCGCAGCGGGTGATCGAACGCCGGTGTACCGCAAGAGACACGAAAGCTGATCCTTATGCCTTATGGCGACAGTCTTGCCCGCAAGTCCGAAGCTGCGGATGTCCGCCTCGCTCGCCTGAATGGTGAGTTGCGCGACGCCTCCGCTCAGACGGTGCTGCGCGTCGCCATGGTTCGCGAATGGGCCAACAGCCTGACCTACGTATCCAGTTTCGGCGCCGAGAGTGTCGCTATGCTGGCCCTGATCGCGGACGTGAAGCCTGACCTGCCCATCGTGTTTCTCGAAACCGGTATGCATTTCCCGCAGACGCTGGACTACAAGGACGAGCTGATCGAAAAGCTCGGCCTGACCGGTGTGCGCGAAATTCCGCCGAGTGAGACCGAGCGCAAGGTGCTCGATCCGAAGAACAATCTCTGGAAAACCGATCCGGACGCCTGTTGCGCCCTGCGCAAGGTGCGCCCGCTGGAGCCGGCTCTGGAGGGCTTTGATGCCTGGATCACCGGTCGCAAACGCTTTCATGGTGGGGCCCGGATGAGCCTGCCGGTCTTCGAGTTTGCGAACGGACGCTACAAGGTGAACCCGCTGGCCAACTGGACTCCGGACGATGTGGAACTGTTGATCAAGCAGCGCAATCTGCCGCGCCATCCGCTGGTTGCTCAGGGCTATCCGTCCATCGGCTGCTGGCCGTGCACGAAGCCGTCCGACAATCCGGACGATCCCCGCGCGGGTCGCTGGGCCGGACAGGAGAAGTCCGAATGCGGCCTCCACATCGACAAGACGGAACGCCCGCGCGTCTTCTAGGCCTTCGCCCCGAATATGTGAGCCATGGCGATCGCTCCGGCGGTCGCCACGTTCACACTGTCAAAGCCTTCCGTCATTGGGATGCGCACGGGCGTACAAGCCGCGATCAACTCGTCCGGCAGCCCCGGTCCTTCGGCACCGAGCAGGATGGCGAGTCGGTCCGGCATATCCATTTGCGTGATCGGCGTTGCCTTGGAGCGCGGCGTCATCGCCCAGACTTCATAGCCTGCCGCCTTGGCCGCGTTCACCATGTCCAGGCCCGTCCCGCCATGGGCATAGGGCAGCCACAGGCTGCTGCCGGAGGAGACGCGGATGGCCTTGCGATAGAGCGGGTCACAGCATTGACCATCCATCAGCACCGCATCTGCGCCAAAGGCAGCGGCATTGCGAAAGCACGCGCCGACATTGTCGTGATTGGACAGGTCTGACATCAGGAGCAGGGTAGAGGGACCGGCCTCTATGGCGGCGAGAAACGCGGCCGGTTCGGCGATGTCGCCTTTCAGCCCACAGGCAAGCACGCCGCGATGCATCGGAAACCCTGCGACCGCATCCATCACCGACTGGGGCGCGACATAGACCGGCACGTTCTCCGGCACGAGGGCCATCAATTCGGCCAGCGGTGCGACCCGGTTCTCTGCAAGGAACACACTTTCCAGCGCAAAACGTCCCCGACGCAGCGCTGTCTCCAGCGCTACTTTGCCCTCGACGATGAAGCGCGCGCCATGACCTGAAGTCAGGTCCTTCTCGCGAATGGATGTGTAAGCCTCCAGCCTCGCATCTGTCGCGCTATCAACTTCTATCGCAAAACCCATCTCAATTTCTCTATGCTGAGGCGCAAGACGTCGTCCAACTGGCGGGGCGTCCATGACGTGGAACGAATCCGGCTCGGCCGACTACGAGCATACTTCACCCATACGGACAAATCGACGTCCGGCACAGACGATCCAGGCCGAACATTCTCCTGCAGGGGATCCCCCCGCACTTCAGCTCAAATAATTCTCCGAATAGGAGAAAAATTCTACTTTTTGGTATTGTTATCGCAATCATAAATAGATAGAGGGAGATTGCGAAGGATTTGCAGGCGGGCCGGGGGGACGCATGAATATCGTGATGAAAACCATTGTGGTGCTTTGGCACCATAGGCTCATCCTTGTATTGTTGCTGGTCGCGTTTTGCGTGGTCGCGATCTCTGCAGGAAGCCGCATGCACCGCAAGGCGATGTTGGAACACGTTACGGACAAACAGTTTCAGTTAAATTTGGAAATGACCCGCTATAGCGGGGCAGAGGCACCACCAATTCTCCTCAGCTCGCTGAGCGAAGATGATATAGGACTTGTCCATAGACTGCGGGAATCGCACGAGCGGGTACATGTGGGGTTTCCCGAGTGTCGCCGCGCTCCAGCCAGATCAATTGTTGGCCCTCAGCCTGATCCCTTGATCTGTGAAGTCCAGATTCCTCCAAGAAAGCCGTCAGACATAATTTGCGAGTCTGAAATCGGTTCGCATCCCTATGTGGCTGCGGGCAGGTTCATCCGCGGAGCCTATTCGGCATGTCTGATGACACTTTGGTCAAGAGAACAGGGAGAATGGTCGCTGAATTCTGCCGCGGTGGGTCCAATGAAAAACGGCCCACTGTTAAGCGGGCCGTCTGAGCTGGATGAAGATGCGTATTCGAACCTGACCGGTCACTAAGCCGGGTTGGGGGCCATGTTCGGCAGGCCCTGATCCTTGGCCATACGTTTCATGGCTTTCTGGAGCTTTTCGAACGCGCGCACTTCGATCTGGCGAATACGCTCACGCGAAACACTGTAAACCTCGGACAGTTCTTCCAGTGTTTTCGGCTCTTCCGACAGGCGGCGCTCGGTCAGGATGTGGCGTTCGCGCTCGTTCAGGTCTTCCATGGCAGCGGTCAGCAATTCCATCCGCGCATTGAATTCCTGCTTGTCAGCAAACTCTTCGGCCTGGCCTTGATCATCGTCGGCCAGCCAGTCCTGCCACTCCATGTCGCCATCGGTGCCCATGGGCACGTTCAGCGAAGCATCCGAGCCGGACATACGCCCGTTCATCGAATACACTTCAGCTTCTGTCACATTCAGCTTTTCGGCGATCAACTGGGCCTGTTCAGGACGAAGGTCACCTTCGTCCAGAGCCTTCATTTCGCCTTTCAGGCGGCGAAGGTTGAAGAACAGCTTCTTCTGCGCGGCCGTGGTGCCGAGTTTCACGAGGCTCCAGCTGCGCAGGATGTATTCCTGAATGGCGGCACGAATCCACCACATGGCATAGGTTGCCAGTCGGAAACCCTTGTCGGGGTCGAATTTCTTCACGGCCTGCATAAGACCGACATTGCCCTCGGAGATCACTTCGGCCATCGGCAGGCCATAGCCACGATAGCCCATTGCGATCTTCGCAACGAGACGCAGGTGGGATGTCACCATCTTCTCGGCAGACTGGGTATCTTCCTGTTCGCGCCATTTCCGCGCGAGCATGAATTCCTCATTCTTCTCGAGCATGGGGAACTTACGAATTTCGGTGAGATAACGGCTCAGGCCCTGCTCCGGGCTGAGTGCCACACTCGCACTGGCGGTTTTGTTCGCCATATCTAATCTCCTCCTTTGCAGACCAACCCCGCATTGCGGCGATCGTTCCGGCAATCAGATCTTCTTCCTGACGTTTAGCCCCGCATGGCGGCGGCGTCGCCCCGTATAAACCGCATGAATGTCATCGCGGTTTAACATAAATAAGCATTCGGCCCCTGCTTTTGAAGGGGGTTCAAGCGTCTGATTTCACGCTCACGAGAAAGTATATCTTGTGGCGGCAAAGTGATCCAGAAGGCCGCCACACCTTGCTGTCAGAAGTTGCGGAACCGGTTTGAAGGTTGCGGGGTTGATTGCCCAGATATGACAGGACACAACCAAATGGGCAGCACCACTCTCACCCGCACGGACGCCTTCCGGCAATTCGTGCAATCAGATTCCTTTCCCTGTATTGGGGCAAAATCGGCAATGGTTCGCGATCAGCTGGTCATTGCGGAATTCGGCGACATAGATTCCGCTGCAGGTGACATCAATCTCAGGCGCGCACTGGAAGAGTTTATCGAGGAGCTCGATTTCAGCTCCCCTGTGGTTCAGTCCTTCGTCGCCATCTTCACGGGGCCGACCGAGCTGTCAGAGACTGAATTCGAGCGTGCGCTCTGGAACCGGCTTCAATCCTTGCACAATCTCGATGTGGTCGAGGGCAGGGGGTGGGCCGAGAGCGCGGAGCGTGATCCGGAATCGGCACATTTCTCGATGGGCTTGCTGGGCGAGGCCTTCTTCGTCATCGGCCTGCACCCGAACGCATCCCGACCAGCCCGTCGTTTCGAGTTTCCTGCGCTCGTCTTCAATTCGCATGAGCAATTCGAACGCCTGCGCCAGGATGGCCGGTTCGAGAAAATGAAGCAGATCATTCGAGAGCGCGACAAGGCGCTTGCCGGTTCGGTTAATCCGATGCTGGCAGATTTCGGCCGGGGGTCTGAAGCCGCGCAATATTCAGGCCGCGAAGTCGGTCCTGAGTGGAAATGTCCGTTCACCCCGCAGGAGCCTGCGAAATGAGTCACCGTATCCCCCCGAAATCCGGCACGGCCTTCATCCTGCGCAAGGGCGAACGCCTGACTGTGACAGATCCCGAAGGCGAACAAGTCAGCGACATGGTCGCCTACAATCTGGACGACCGGAAGGAAGTGATTTCATCCGGGCGCTCCCTCGATTATGCCGGGCGCATGTTCCTGACCAAGGGAGACATGCTCTACTCCAATCGCAGCCGTGACATGTTGAAAATTGTCGAGGATGAGGTCGGCCGTCATGATTTCACGCTGACGCCCTGCTCGAAGGATACGTTCCGCAAGCTGTACAATGAGGCTGATCCCCAAGGTGGTTGTCAGGAAAACCTCGAAGCAGCCCTGGCCGAATACGGCATAGGCCCCGATGATATTCCGATCGCGTTCAACATCTTCATGCATGTCGCGACAGATCCTCAGACGGGCGAGATCAAGGTTTTGCCACCTCTGAGCAAAGCGGGGCAGTCGATTACGTTCGAAGCCTGCATGGACCTTCTGATCGGCATGACCAGCTGCTCCGCAGGAGAGTCCAATAATTTTCGCTACAAGCCGATAGATTATGAGATCGTGCAGGCAGTCGACTGATGGATATTTCAGCAATCTATTACGACGGATGGAAAGATCTTGTCCGTATCGCGCTTGCCGCCCCAGTCATATATTTCACCATCATCGCTTTCATCCGGCTCGCTGGAAAGCGGTCTACGTCTCAGATGAACAATTTTGACTGGGTGGTGACCGTGGCGCTGGGCTCAATCGCTGGAGCGGGTATCACCTCGAATTCCGTCACGGCCGTCGAAGCCTTGTTCGCCATTGCAGTCCTCCTGTTTATTCAATGGGGGCTGACATTCGTTCTGGCGCGCAGCGACTCTGTGGAATGGCTTGTGAAATCCAGTCCACGACTTCTGGTATATCGGGGTCAGTACCTTATGCAGAATATTCGCGATGAGCGTCTGACCAAGTCCGAAGTGCTCGCCGCGTTGCGGGAAAATGGCCTGACACGCGTTGCCGAAGCTGAGTTGGTCGTGCTCGAAACGGATGCGTCATTCAGCGTGGTCGCGCGCAAGAATGCGGATGTATCGCCCGAACACCTTGCCCAATCTGTCGTCGGAGTTCCAGGCCACTCCTGAAGTGTGCGTCACAATAAATTCATGAAAGTCAAAGTCTTGTACGCTGTTGTGGCTATTACTGGTTACAAAGTTTTCAGACTGTGATGATAGCGAGAACCCATAAGGCCTTTTGGGTGGGGCAGATGGGTTTATTATGAGATTTCGCTCCACGTCATGGATGCATTTTGAGCCGCTCTCTCTCGGAGACAGCTTTGATGCGGTATCCGCGTTTTTCGTCAAGAACCCTGAAGCGACACTGTGCCCGGTTGTCGATTTTAACGGCAAGCCGACAGGGTTTGTGTCCCTTCAGGCTTTCCAGCGCCTGATCTCAAATCCGTTCGGCTATGCCCTGAATCAGAAAAAGGGTGTGTCCGGCATAATGGATCGAAACGTGCTGGTGATGGAGCTATCGGAGGATGCCGCGACCGTATTCGGCAGTATCCGGGACAAATCAGACCTGCTCACCAACGGACTGATCCTTGCGCATGAAGACGGCATCTATGCCGGATGTCTCAACGCGCTTGGTGTGTTCCATGCCCTTACCGAAATTCATGCCAGTATGCTGACTGAACTCAAGGCCGAGATCGAGGAGCGTGAGCGCGCCGAGCGCAAGATCCGCCAGCTTGCCGACACAGACCCATTGACCCGAATCCTGAATCGCCGCGCCTTTGTGCGGGAAATGGAGGCTCTGGTGGCACAGGGCCAGCCCTTCATGTGCGCCTTGATCGACCTGGACAGGTTCAAGCCCCTGAATGATCGCTATGGGCATGCGATTGGGGACCATGTCCTGAAGGTTCTCGCCACGCGCCTGTCGGAGATGGAGGGCTGCCAGCATGCTTGTCGCCTTGGTGGAGATGAGTTTGCGTTTATCATTCCATCGGTTGGCGATAACGCACTGGCATTGGCTGCGCTTGTCCAAAGTGCTCTGGTTTCTCCGATAGAAACCGATCTCGGGCTCGTCACGGTCGGCGCCTCCATCGGGGTCGCTGCGTTTCCGGATGACGCGGCTGACAAGGCCAATCTGATGTACGCAGCCGACAAGGCCATGATCCGGATAAAGTCGGAGGGCGGAGGGATTGCGGTATTCGATCGCCGTGAAGACATGGCGGACATGGACGCCGAAGAGTTCGACAAGACCATTATCGGGGCGGTCAAGGACAATTGCTTCCAGCCCGCAGTTCAGCCGATTCTGGATTTGCGCAGTCACTCAATTGCCGGTTATGAAGTGCTTGCGCGCTGGCCGCATAGCGGCCTCAGCCGGCAGCCCTCGCCCAAGCAATTCATGCCGGCAGTGGAGCGCCTTGGCCTGATCGACAGTTTCTTCTGGTCCATGCTGAACCAGGCTTTGCGCTGGTTGCCCGGGGGTACCAGCTTCCTGTCATTCAACGTCTCTCCCTCTCAATTGACGTCTCTGGAATTTGCTGACCATTTCCTGAACGCGCTCCGCCGCCATGGCATAGCGCCTGAACGGATCGAACTCGAAATCACAGAAAACGTCCTTTTCAGGAACATCGATACGAGCAAACACGTGCTTGGCAAGATTGTCGGGGCAGGGGTCTCTCTGGCTCTGGATGACTTTGGCACCGGCTATTCCTCGCTCTCCCTGTTGGAGGAATTGCCCTTCAAGAAGGTCAAGCTCGACAAGAGCCTGCTCGGCAAGAAGAGCGATTCCGGTGTCCTGCCCAAAGTGCTGACTGGCAGTCTGAAGATGTGCCGCGAGATGAATCTGATCAGCTGCGCCGAAGGCGTGGAAACCAGCTGGCAACTCGAACAGCTCGCCGCGCGCAATTGTGATCTCATACAGGGCTACCTCATTGGTCGGGCCGTGCTTTGCCAGGAGATGACCGCGCCCGATATCAATGTGCGGGCGGGCTGAAGCAGCCTTCTTCAGGGCATAATCGCGTCCTTGTCCCGCAAGGAATCCGTTGCGCCTGTTGCCAGTAGGGGTGCCCGCGAGAACGTATCCGCCGCCTCTACGCGCCGGACATATACTTGCGCGGATGGACAGCCTGTTTGCGCCCCCACCGGTATTGAAGCCGCATCTTCAGCCATTCCGTTTCTGGATATGGCTGCAGCTCATCCTTCTGCGCCTGTATGTGCGCCGAACGAGAGGTCGCGGCACGCCGTTCCTCACCATGTGCGATGCGCAAGGGAATGTCTGGATCGCGGCAATCGGGGATATGCCAACAGTCGCGCGGCCTGACCCTTTGGCGTTCACCCTCCCAAAGGCCTGTCAGGTCGCGATGGTCACCGCATCCGAACCCGCGCCTGCGCATGATGCGGGCGACCATCGCGTCGGAACAACGCTATTTCCGATGATTCGCCCGCATGATGCCGAGTTGCGCCTGCCTCCCCCCGATACCTGACCCGGGCGCTTACAAATTCCTGATCTTGTCCACCGAGCGCCTTCACGGGCGTTGCAGGCGCAGGTCGCTCCGGCGGGCTGGTACACGATTTGCCTGTCACAGGACGAACGGCATTGTCGCTGCTGGTCCTGAATCTGGTCTGGCGGCTCCGAAATCCCGGGTGCCATACCGAAAAGGACACGCGCATGCGTCTTCCTCATCTGACATCACTCCAGGGCGGGCGCGCCATCGCTGCGCTCATGGTCGTCTTCTATCACCTTAATATCTTCATCTTGCCAAAGCGGCTTTATGCGGAAACGGGCGAAGCGCTGCATCCTGTAGCGAATATGGGCTATTCGGGTGTTGAGTTCTTCTTCGCCCTGTCTGGATTCCTGATGCTCTATATCCATCGTCGGGATTTTGGTGCCCCTCAAAAGGCCTATAGCTACGCGATCAAACGGGTCTCGCGCATCTATCCGGCCTATTGGCTGGTTCTCATCCCGATGGTCCTGGCCGGTGCCCTGATCCCGGCCGTCGGACTTGGCTATATGCCGGGTCTTGGGCAATTGCTGCCGAACCTCTTCCTTGTGCCAATGGAAGACACTCCGATTCTTCAGGTTTCATGGACCCTGCAACATGAAATGCTGTTCTACGCCATATTCGGCCTCGCTATCCTGCATCGCTGGATCGGTCTCGGCATCCTCAGCATGTGGTTTACCGCCTGCGCGCTCACCGTATTTAGCCAGGACGTACTGTTCCCGGCGGACTTCCTGTTCTCGCCTTACAATCTGATCTTCCTGTTCGGCGGTCTGGCGGCGGTGTCCTTCCAGCATCTGGGACGGAATGCAGCGCGCGGCCTGTTGGTCGGCGGTTTGCTGGTCTTCCTGATGACGGGGCTCAACGATATCTATCGCCCCGTCGAGATCGGGTTTGGTGTGCGCACGGTCCTGTTCGGTGCCTCTGCCAGCGCGATCATCGCCGCGCTCGCCGCAATGGAAACCGCTGGCCGCCTGAGCATTCCGCGCAGCCTTCGTTTGGTCGGCGACGCGTCCTACATGCTCTATCTTGTGCACATGCCAATGATGACCGCCGGTGTGCCGGTTGCGAAATTCCTGCACCTACCGGAATTCCTGCCGCCTTGGATCATGGCGCTGCTGTTCGTGATCGGGTGCACAATCGCGTCCGTTGTCGCGCACCTATACCTGGAACGCCCTCTGGTTCGCTACATCTCGCGTAAGTTCGGCGCGCCGAAAAACCTGTCTGGCCAATTGAGTCTTGCAGACGCTTTGCGTCAGGCGGCGTCTAGTCGGCTTCCAGTTCAACACGGGCCTCGGACAAATAATCCGTAGACCGCATTTCATGCAGGCGGCTGGCCGTGCGTTCGAACTCGAAACTGCCATCGCCTTCGGGATAAAGGCTTTCCGGTTCGGCGGCTGCGCTTGCCACCAGCTTGATCTTCGCTTCATAGAGCGCGTCGATCAGTGCCACGAAGCGCGCCGCCTCGTTGCGGTTTTCTGGTCCCAGCGTCGGAATGCCTGACAGGATCACCGTGTTGAAATTTGCGGCGATGGCCAGATAGTCCCGCGACCCGAGCGGCCGGGCGCACAATTCCTCGAAGGTGAAGCGCGCCACACCCGCCGCTTCGCGTTGGACTTCCAGTTTGCGGCCTTTCACCGTCAGCACGCAATGCTGTGGTTCTGCCCCAAGGGTCAGCCGGTCCCAGGCCCGGTCCAGCGCGGCGTCGGATTCCGGGCCCAATGGCGAATACCAGACCGGCGCTTCGATCAGGCGGTCAAGGCGGTAATCCCGCTCCGAGGCGAGTTCCAGAATTTCGCAATGCGCCTTCAGATGCTCGATGAAGGGTAGGAAGAGGGGGCGATTGATCCCATCCTTGTAGAGATCATTGGGGTGGCGATTGGAGGTTGCCACGACTGTTACCGCCATGTCGAATAGCGCTTCGAACAAGCGCGCCAGAACCATGGCATCAGCAATCTGGGTGACCTGGAACTCATCGAAGCAGAGCAGGCTCGCCTCGGAGGCGATCTGTTTCGCCACTGGCGCGATTGGATCATCGCCCGCTCCCTTCACGCGCCATTCGGACCGCTTGCGGTTGTCTTGCGAGAGCTTGCGCCAGGCATCCAGCCGGTCATGCACTTCGGCCATGAATTCATGGAAATGGACCCGCCGGCGGGCTTCAACCGGTGCACTCTCGAAGAATAGATCCATCAGCATGGATTTGCCCCGACCAACGCCGCCCCACATATAGAGACCCGTGACGGCTTCGGTTTTCGAGAACCAGCCGCCGGTCTTGCGGTTGGCCAGTCTGTGTTCCAGATCGTTCAGCGCCGCAGCGGCGGTTGCCTGAACCGGGTCCGGCGTCAGCTGGCCGCTCTCGATGCGGGCTTCGTATTTCTCAAGGACGGTGGTCATTCGGGTCAACCCAGCCGCTCGGCGATCTGGGCCAGCAGTGCGCTCCAGGCTCCGGGCACCAGCAGGAAGGTCAACGCCGCACCGGCCAAGGCGCCGCCCAAATGCGCGCCATGTGCGATCATCGTATTAGGGCGTTGCGACAGGAAGAAGCTGACCGAGATAAACAGAACTGCCGCAACAATCGCCCACATCGGCAAGATGAAAAGCAGGTACAACACCGCAAACGGCGCCAGCACACTGAACGCGAGCACGATACCGGACGTCGCGCCCGACGCGCCCACGGCGCGGTAGTCGGGCTGGTCGCGTTTGTCGATGTATTCCCATGCGTTTCCGGCAAACAGCGATCCGAAATAGATGATCAGGAATGTTGTTGCGCCAAGTTCGCGTTCCAGCACTCCGCCAAACTGCCACAGGACGAACATGTTGATGAGCAAATGTGTGCTGTTCACATGCAGGAAGGCTGAAGTCACGAAGCGCCACCATTGGCGGCCCTCTCGGATCGGCGCGATCCAGAAATTGTTGTCCTCGAAGAAAGCGCGGTTTGACAGGCCAATCAGACTGACGAGGACATTGGCCGCGATCAGGCTGATCGTCACGGGATATTCCATCATCGGGGGTGCCGCCTTTTTCCTGTGTCGCCCAGCAAAAAGCCGCCCGGACGTATCCTAGGCGGCTTAGCAAGGGGAAGGGGCGCTTCGCAAGCACCCGCATGGATTAGGCCGCGCGGACGGCCGTGGTTTCAGCGGCTGGCATCAGGTCCATCAGGAAGTCTTCAAACGCATCGGGGCGCTGGATGAAGCGATTGAATGGCAGAGTGGCCTTGAAAATGGCTTGCGGATGAATGTTCGCGCCACAGCGCAGGGCAGACTCAACAGCCTGGTCGCGCACATCCATGGAAGAGACGACCGCAATCCGGTATTTGCCCATATTGGCAACCCGCGCGATGGTCATGTCCGGGTCAAAGGAGTCTGGCAGGCCGAGGTCGAGCACGACGAGATCGAATCTTTCGAGGCGCAACCGGGCTTCCGCCATCATCAGGGTCGGCGCCATGACCAGATCAACCTGCACGCGGGAGCGCGCAGCCTTGTCCGCGGCAATCGCCAGCATGTCTCTGACTGGCTCGTGATCTTCAACCCAAAGAACTTTCATCTACACTATTCCCGATTTGTTTGCCCGCGAAGGAAAGCCTTAAGCCAACCCCCCTGTGGCGTTCACAATGGCACGTGGCTCTTACGTCTTGGTAAAGCGAAACTTTCCGAAGTGTTTATATTTCAACACAATGCAGCGTTCCGGTGGCCTGCGCGAACGGCCATTCCCCTGTAGTTCCCGCTTTGAGGGATTCGCCCCAACCCCTATGTATATAAAGGGAGAACGGAGTGGCCCACGCACCATGAGCGACGAGAGCCTGATCGCAAAATCCTCTACTTTGGGAGGATCGGCATTTCTTGATGCAGAAAAAAATAATGACCAGCATATCGTCGATACGCTGATTGAGGAACGCTGCCCGAAACTGCGCGGCAGCTGGTCGTGGCCGCTTGTCCGTCCGGTTCTCTACAAGACGCTCGGCTATCGCCGGGCGCGGGAAATGGCCGACACGATCATGCAGCTGAATGGGCGGGACTCGTTCGATCATCTTTCACGCCAATTGAACTTCTCTCTTGAGGTCGACGGTCTCGAGAGACTGCCAAGTGCTGGCCGGGTTATCATTGCGGCCAACCATCCAACCGGTTTGGCAGATGGTGTGGCGGTCTGGGATCTGCTCAAGCAGGTTCGGCAGGATATCGTATTCTTTGCCAATGCCGATGCCATTCGCGTCAATCCGAACTTTCAGGATGTCATCATCCCGGTCGAATGGGTGGCCGAGAAGCGCACCCCGGCCAAGACGCGCGAAACCCTGAAGCGGGCAGGGCAGGCCTTTGCCGAGGAAAAATGCGTTGTCATCTTCCCCTCGGGGCGGCTTGCAAAGAAGGAAGACGGGCGGCTGGTCGAGAAGGACTGGTTCTCTACCGTGGTCGGCCTCGCGCGGAAACAGAAGACACCCGTCCTGCCGCTCAATCTCGATGCGTGGAATTCGAGGCTCTTTTACTTTCTCAGCGAGCTGAACCCGGAATTGCGTGACATCACCCTGTTTCACGAGCTGCTGAACAAGCGCGGCGCGCAAGTGCGTATGACGTTCGGCCAGATGATTCATCCAGACCAACTGGCAGGCGACGCCATCGAGCTCACAGAAAAACTGAAGCACCACGTCGCTTATGATCTGGGCCGTGACCGTTTCGCAGTCTTCGAGCCTTAGCGTATGTGCGGACGATTCTTCCGGCATGGCGTAACGTGGGAGGAATACCACAATGCGCTGAATCTGATTCACCCGAACGGCATCCAGCCGCCGGAGCCTGCGTACAATATTGCGCCCACCCAGTATGTGCCCATCATCCGCATGGCGCCGGAAGGCGAGGATGTGCCGCGTCACGCCATCCAGATGGCTCCGGCCATGTGGGGACTGGTTCCCAGCTGGTGGAAAAAGCCGTTGAGCGAGAAGAAATTCTCGACGTTCAATGCGCGCAGCGAAGGTCTTGAAGCGTCCAACACGTTTCGCGGGCCTTTCCGGCATCATCGCTGTCTGGTTCCGGCCAGCGGCTTCTATGAATGGACAGGCCCGAAGGGCAAGAAGCAACCCTTTGCTATCGGCCTGCGAAACCGGCGATGGTTTTGCTTTGCAGGGTTATGGGACCGCGCCATGATCGACGGGTCCGAGATCGACACATTCACCATCCTGACCACCAAGCCCAACGACCTGATGGCGGGGCTGCACACACGCATGCCGGTCATCCTTCATCCGTCGGACTATCGGACATGGCTGGATGCTGACAATCGCAAGGTGGAACACCTCTACGAACCATTCCCAACCGAGGACATGCACGCATGGCCTGTAAATCCTGCCGTGGGAAATGTCCGTAATCAGGGCGTCCAGTTGATAGAGGAAACCTAGTTCTTCTTCCAGGCCACCTGATAGAGGTCCAGTCGACGATCCTTGAGGTTCTGTACCGCGCCGGATTGACGAGCTGTGAGCAGGTCTGAAATGGACAGGTCAGCCAGCGCAATCGTTTCCGTGTTCGGGGCTGTATCCGCTGCTACGCCATCGCGTGAGAAGGGGAAATCGGACGGGGTCAAGATACAGCTCTCCGCATAGTGAATGTCCATGTTCTCTACATTCGGGAGGTTGCCCACAACCCCGGACATGGTGACATAGCACTGGTTCTCGACCGCACGAGCCTGACAGCAATACCGCACCCGCAAATAGCCGCGCCGTTCGTCGGTACAGAAGGGCACGAACAGCATCAGCGCGCCCTGGTCGACAAGGTGGCGCGCAATTTCGGGGAACTCACTGTCATAACAGATCATCACGCCTATCGGGCCACAGTCGGTCTGGATCACAGAGTTTCCACGACCGCCCTGAATGTTCCACCAATGGCGCTCGGACGGGGTCGGATGCAGCTTCTGCTGGGTATGGACCGAGCCGTCGCGCAGGAAGACGTGGCAGACATTGAGAATTTCGCCATTCGCCATCTGGCTCGGATGAGTTCCGCCAATGATGTTGATGTTGTAGGAAACTGCCAGCTTCTCCATGAACTCCACAAAACGCGGCGTATAGTCAGATATCTGAGAGATCGCATCGACAGGGCCGAGCGGGCGTTCAGACAGCGACAGCAATTGCAGTGTCAGCATTTCCGGGAAGACCACGAAGTCTGACTGGTAGTCTGACGCGATATCGACCCAGTATTCGACCTGTCCTTCAAACTCGTCGATGGAAGTGATCCGGCGCATCTGGAACTGGACCGTGGCGATCCGCACCCGTTCGGGCAGGGACGTGTCGCCAAAGCTCGTATTGGTCTGGATCTTCTCCTGCGCCAGTGGGTTCTCCCAGAACATGTGCGTGGCATGTCCCATGGAGTCGATATCTTCCGGCAGGTAATGGCGCAGTACGCCGAGCGGCTCATACCCCTGATTCAGTTGGAACGTGATAACCGGGTCGCGGAGCTTGGATTCGCGGACCGCCTTCACATAGTCGTCCGGGTTGGGATATTGTTTGGCGCGGCGAGCATAGCCAGGCATCCGACCGGCAAATACGATACCTTTCAGCTCCAGCCACTGGCACAGTTCGCGCCGTGCCTTGTAGAAACGCTGGCCAATGCGCAAGCGACGGAACGCCGGGTCGACCGCGACATCCATGCCGTAGAGCACGTCCCCTTCGGGGTCGTGACGGGCGGCATATCCGCCGCCGGTAATCTGCATCCATGTGTGCGGACCAAAGGCATGTTCGGACGCGATCATGAAGGTGGCGCAATGGCCAACAATCTGGCCTTCGTATTCAGCGATGAACTGCCCATCCGGAAACCGGTTGATCTGCGCCATGAGGTGGTCGCGGGAATACTCTTCGCCCTCGCCATAAACGCGCGCCGAGAGGCCCTGAAGGCCGGGGATATCATCCGGCGTTGCATTGCGGATGATCAGTTTTGCTTTGCTATTGCTCATGGCGAAGGAATGTCTCTGGAGGGATAAGGTTCAATGGGGCAGGCGCAGGCTGGCCCGCAGGCCACCGAGAGGGCTGTCGCTGAGGCGAAGATCTCCGCCATGCGCGCGCGCCGTATCTCGGGCGAGGGTCAATCCGAGCCCTGTGCCCGGTGTATTCTGGGTGCGGGCCTCATCCAGCCGCATGAAAGGGCGGAAAGCATCCTCGCGCAGCTCCGGGATAATGCCCGGTCCATTGTCATCGACGTGTATATCGGCCGCATGCGGACCGTTCACAAGAGTGATTTGTGTGTCGGTCGCGAATTTTGTCGCATTGGAGATCAAATTTGTCACAGCGCGCTTGAGTGCCAAGCGACGGCCATTGACCTGAACATGATCGGGTCCGGTTACGGTAATGTGCGGGCCAAAGCCCGCGGCGGCGTCGCGCAAGAGTTCGGCAAGGTCAAAATCGCCCGGCTCATCGCCTTCTTCGCCGCGCGCAAAGGTGAGATATTCGTCCAGCATCATGGACATGTCATCAAGATCGGCCCGCGCGGCTTTGATGTCATCGGTCTCGTCCATCATGGCCAGCGCCAGCTTTAGTCGGGTGAGGGGCGTGCGCAGATCATGGCTGACCGCGGCTAGCATGGCGGTGCGCTGTTCCGCAAAGGCGGTCAGCCGGTTCTTCATGTCGATTACCGCCCGGGCCGCCTCGCGCACTTCGTTGGCGCCAGACGGGCGGAAGTCCGGCACATCCCGGCCACGGCCGAACGCTCGCGCGGCCTTTGATAAGCTCAGGATCGAGCGCACCTGCTGGTTCAGGAAGCCGATGGCCAGCGCAACCATGAACAGGGAGAACAGGATCACCCAGACAATAAAGATGTGGGTATTGGCGGCGAGCACACGTTTGCGCTCGACAATGATTTCAACTGTGCGGGGCCCCGACGCGAAGCGGAGATGCAGCATTGAGTCCTGGGGGTTCAACGCCGTCTCCACCGGTACGCCAAGCCGGGTCTCCAACTCCTTGTCCAGCGTGCCGCTATAGGAGAAGACTTCAGCATAGCTTCGGCGATCGAGGCTGGCGGAATCGCTGTCGCAAGTGAAGGTCAGGTCCAGGCGCTCATCTATGGTCTTGCGGTCCAGCACGGACTCCTCGCGGCGGTCGCAATATGCCTGGACGAGGCTCGCATCGCGCGCGATGGATTGGGCGAGCTTGCGGTTCACCTCCGCAATATGGCTGTCGTAATAATACCACGACATGAGCGACAGGATCAGAACGACCGGCGCGATTACCATCAACATGCTGCGGGCATACAGCCCGCGCGGTGTGATATCTCTCAGGCGCAGCATCGGCTCAGTCCGGCATGAGGCGATATCCGACGCCTCGCACGGTCTGGATATGGATCGGCTCTTTCGGATTGGGTTCGATCTTGCGGCGCAGGCGCGTCACCTGCACATCGACAGAGCGCTCCATCCCGGCTGAAGTCAGGGAGGCCAGCTCCTCACGGCTCACCGGTTCGCCCGGATTTGAGGCCAATACCGTCAGCAATTGCAATTCGGCTTCGGTCAGACGAATGCGCGTGTCGCCCTCCTTCAGCTCCCCGCGTTCTGCATTGAACACCAAACCGGACATTTCGACTTCTTCGGGCGGCTCGGCCTTGTGCGACCGGCGCAGGATGGCGGCGCAGCGCAAGGACAGCTCCTCTGGCTCGAAAGGCTTGGCGAGATAGTCATCTGCGCCATGCTTCAGCCCTTCAATCCGGTTGGACGCTTCACCTTTGGCGGTCAGCAGCATGACGGGCGTTTCCCGATTGCGCCCCTCCCGCATGGATTTCAGCAGGGACAGGCCATCTTCGCCCGGCATCATTATGTCCAGAATGGCGAGATCAAACTCCATTGATGACATCATCTTGCGCGCCCCGTCCGCTCCGGACGCCGAGGTCACGCGATATCCTTCACGGGTGAGATATCGCTTCAGCAGGTCGCGAATGCGGTCATCGTCATCGACGACGAGAATATGAGCGGTGTCCTGGTTCATTTGACGAGCGCATCCATCACTTTGCGCGCCCCTTCAACCGCATCCGGGCCAGCGGCGCGATAGGCCAGGCGCAGCCGCTCGCGCAATACGATCGTGATCTGGGTGGTCAGCGTGGTGCCCGCATCCGACAGGTTCAGCGTGCGCCGACGCTTGTCACTTGCCTGTTCACGCTCGCGCTCGATCAGGCCGCGCTTGTCCAGTTCGCCGATGATGCGAGCGAAAGTTGGTACTGTCATGCTCAACGCATCGCGCAGCTCGCCCACTGTTTGGCCGGGTGAGTAGCGGACAGCCATGAGTATTTGCAGTTCTGGCTTGCTCAGCCCTGCCTTGTGCCGCGCCTCTTCTGCGGCTCTCATCAGTTCGGCGCTTCCTGCCAGCAGGAGTCCGACACCTCTATCAAGCTCCTGATCCATAAGGAAAAGGCGCGGATCGAAAGGTCTATTCAGGTTGACGTCAGGGGCCATGTTCTGAAATGAACGCGAAAATGCTATAAGTGCAAGCGAGGAGCGCTGAACTATTATGTCTGCTTATGACGACCGTGACGGTTATATCTGGATGGATGGGGAATTCGTGCCGTGGCGGGACAGCAAAGTCCACGTCCTGACGCATGCGCTTCACTATGCGTCCTCCGTCTTTGAAGGTGAGCGGGCATATAGCGGCAAGATCTTCCGTTCGCTGGACCATTCCAAGCGCCTGCACAATTCAGCGGAGATCATGGGGTTCAAAATCCCATTTTCTGTTGATCAGGTCGAACAGGCCAAGACCGAGGCGCTGGCGAAATCGGGTCTCGAGAGCGCCTATGTGCGCGCACTGGCCTGGCGTGGGTCTGAGATGATGGGCGTCTCCGCCCAGAACAACACGATCCATCTCGCGGTCGCGGTCTGGCATTGGGGCGACTATTTCGCCGACAAGATGAAGGGCATCCGCCTGACACATGCCAAGTGGCGCCGTCCAGCCCCGGACACCGCGCCCTGCCATGCCAAGGCCGCTGGCCTCTACATGATCTGCACCCTGTCCAAGCATGCCGCAGAGCGCGATGGCTATGCCGACGCCCTGATGCTCGATTATCGCGGTCAGGTGGCTGAGGCGACCGGAGCCAACATCTTCTTCGTGCGCGATGGTGCCCTACATACGCCGACCCCGGATTGCTTCCTCAATGGCCTGACCCGCCAGACGGCGATCAAGCTGGCCAGGGAGCGCGGCATCGAAGTGATCGAACGGGCGATCTTCCCGGATGAGCTGTCGACCTTCTCGGAATGCTTCATCACAGGCAGCGCAGCTGAAATCACGCCTGTCGCCGAGATTGGCGAGCATGTCTACAAGCCGGGCCAGATCTCCGAAACGCTGGTCAATGACTATACCGCACTGGTCAATGGCCGGCTGGAGCTGGCGCTATAGGCGGCACGGCGCAAGCTGTACGAAAAGTCACTGAGGCCGTCTCAGGCTGGCTGCTAGGGCTTTGGCCCATGGGTGGAGCCTGGAAAGAGTTCGCGCGCGAGCGCCTTCCCTTTGTGGCGGGATCATTGGGCCTCAACGGCCTGATCCTGTTCCTTTTTGCGATTGCCTTCGGACACAAATTGCCGCCCCCTCCTGAGCCCGTGGTTTTGGAGGTGGACATCGTCGAGCTTCCACCGACACTCCCGCCAGAGCCAGAGCCAGAGCCAGAGCCAGAGCCAGAGCCAGAGCCAGAGCCAGAGCCAGAGCCAGAGCCAGAGCCAGAGCCAGAGCCAGAGCCAGAGCCAGAGCCAGAGCCAGA
>Ga0315338_1000279_pt1 | contig 150212 bp, 125 predicted proteins | sample ASW8metaG_FD_204518 | JGI IMG/M metagenome (GOLD analysis project Ga0315338, IMG submission 204518) | Ammonia-oxidizing marine archaeal communities from Monterey Bay, California, United States - ASW #8 | ecosystem: Environmental > Aquatic > Marine > Coastal | place: USA: California | collected... | reverse complement strand
CCAACATCTTGGCGTCTACGAGACTCTTGGCGAAGCGAGCGAAGATCGGATCGACGTCTTGATTGTAGAACTCGACCCATCCGCATCGAGACCCGGGCCAGGGGATTTCCTTGGAAATGCCCTTCAGTGAGAGCCCGCATACCTCGCCGATGACGTCAGACAGGTGCACGGCGGGTGCGCCGTTGTACGTGATGTTGATGTAGACCTCGTCGCACATGACGAAGAGATCAAACTGCCGCGCGATCTCGACTACGCTTTCGAGCGTGCTTCGTGAGTAGACCACCCCGGTGGGGTTGTCCGGGTTGATGAGGAGGATGCCGGCAATGGATGGGTTGTAGCGCACTTTCTGTCGTATTTCGTCCAGATCTGGCTGCCAGCCCCGGTCGGGATCCAACGTATAGGTGAGGGGACTGTCACCGGCGTGGGCGCCCTCGGCCGACGAGTGGGTCGAGTAGGCGGGCGACGGGCCGATGACCCGTGCTTCGCGTCTCAGAAACCCCAACGCCTTCGACACCGCATCACCGAGACCGTTAAAGAAGAGGACGTCGTTTGGGCCGATCTGGACGCCGTCGCGCGCATTGACGCGCGTGGCCAGAAATTCGCGGGTCGCCGGCTCGCCTCGAGTGGGACAATAGGCGTAGGACGCGTCGTCCCGCACCAAGTCGGCCACGATGTCCTTGATCCAGTCCGGAATCCGTTCACCTTTCTGGACGGGGTCCCCGATGTTCTCCCACGCCATCGTGACGCCAAGGGCCTCAAGACGTCCGGCCTGTTCGACGATCTCGCGGATGGCGTAGGCGAGCTCCCCGGCGCCGATGTGAACGATGTTGCGTCGCACGTGTCTCCCTAGACCCCGACGGGACGATGTCCGGGGGCTTCTCCGGGGCGGAGGCTACCACAGGAGCCGTCTGGTGAGGCGCCCGAACGGTGATTGATGGAGGCTCTAGGCGACAGAAGCCGGTCAAAGTCACCCCGTGCGGTCGGTGTCGTGTGCCCTGGAGATCCGGGCGTTGGGGAACGGCGATTGGACCGCAGAATCCACTTGACTACCGGCCCCGGGAGATAAAGATCCTGTGCGTGGAGAGGTGTTCTCTTTACGTCTCGACTAGAGGTCGTTGTGAAGAAATCGATTGCTGCCGCATTGATGATCGCCTTGGTGTCCCTGGTGGCGCTCATGGTGGCTCAGGCTCGGGGTACCGTGTCCGGAACGGCAACCAGTGCCAACGGTAGTTTGCTCGGGAACACCGTGACTTAGCTGACCGCGGCCGTCTGAACGGTGCAAACCACCACGGCGAATTCCGGAGGTGAATGGAGTTTTTCGAATGTGCCGGCAGGCGCCTTTGCCATGCAGATCGTCGTTAGTGACGACCCGCTGGGCGGAGGGCTGGTCGTCCCCATCGGAGGGTCGAGGACAGGCTGGTAGTGGTCACCATCATGGTCGTGTCGCTGTCGCCTGCTGCCACCGACTTGACCAGTCCGACCTGCTCTGGCCCGAGCATAGTGCGGCCGGCGAATGTGGTCGGCGGGAATGACGCTCGGCTACGGATTGGGTACGACCGCCACCGCGGTCGGCCCCAACTCGTTGAGCCAGGTCCGTCGCTGGACAGTGCCGTCGACGAGGTCGAGGATCAGCAGTTCCTTCGATATCTCAGCCCCCACGAAGGCGTAGCGGCCGTCGGGTGACACGGTCACCGCCTCCGGGAAGGACAGTACGTCTGCGACCTCGATGTCATGGATCACGCGCGCCGGCACGTCCGACATATCGAGGTGGAGGACGCGGAGCGAATCGTTCCGCGACAGCGGCAACACAACCTCCTGGCGGTTCGGTACCGCGGTCACCATGAACGGCGTGGCATCCAACCCTGGGCCCTCGTCGATGACCCTTGGTGCATCGAGGTCAGACGCGTCTACCACGACGTAGTTGCTGGGATTCCGGGAGTTGGCGACTACGACCCGCTCGGTGCCAGAGATGAAGGCGACGCCGGAACTGTCGTCGGCGAGGTGGAGCGGCGTGTCACTCAGACTCCCTGAGAGATTGGCCGGGTCGAACAGATAGAGTCCTGCCGTGGCACCGATCACGGCCCCACGCGTGCCGGCGTCGTTCAGTGCCAATCCTTCGACAAACGGCGCCACCTTGACCCGCTCGATCTCCTCCAAGGTGTCGAGGTCGTAGACGGCGACGCTCCCGTTCGTGTCGGCCCCGCCAAAAAGGCTGACAAAGGCCCGGTCGAGGCGGTCATCGATGGCCACCATGATCGGCAGGTCTTTGGTCGGGAACTCGGCCAGCACGTGTCGGGTGTCGAGGTCCAGAATCACCACCCCAGATCCGGTGCTCGGCAGCGCGTCGGTGTCGACCGCGAACCGTCCACCGACGAACGCCAAGACCCCTTGTGAGAGCAGTACCACGGCTCGGGCGCCGTCGGCCGTGACGGCTACGGTCAGCGGGCCCTGTTGGTCGGGTGGTGCGAGCTGCACGCGTTCGACCAACGCATCGTCGCGCGTGCCGTCGGAGGCGACCAACGCGTCTAGGTCGAGGAACGAAACGCTGCCGTTGAAGAGGTCCGCGGAGATGGCCAGCGTTGTCGGGGCCGTTTCATCTGAGGGCGGGTCCACCGAGGCAGGGGTCTCCGCGTCCCCGGAGCAACTGGCGATCAGGAGCGACGCCAAGACGACCGGATGCACCGACCAGCGTGTCCGGCATTCAGTGGTCAGCGACATCGGTGCCTCCTGAGTCAAGCGGCAGCGCCTGAAAGACCGGTGTGCATTCGCGCATGTCCGGGTCGTCGCGAGCGGAGCCGCCGCTACGGCGAGAGACGGCGAACCTTGATGTTCCGGAATGCCACCGGGTCCCCATGGTCCTGGATGGCGAGATGACCGCGCGTTTCTCGGCCATACCCTGGGATGTCGGCAAACTTGCTGGCCCGCACCCCGCGCTGCCAGTCGGCGCTGGCAAGTTCGTATTCCAGCAGCTTCACGCCGTTCATCCAGTGCTCGACATGGGCGCCCTGGACGAGGAGGCGAGCGGTATTCCACTCGCCGACCGGGCGGGTGACGTCACGGACCGGTGGGTGCACAGCGTAGTTGCTTCCGGCTGAGGTGATGGGCGCCGCGCCGTCGCGGTGCCCGGCGTTGTGCAGTACCTGGAACTCCGGTCCGGTGTGCCATGGCGGCCCATCCGTCTCGGCGACACGGAACATGAATCCACTGTTGCCGCCCTGCTGCACCTTCCAGTCGAACCGTAGTTCGAAATCGTCGAACTGTTCGATGGTGATGAGGTCGCCACCTTGACCCACACGTGCGAGCGCCCCGTCGACCGCACGCCAGCCCTGGGGCCGGTCTTCACGTTTGTAGCCTCGCCACGACGCTAGCGACTCGTTGTCGAATAGCAACTGCCAGCCCGCGGCCGTCTCTTCAGGAGTGAGCGTGTTCTGGGCAGCCTGGGTGGTGAGGGACGCCCGGTTGCCCATCGTCCAGTTGATGCCTTCCAGCAGATGTCGTTGGAACCGCGCGTCGTCCCAAACCTCGGGACGATGCCCGAGCGCGGTGTAGAACACCCGACCGGCCCCTTCTTCTCGGGTCCAGGCCAGCGCGAAGTCACCGTCGTTCCGCTTGATACCGCGCGCGGTCATGTCGACCGAGCTCACGTCGAGGCTCAGCAGCACGTTAACCGTGTTGCGCGACCAGTCGCGGTGTTGGTAGATCTCGTCGTGAATCCGGAACGACTCACCCAGATGCTGGGTGGACGGGTGGCCCCCGTCTTCCACGCGAACGGTGACCTCTTGGCGCCACGGATGCCCATCGAAATACCCGCCGATAAGGGCGAGGTAGCCGGGCCAGTCGTAGAAGGTATCCACGGCGCTATGCACTCCGACGAACCCGCCGCCAGCTCGCACGTATGAAAGGAGCGCCGCCCGCTGACCGGTGTTCATCGGCAGTTCGCCGGTAGTGAAAAACACCACCGCGTCGTACTGCCTGAGAGTGGCAGCGGTCAGCACCGAGGCGTCGTGCAACACCGTCAGGTCAAGTTGATCCGATTCCGCCGCGAGGCGGGTCAGAACCGCTTCCGAGTGGGGTAGCACAGGGTGCGGGAATGCGGCCGACTGGGTGAGATAGAGCACCCGCGCCGGCGCGGCCTCGAGACCCGACCGTTGTCCATGGCCCAGGAGCGAGACGGCAAGTACGCCAACGAACAAAGTGGTCTGTCGCACGGTGTTTTCCCTCACTCGGTCAGGTGTGCCCCGTCAGGCGATGCGGTCATTCTAGCGCTCCCCGAGTAACCCCGTGGTGGAAGCCCCGCCGGCATTCGAAGGACTGCATCCCGCCGGCCTGATCGGCTCATGCTACAGTCTCGCCCATTCGTCATGGCAATGCTCGGTATCGATATTGGCACCGGCGGTTCGCGAGCGGTGATCGTCGAGGATGCGGGACGGGTGTTGGTCTCGTCGACTCAAGCCCACGTGCCGTTCGACTCACCAACCTCGTCGCGATTCCACAGCCCGTTTGGTTCGCGGTACTCACCACCGTGACGTATGTTCCCGGTGCCTGGCTGGGCGTGCGTCTGGCGCGAGGACGACATGCCCGGTGAACAGGAATGTACAATTGGGCCGGTTTCCATGACATTCGTGTCGAGACCGGGCACGGAGATGCGGAGATCGTCGGGTTTTACGGATGGCCCGCGTCTTGCTTTCCATCCAGACCGTTAGAATGACCTGCGTCCGGATGGGGCGCGTGACGGACGACCTGGGCAGGCTTTTTTCGGATAGACAACGGTACAGACGGATAGGGAGGAACACGGACAATGCGAAGTAAATTGGAATACATCTGGTTGGACGGGTACAAGCCAACCCAGAGCCTGCGATCGAAGACCCGCGTGCAGCGAGACTTCGGCGGAACGCTCGAAGAGTGCCCGATTTGGTCGTTCGACGGCAGTTCGACCGAACAGGCGGCCGGCAATGACTCGGACTGCCTGCTCAAGCCGGTTGCGATTTTCCCGGACCCTGACCGAACGAACGGCTATCTGGTCATGACCGAGGTCATGAACGCGGACGGCACGCCGCACGTCTCGAACGGTCGGGCCACGATCGATGACGACGATGACGATTTCTGGTTCGGATTCGAACAGGAGTATTTTCTCTGGGATGCGATGACGCACCTCCCGCCAGGTTTTCCTCCGGGCGGATACCCGGGGCCCCAGGGGCCGTATTACTGTTCTGTGGGCGCGAAGAAAGCCTACGGCCGCTCGTGCGTCGATGAGCACCTCGACGCGTGCCTAGCCGCCGGGATCAACGTCGAAGGCATCAACGCCGAAGTGGCGTCAGGCCAGTGGGAGTTCCAGGTGTTTGCCAAAGGCGCCAAACGGGCCGGCGACGAGACGTGGGTCGCTCGCTATCTGCTCGAACGCATTGGTGAAAAGTACGACTACGCGATCGAATTGCATCCGAAGCCGCTGGGCGACACCGACTGGAACGGTTCCGGCATGCACGCGAATTTCTCCAATACGGTGATGCGGACGTCCGGCAAGGAAGAGACGTTCACCAAGATTTGTGAGACCTTCGGGGAGCGGATACCACGGCACATCGACGTCTATGGCGCCCACAATGAACTGCGTCTCACGGGTGCTCACGAGACAGAGCGGTTGGATTCGTTCAGCTTTGGTGTGTCTGATCGGGGAGCCTCAATTCGCATCCCCGTCGGTACGATTGATGCCGGCTGGAAGGGGCGTCTCGAAGATCGTCGCCCGGCGTCCAACGCCGACCCCTACAAAGTCGCGTCGGCCATCATCAAGACGGTCAAGGAATCGGGCGTCTAGGCCGCCGACGTCCCGCGATTGCACGACCGGGCAGGCCCTCGATACGTGACGAGGGCCTGCCTCTTTCTTGTACCTAAGGAACGTTGTCACCCCGTAAAACAGGCCATCACCGCCACGACGAGCAGCACGACGACCGCGAAATGAACTAGGCCCATAGTCGATCCTGGTCGAGTTCGGCGGAGTCCGACCACGTGTTCGGAGCCGATGTCCGAGGCGAAGAGTGACGCGCCAATGTCAATCAGCCGACGTGTCGGCCGGCCAGAAAGTAGTCCGTTGCTGTTCGCTGGCCCTGGCGCGCGACCCACGCCGCGCTGCCCAGCAACAGGGCGCAGTAGACGCCCACCACGACCCGATTCAACGATTCGGGTGTCATCGCCCGGCGCTTCTCCTGTCGGCAGCGTTCATCTTACCGACGGGTGGCGGTTGTGGTATGACTGTGGGATGGCTCGACCCGTCACGTTGTTCACTGGACAGTGGGCCGATCTACCCCTGGCGGAACTGGCCCCGCAAGCCAAGGACTTCGGGTTCGATGGTCTGGAGCTCGCCTGCTGGGGGGACCATCTCGATGTGGACCGCGCGGCCACGGACCAGGCGTACTGCGACGGGCAGCGTGCGCTTCTCGACGCGCATGGACTAGGGTGCTGGGCCATTTCGCATCACCTGGCTGGGCAGCTGGTCTGTGACCTCAATGATGATCGGTCAGACGCGTTCGCGCCCGAGACGGTGCATGGGGACCCGGAAGCGAAACGGCAGTGGGCCATCGACACGATGAAGCAGACGGCGCGAGCGGCCAGGAATCTCGGTGTCGACGTCGTGTGTGGATTCACGGGGTCGCCCATCTGGCATCTGATCTACTCGTTTCCACCGGTGTCGGCCGAGATGATCGACACCGGGTATCAGCGGTTCGCGGACTTGTGGCACCCCATCCTCGATGTCTTCGACGATTGCGGCGTCCGGTTCGCGCTAGAGGTACATCCTACTGAGATCGCTTTTGACATCGTGAGCGCGCATCGCGCGCTAGAGGCCATCGGACGCCGAGAGGCGTTCGGGTTCAACTTCGATCCAAGCCATCTGCAATGGCAGGGCATGGAACCGGCGCGTTTCATCGAGGAATTTTCGGATCGGATCTATCACGTGCATATGAAAGACGCGGCCGTCACTCTTGACGGACGGACGGGGATCTTAGGGTCGCATCTGGCCTTCGGCGCAGCCGAGCGTGGGTGGGATTTTCGGTCGGTGGGTCGTGGCGATGTCGACTTCGAGGCGATCATCCGGGCGCTCAACCGGACGGCCTATCGTGGGCCGTTGTCGGTCGAGTGGGAGGACTCGGGGATGGACCGGGAGCATGGGGCCCGCGAGTCGTGTGAGTACGTCAAGGACATCGACTTCGAGCCGTCGCACGTCGCGTTCGACGCTGCTTTTGAAGAATGACGAGCGATCTGACGACCGGTCCCGTTTCACGTGTGCTGCGGATGGGCATGGTCGGTGGCGGCCCTGGCGCCTTCATCGGCGACGTGCATCGGCGGGCGGCCTGCCTGGACGGCGACGTCCAGCTCGTGGCTGGCGCGTTTTCGACCAGTCCAGCTCGGTCGCGGCGGAAGGGGAGCGAACTGGGGCTCAGCCGGAGCCGCAGCTATGCGTCATACAGGGAGATGGTCGAACGAGAGTGCGCGCTCCCGGAGTGCGAGCGTATCCATTTCGTTTCCATCGTGACCCCGAACCATGTGCACTTTCCAGTGGCGACTGTGTTTCTGGAAGCTGGGTTTCACGTAGTCTGCGACAAACCGATGACCCTGACTGTCGCTGAAGCTAGGTTGTTGAAGCAGGCCGTGCGGAGGACCCGCCGGGTGTTTGCCCTCACGTACAACTACACCGGTTATCCCATGGTGAAGCTCGCGCGCGACATGGTGGATCAAGGAGACCTGGGTACGCTCCGAAAGATCGTCGTCGAGTACCCGCAGGGCTGGCTGGCGGCCCGGCTCGAAGAGGCCGGGATGAAGCAGGCTGCGTGGCGGACCGACCCGGCTCGCAGCGGAGGCGCCGGGTGCATGGGTGATATCGGCACCCACGCCGAAAACCTGGCCGAGTACGTCACGGGTCTTCGGATTGTCGATGTGTGCGCCGACTTGACCACCTTCGTGCCTGGGCGTCGACTCGACGATGACGGCAATGTTCTGGTGCGGTTGCAGAAGGGAGTCCGAGGGGTCCTGCATGCCAGCCAGGTGTCGGTAGGCGAGGACAACGCGCTGACTCTCCGCGTGTATGGCGAGCGTCAAGGGCTCGAGTGGCACCAGGAAGAGCCCAACGTGCTCCGGGTGAAACCTTCTGGCGCTCCGGTGCAATTGTGGAGCCGCGGACACGACTACGTCGCGGCAAAAAGCCCCGCCGCCGCTCGGGCCAGCCGATTGCCCGCCGGTCACCCGGAGGCGTTCCACGAAGCGTTCGCCAATGTCTATCGCAACGCCACCGACACCATGCGCGCGCGTCTGACGCACACGCGTCCGGATCCTCTCGCCCTGGACTACCCGACCGTGGACGACGGCCTGCGCGGCATGCTGTTCATCGAGGCGCTTCTGAAGAGCGCCCGCTCAAGCCGCAAGTGGACGCGCGTCCCGGCGCGGTAGCCCGCCTTCGCTAGGCTACGGCGGGCAGTCCCCAGATACCTGAACGAAGTGAATCACGGCAGGCGAAGGGCCACCAACTCGGGGACCTCGCCGCCTATCGTCAGGGCGACGTATTGCGCCCCGTCGTGCATGTAGGTCATCGGGGTGCCGATGGCGCGGGCGGGGAGGTCGACCGACCCGATGATCTGTCCGCTGGCCTTGTCTCTCGCGATGAGGCGTGGGCCGTCGTCGGTTCCGCCGGCCGACAACGCGCTGATCAGCAGGGTCTTGGTCAGCACGAGACCGGTGCGACCGTCTCCACCGAGAGGCGGAAGGTCGAGGTCGCGGAGCAGCGGATGATTGCGAATGCGGTCGCCGTCGCCATTCGGCTGCATCCACGCGTGGTCGCCCTCGTTGAGATTAATGGCGGTCGTACGCGTATACGGCGGTTTGAGCAGCGGCAGCTCCTGTGGCATACGGGGCTGGATGCCGGCCGCCAATCCACGCATGGTGTACCGGAGATTGCCCCCTTCGGCCGGGGCTGGCGTGTAGTACTTGATCACCGAGAATCGATTCACTGACGGCACATACAGCAGTCCCGTCTCCGGGTCGGCGGCCGCTCCTGCCCAGCCGGCGCCGCCGCCCACGTGGGGGCGCTGGATGGTGCCCTGCAGTCCATCGTCGTAGCTCAACATTGGCGGGGTGAACAAGGGGCCGAGTCGGAAATTCTTCACTGCCTCGACCGCCATCGCTCGAATTTCAGGGGTGAAATCCACCAGATCGTCTACGGTCACGCCCTGGTACTCGAACGGCGGCGGCTTGGTCGGGAACGGCTGGGTCGGCGACAAGGCCTCACCGTCCATGTCGCTGTCGGTCGCCACCGGACGTTCCTCGATTGGCCACACCGGGTCGCCGGTCGCGCGGTCGAACACATAGGTGAATCCCTGCTTGCTGACCTGCGCCACCGCCTTGGTCGCCCGGCCGTTGGTGTTGATGTCAATCAGGGTCGGCGCGGCGGGGAAGTCGTAGTCCCACACGCCGTGGTGCACCGCCTGGAAGTGCCACATGCGCTGGCCGGTCTTGATATCGAGCGCTACCAGGCTTTCGGCAAACAGGTTGTCGCCTGGGCGGTGCCCACCGTAGTAGTCCCCGGTCGGCGTGCCAATCGGAAGGTAGATGTACCCGAGTTCGTCGTCCACACTCAGCATGGACCAGACGTTGGTGTTGCCTGAGTACCGCCACGACTCATTCAGCCAGGTCTCGGCGCCGAAATCGTCGGCTTGCGGGACGGTCCGGAACATCCATTTGGTGTCACCGGTCCGGGCATCCACACCCTTGAGCCAGCCCGGGGGCGCCTCCTTGGTGGTCGTGCCGTCGGAAATCACATTGGGGGTGACCACGACGTTGTGCGCGACAATCGGCGGCGAGGCGACGCCGAAGCGATTGCGTCGGTTGGCGCCAACGCCGCGCACGGCGCGCGGAAGGCCTTCCATCAGGTCGACGCGGCCGTTGTCGCCAAAGTCGAGCACCGGATCTCCGGTGCTGGCATCGAGCGCGATCAGGTAGCCCTCGTTGGTCCCGAAGAAGATGCGCGTGTCGGTGATTTCAGGTCGGTCGTCGGACCAGTAGGCGACGCCGCGCGAGTTGTAGAAATGGGTCGGCCGTCCGCCCAGATAGGCTTCGGGGTCGTGAATCCACAAGGTGGCGCCGGTGGCGGCATCGACCGCCGCGACCTGATGGAGCGCGGTGGAGAGATACAAGACACCGTCGACCATCAGCGGGGTCGCCTGGAACATCCGGAACTGGATGCGCGGCACCGTCTCTCGAATGGTGTCGAGGTCGAGCGAGGCGTCGGCTGTTTGCCAGCGCCACGCCACATGCAAGTCAGCAAAGTTCGTGGCATTGATCTGGTCGAGGGGGGAGTATTTCGTGCTACCGAGGTCGCCCCCATAACTGCGCCATTCGCCGTTCGTGGCGCCGTATTGCGCGCCCGCGGTGACCGGCGCGGCGAGTATCACGCCGCCACAGAGGATTCCTACGACGATTCGAATTGCCACGCTGCGCATGATTGTCTCCTCGGGCTAGTCAGGAAGCGCGAACACGAACAGTCCGTTTCCGCCGACCGGTCGCTTCACTTCCGGAGTGAGCTGCTGAGGCAGCATGCCACCCCAACTGGCCCCGCCCGCGCCGGTGGGAACCGCCAGATACTGTTTGCCGTCCACCGCGAAGGTGATCGGGAACCCCTGAATCGAAGTGGGGAGCTTGGTGGACCACACCGTGTCGCCGGTGTTGACATCGAAGGCGAAGATGTCGCGGTCCCAGCCGCCTGCGAAAGCCAGCCCCCCGGCCGTGGTCAGGGCGGCGCTGGTGATCGGCGTGCGGAATCGCCGTCGCCATTTCACCGCACCGGTGCGCATGTCCATGGCCAGGAACTCGCCCAACTGTTCGTCGCTGTCAGGATGATGGTGGTTGGTGCGCCGGACTGGTCCGGTGCCTCCGCCTCCGGCCACCCGGTCGACCGGTCCGAACACCGCGGTTTCGCAGTTAAGGTTGATCGGGATGAAGAAGGTCTCCAGCTCTGGGTAGTACGACATAGCCCGCCAGCTCTTGAAACCGGAGGTGCTGGGGCACCAGTGCACCTCTTCGCCGATCACGGGGATGGTGCCCTCGAGATACGTCACTTGGCCGGTGGTCGGGTTGATATCGGCCACGGTCTGGTAACCCAGGTCATGGGCGTTGCGGAAGCGACCGGTCTGGAGCGCCATCTCCCACAGGACCCCGATCTTGCCCATGGTGAATACCGAGCGCCGGTCGTCATAGTCAACGAGCACGCGCTCGAACACTTCGTCCATGTCGAGCGTCTCGCCGGGCAGGTGCTGGTAGTACCACTTCATTTCGCCGGTATCCGGGTCGAGCGCCAGGGTCGAGTTGGTATAGAGCGCGTCGCCATCGGTACCACGTACGGCACGCGCCCACGGCTTGGCCTGCGAGGTGCCATGAAAGAGCGTGCGCGTGACCGGGTCGTAACTTCCGGGAATCCAGGAGTCGCTCCCGGCTCTGAACATCGGCGGCAGGTCGCCCCAGGAGTCGCCTCCGCGTGTGCCGGGCAAGGCGATCGTAGACGTGCGCCACAGTTCTTCGCCCGTGCGCGCGTCGAGGCCGACGATGTAGCAACTTTCTTCACGGTAGCGCCCGCAGCCGGTGAGGCCGGAGACGATCCGTCCATCGGCCACGATTGACCCGCTCGAGAACTGGTAGCCGACGCCCTGGTCGATGTCGGCATCCCAGACCTCTTCACCCGTCGCGGCGTCAACCGCGACGACGTGCGCGTCGGCCGTGTTGAGAAAAATCTTGTCCTCGTACATCGAAATGTTCCGGGTCATGCGGCCCGGCGGCGGTCCGCCGAAGCTGTTGCCGGGGGCCTCCGCTCCACGTTCGTACTCCCAAATCAAATCTCCGGTGGCGGCGTTGATGGCGTGGACGATTTCACCGGGATTCGCGATATACAGCACCCCGTCGTGCACCAAGGGCGTCGTCTGCTGGGGACCGGTTCGCAAAGCCCAGCTCCAGACCAGACGCAGGTCGCCGACATTGTCGGCGGTGATCTGATCGAGTGGGCTGTGGGCCTGGGCATCCAGGGTGCGGCGCCAGTTGAGCCAATCGTTCGGGTCCGGATTCTGGAGCATGGCGTCGGTGACCGGCACATAGTTCTGAACCTGCGCCGTGGCTGCCGAGGCGGTGAACGTGGACGCGAGCGCGAGCGAGACAACCGTTACCCATCGACGTGTCATGTAAGAACTCCCGTGGGGTGACCTGTGTTCCATGCAGCGTCGTGCCCGGAAGGGCCCGGCGGTATGGACTGAAACTCCGCGAATGCTCAGATTATATCGTCGTGACACTCATCTGGCCGTTTGTGTGCCAAACCGCGTAAGCGGGTCAGTTGATTGGTCGTATCCTAAGTATTGCCGGTCACAACTACGGGAACGGATCGGCCGCCGACGCATCCCGCCTCGCGGCGTTGCTCGTCGGTCGAATGTTCCCGGCGTGCTTCGTTCTCGCGCCTGGGGATCCGGGCGCCTCAGCGCCCGAGTACGTTGCCGTAGTTGTGACCGGCAGTACTGGGACATGGACGGACATTGGTCGTTCGGTCCACCCAACCGGTCTCGGTGTTGTCGGAGTTGAACTAAGTATGAAGATTGCCCCTGTTTTCCCCGTCGTCGCGTTGGTGGGCCTGCTCACGCTGTTCGGTCAGGCTCCGGCGTGGGCGCAGCCGGGCCAAGCCCCGGTCGGACCATCGTCTTCAACCGTCGTGGTCGTCCCGTTTGCGAACTTGACCGGCGCGGCCGTCGATGCCTGGATCGGCGCCGGTATCGCCGAGTCGCTGGTTACTGGGTTTCCCCCAGGTGCGGCGGTCATTGCGTCCTTGCCGGTCACGTCTGCCGACGGCGCGTCGTTTCGCGAGGAGTCGGTGGCGCCGCAGGCGCTGGAGATCGGCCGCGGTCTGGGTGCGCAGTTCGTGGCGAGCGGCGCCTACCAGCGGCTCGGCGAGTCGATCCGGATCACTGGCCGACTGGTCGACCTGGCCGACGGCTCGGTCGTACGCTCCGTGAAGGTCGATGGCGCCATTGGCGATCTGTTTGCGTTGCAGGATCAGGTCGTGGCGGAGATGTCCGGACCACTTCCGGATTCGCCGATGCCAGCCGTCGCGTCCACCACGGAAACGCGGACTGGCGGTGAACCGGCCTCTACCCCCCCGGCGCCGGCTGATTCCGCCGCCGCCGTGCGAGTTCCTCCCGTGGCGGCCGCCGGGGTCGCCGAGGCTGGGTTGTCGGTTCAGCTTCCCAGCGCCATGCTGGCCGCCATCCAAGGTCCAGTGCCCCCCATAGCGCCGGCCGTCATGAACCGCGACGAACAGGGCCGCACCACGGTTCGCGCCATCAGGTTGGCGTCAGGCATTCGGCTCGATGGCGCACTCGACGAAGCAGTGTATGCGAGCGTGCCGGCCATTACGGACTTCATCCAGCAGGTGCCCACTGAGGGTGCGCCCGCGACCGAGAAGACCGAGGCATGGATCCTGTTCGATGACACGAACGTGTACGTCTCGGCTCGGGTCTGGGACTCAGCGCCGGAAAGCCAGTGGGTCGCCAACGAAATGCGCCGCGACACAACCCAGTTGCGGAATAACGACACCTTTGCCGTGTTCTTCGACACCTTTTACGATCGGCGCAACGGGTTCAATTTCTACACGAACCCGCTCGGCGCGCGGGCCGACGCGCAGTTCTCGAACGAAGGCAACCCGAACAGCGATTGGAATCCCGTCTGGGCTGTGCGAACCGGACGGTTCAATGGTGGCTGGACGGTCGAGATGGAAATTCCATTCAAGACGCTCCGTTACCGGTCCGGACCGGCGCAGGTGTGGGGCGTGCAACTTCGCCGTGCGATTCGTCGGAAAAACGAGTGGGTCTATCTGACCCGTCTTCCGATTTCGGCCGGGGGCGGTAGTGGTGCCGGTATTTTTCGGGTGTCGGCGGCCGGCACGCTGGTGGGCATCGAGCCCCCACCGGCCAGCCGAAACATCGAAGTCAAGCCATACGCCATTGGCGGCATTACCAAGGACGCTGTTCGCAACCCGGACGGCGGCAACGTCCGTGACGGCGACTTCGGTCTGGATGTGAAGTACGGGATCACCCAGAACCTCACTGCAGATATCACTTTCAACACAGACTTTGCGCAGGTCGAGGTAGATGAGCAACAGGTCAATTTGACCCGTTTCAGCCTTTTCTTCCCAGAGAAACGGGAGTTCTTCCTGGAGGGGCGCGGAGTGTTCGACTTTGCGCGAGGTGGGGTCGGCGGTGGCGGGTTCTTCGGGGGCGGCAACGCGCCGACCCTGTTCTACAGTCGACGGATCGGCCTAGACAACGGGCAGGTGGTGCCGATTCTCGGCGGTGGCCGGGTCACTGGAAAGATCGGTCAGTTCGATGTCGGCGCGTTGAGTATCTCCACCGACGACAAGGCGTTGGGCCGGGCCGAATCGACCAACTTCACGGTGGTTCGGGTCAAGCGCGACGTCCTCCGGCGCAGCGCCATCGGAGGCATCTTCACCAACCGCTCGGTCTCGGTGGCCGGCGACGGCGCCAGTCAGACCGTTGGCGTGGATGGGACGTTCGCCTTCTACGAGAATATCTCGATGCTCGGGTACTACGCGAGAACCGAAACATCGGATCCAGACATCGTCGGCGAAAACACCAGCTATCAGGCCCGGTTCGACTACGGGGCGGACCGCTACGGCCTGCAGGTGGACCACGTGCTCGTCGAGGACGATTTCAGCCCCGAGGTCGGATTTGTCCGTCGAGACAACTTTCGGCGCACGTTTATCCAGGGGCGGTTCAGTCCTCGTCCGCGTTCGATAGATGCCGTGCGGCAGTTCCGGTTCGTCGGCAGTGTGGACTACGTCCTGACCGCGGATACGAATCTGCTGGAGACGCGTACGAACCAGTTCGAAGTGCAGACCGAGTTCGAGAACAGCGACCGGTTCGGGGTCACGCTCAGAGACAACTACGAGCTGTTACTGGAGCCGTTCTCCCCGGGGGGCGGGGACTTTTCGATCCCGGTCGGCGGCTACGCGTTCAACGACGTGGAGGTCGCCTATTCGCTCGGAGAACAACGACAGGTGAACGGCGGTGTCTCGCTGCTGCGGGGCGGCTATTTCGGCGGAAACATCACGACACTCGGCTTCAGGCGAGGGCGGATCGCGGTGTTGCCCCAGATGTCCATCGAACCGAGCATTTCGTTCAACTGGATCGACACGCCCCAAGGGAAGTTCCGGACCGACCTCGCGGTGACACGCGTCAATTACGCGTTCAATCCGCGGATGTTTTTCAGTGGCCTGTTGCAGTACAACTCGGCGAGCGGCACGGTGAGCAGCAACATGAGATTCCGGTGGGAGTACAGCCCGGGGAGCGAGCTGTTCGTGGTCTACTCCGAGGACCGAGACACGGAAGATCTGCTGCGTCCCGCCCGGTTGACCGAGCTGCGTAATCGCGGCTTCGTCGTGAAATTCAACCGCCTGTTTCGCTTTTAGGACAGCGGTCGGTGAGACGTTGTGGAGGCAGGTGGCTCACCGACTGGTCGCGCTGCCGGGGTCGGTGGCACCGAGGCGTTTCAGCAACTCGGCGACGGGGGGACCGGTAGGTTGTAGGTATCCGCCACGGAAGGGCTGGGCACGGTCAGCGAGGCTCAACGGAGTTTGTCCGCGCGCGTTGGTGGCGTTAAGGTCGGCCCCAGCGTCTGCGAGTAGCTCGATCACTGACCCGTAGCCCTGGCGTACCGCATAGTGCAGCGCCGTATCGCCCCGGTCGTCGGCGGTCGTGACATCGACCCCGAGGCCGAGTGTGATCTGTGCGAGCTGATAGGCGAGCTGTTCGGCTTCGACTGGATCGGGTGGTGGGCTACCGACTCGATTGCGCCGATCCTCGGTGGACTGGGTGATACCCATCGCGGCCTGGACAGACGACATGCCGTTGGAGGGAGTGGACAGCGAGTCCGCTCCGCGTTTCGCCAACAGACGCAGGATCTCAAGTTCGCCGTATTTCGCGGCCAGCCAGAAGACGTTCGCACCGATCCACTGATAGCGCAGGCCGTAATCGGCGCTGAAACGACGGCCGGGGGTTCCATGCTGGAGGACGGCGTTCGCATCGGCGCCGTGGTCGAGGAGCGCGCTCGCGAGATGGACCTGGCTGCGGAGAACGGCCGCATGCAGCGCGGTGTAGCCGGCGCCCGCCGCGTTCGGGTCGGCCCCTTGCGCGAGCAGGTAGATGCCGAGCGGTCCGTGACCGCTATGGGCCGCGATGACGAGCGCGCTGGTTCCGGCGGCCGAGACGTCGTTGATATCGGCGCCTGCTTCAACAAGGACCCGGGCGGTGTCGACGTCGCCCTGCCGAGCTGCGAAGAGCAACGGTGTCGACCCGCCATGCGACATCCGGTAGTTCCCGATTGGGTTTGTGTTGCCGGCCGTGTTCTCCAACTGGTCCCAGACCGCGGTCCGGGCGTGGATGTCGGCCCCGTGGTCGATGAGGATCTGCGCCACCTGCCGGTGCTGTTGCGCGGCGGCCCACATGAGGGCGGTCTGCTGCCGCTCGTGCTCAACGGCATTGACGTCCGCGCCGTGAGCCAGCAACAGCTCCACCGTCTCGAGGTCACCGCTCCGGGCCGCCGTCATCAATGGCGTTTCTCCCATCGTGAGCGCCGCGTCGACATCGGCGCCGGCGTCCAACAGGCGCGCCACCATCGAGGCGCTGCCGTTCATCGCCGCCAGCCACAGGGGGGTGGCGCCCAAGTCATTGGCGGTGCCGACCGTGGCGCCGGCCTCGATCAGCAGTTGGACCGCGTCGAGATCGTCTCGATGCGCCGCGTGGTGCAGCGCGGTCGCCCCGTCACCCTGCGTCGTGTTCGGGTCGGCGCCGTGGTCGATCAACGCCCCGGCTACGTCAAGCCTGCCGTCCCTGACCGCCTGGATCAGGTCGGGTGCGGGTTGGGCGACGGCGGTGGCCGCGCTCAAGAGTATGGCGAGTCCGCCGGTCGCCACCCCGCGTTGGGTTGGACGAGAGAGACACATGTGTTGCCACATTCCGACTCATAGTAGCGCACGCGGTTACGGATTGACACTCTTCGATGCGTCCGCCACACTACGTTGGTCTGCAAGATTCTAGACGCACAGGAGGGGCCGACAGGCGATGTCAAGAGGGTCACGGTTGGTTGCCGGACAGGGAGTGTTTCTGGTGGCCGTGGCGGCCCTGGTCGTGCTGATGCTCTCGTCGAGCCCGCACGTTGCCAGCCTCCGCGCGCAACCGCTCACCGACGTCAGCGCGGAGCTTCTGGACGGCACGCTCCAGCGGTACTGCGTCACCTGTCACAACGACCGGTTGCGCACGGCTGATCTTAGCCTGGTGGACCTCGACCTGACTCAGGTCGGTACGCACGCCGAACTCTGGGAGGGCGTGGTCGCCAAGCTGCGGACACGGGCGATGCCACCGGTCGGACGGCCGCGTCCCGAGAACGCCGTCTACGACCAGTTGGTCGGCTGGATCGAAACGGAAATTGACCGCGTCGCAGTTGCCCGGCCCAACCCCGGGCGCACCGAGGCGGTGCATCGCCTGAACCGAGAGGAATACGCTAACGCCGTGCGCGACCTGCTCGCACTCGATGTCGATGTCGCCGCCCTGTTGCCGGCGGACGACTTCGATGAATTCGGCTTCGACAACATGGGGAACGTTCTCAGCGTGTCGCCGGCGCTGATGGGACGATATTTGTCGGCGGCGCGCAAGATCGGCCGGCGGGCGTTGGGCGAAACCCCGCTGGGGCCGGCCATCGACACCTACGAGGTGCCGATTCTGCTGGTGCAAAACGACCGGATGGGCGACGACCTGCCGTTCGGGTCACGCGGTGGGATCGGCGTTCGTCACTATTTTCCGGTCGATGGTGAATACGATCTCCAGATTCGCTTGCACCGCAACTATGTCGACTACGTCCGCGGCATGGGCTCACGACATGAACTGCAAGTGCGGCTCGATGGCGCCCTCGTGCGCACGTTTACCTTCGGCGGCGAGGAACCGGACGTGGTGCAGGCTCCGGCGAGCTACGGGGGCAACCAGTTCGGTGATCCCGAGTGGGAAGATTACATGCTCTTCGCCGACGCCAACATGCGGGTGCGTTTCCAGGCCGAGTCCGGTCCGCATGTGGTGGCCGTGTCGTTCGTCCGGAGATTCACCGAGCCGGAAGGCGTGCTGCAGCCGCGACAAAGCGTCTTCGCGGTCGCCGTCAACGAGATGCGTGACGGAGACGCGGCGGTTGAGCATGTAGCGATCGGCGGACCCTATTCCAGCCGAGGTCCCGGCGACACGCCAAGCCGGGACGCGATTTTTGTCTGTCAGCCGGCTAGCGATGCTCGGGCTGAGGAAGAGTCCTGCGCCCGCGCCATTCTTGGGTCGCTGGCGCGCCGTGCCTATCGTCGCCCGGTCGAGGCGGGCGACGTGGATGTCCTCATGGACTTCTATCGTGCCGGCCGCGATGACGGCAGCTTTGACGCCGGTATTCAGCTGGCGCTCGAGCGTCTGCTGATTGCGCCGGACTTCCTGTTCCGCGTGGTCCGTGACCCGACGGATGTCGCCCCGGCGACCGCCTATGCGTTGAGCGACCTCGACATTGCCTCGCGGTTGTCGTTCTTTCTGTGGTCCAGTGGTCCGGACGACGAGTTGCTGGCGTTGGCCGAAGCGGGACGCCTGAACGAGCCGGGGGCGCTCGAACAGCAGACGCGGCGCATGCTGGCCGACCCGCGCGCGACAGCGCTGGTTCGCAACTTCGCCGGTCAGTGGTTGTATCTGCGAAACCTGCGGGCGGCCGTGCCGGACGCGATCACGTTTCCGGAGTTCGACGAAAATTTACGCGATGCGTTCCAGCGTGAGACGGAACTGTTCGTCGAGAGCCTGATCCGGGACGATCGGAGCGTGTTGGACCTGTTGGGGGCTGACTACACGTTCGTCAACGAACGGCTGGCCACACACTACGGCATTCCCAACGTCTACGGCAGCCACTTTCGGCGGGTGGTGCTCGACGCCGAGACGGCCGAGCACCGGGGCGGGATCTTCGGCCATGGCAGTCTGCTGACGGTGACCTCCTATCCGAATCGCACGTCGCCGGTCCTTCGCGGCAAGTGGATGCTGACGAACGTGCTGGGTACCCCGCCGCCGCCGCCGCCGGCCGATGTGCCGGATCTGCCCGATCGGGGCGAGGACGGCCAGGCGGCCACGGTTCGCGATCGGTTGGTGCGGCACCGTGAGAGTCCCGCCTGCTCGGTGTGTCATGCGCCGATGGATCCGCTGGGCCTGGCACTGGAGAATTACGACGCGACCGGCCGGTGGCGCACGACCGGCGAGGCCGGTTTACCGATTGATGCTTCGGGACGGCTTCCCGACGGGACGGCGTTCGAGGGGCCGATGGGTCTGCGGTCGATCCTGCTGGAACGGCGCGATCAGTTCGTCGGCACGTTGACAGAGAAGTTGTTGGCCTATTCGATCGGTCGGCCGCCGGAGTACTTTGATCGACCGACGGTACGGGCCATCACGCGGGATGCCGCCGTCCACGATTACCGCTGGTCGGCTATCATTGTGGGTATCGTGCAGAGTGCACCGTTCCGGATGCGGAAGGCAGAGTCATGATCATTACCAAGAAGGCAATTCCTCGTCGCACCATACTCCGCGGGCTGGGTGCGTCGTTGGCGCTCCCCCTGCTGGACGGCATGGTTCCCGCGTTCGCGGCGGTCCGCACCACGGCCGCCAACCCGACGCGTCGGCTGGGGATTGTGTATGCGCCGAACGGAATGATGATGGATCACTGGACCCCGACGACCGAGGGGACCGGGTTTGACTTCCCGACGATTCTGCAGCCGCTCCAACCGTATCGCGATCACGTCCAGGTGTTGTCCGGTATGCATGGCGTGGAGAGCGAGGGGCCGCACGCCCGTGCCTCCACCCGGTTCCTGACCGGCGTGCCATCCAAACCGGACGACGGGTCCGACCTCTTGGGCGGTGTCTCGATGGACCAGATCGCAGGGCGCGTGCACGGCGGCGAAACCCAGCTCGCCACGCTCGAGTTGGCGCTCGATGGCCGCGATTTTGCCGGGTCCTGCGACGATGGATTCAGTTGCGCCTACACGAACACCATCGCCTGGGCGAACGAGTCGACGCCGCTGCCGATGGAGAACAATCCGCGCGCTGTCTTCGAGTTGCTGTTCGGCGATACCGGCAGTACCGACCCGGCCATCCGACAGGCGAGGCTGTCGAAGGACGCGAGCTTGCTGGACTCGGTCACCGAGCGTGCCGCCGACCTGTCACGTCAGCTCGGGAGGAGCGACCAAGCCAAGCTGGGCCAGTATCTCGACGCCGTACGAGATATCGAGCGTCGTATCCAGATGGCTGAAGAGCAGAGCGACCGTGAGCTGCCTGTTGTCGCGCAGCCGGCCGGCATTCCCGGCACCATGGCTGAGCACGCGAGGCTCATGTTCGACCTGATGGCCGTGGCCTACGAGACCGACCTCACGCGCGTGACCACGTTCATGCTGGGTCGCGAAATCACGGGACGGACCTACGCCGAGATTGGCGTGTCGGATGCGCACCACCCGATCTCGCACCACCAGAAGGATCCGGAGAAGCTGGCCAAGCTCACCAAAATCAATCAGTACCACGTGCAGCTCTTCGCCGAGTTCATCGAGCGTCTCAGATCCACTCCGGATGGTGACGGGTCGCTGCTGGATCATTCGATGATCGTCTACGGCGCCGGTATGGGCGACAGCAACACTCACGCGTCACAGAACCTCCCGATTCTACTCGCCGGCGGGGGAGCGGGCACCGGCGGCCGCCACACCAGGTATCCGGAGGATACGCCGCTGGCAAACCTGCACCTGAGTTTGCTGGACAAGATGGGGGTGCCGGTGGATGCGCTCGGGCACAGCACCGGGCGGCTGCCGCTGGATCCGCTGTTGAACGCGTAACGCGTCGCGCTGTCGAAGTTCTGAGGGCCGGTCCCGGGGTGGGCCGGCCCTTTTTTCGTGTAGACCGAGGAACCGCGGTGCGGCTAGAAGGACGCTTGTGCTTCATCATCGAATGGCGACGATAGTGGGGCGGAAGCGTAATGAGGACGCGGTCTGAACGACCGATGAGGTCGCCTTCGAAATCTACGAGAGGCTGTTTGAAGGTGATGTGTCACTGCCATCACGATGGCGCTCCAACAGACGACTTGGTTTCCGGGCTACGGCAATCTCGTAGACCGCCGCCGACGCGATCGTGATGTCAGATGATGTGACCCACCCAGCGGCCGGCGAAAATGACGCCGATCCAGAGCAGCAGGGACGCCGCGCCGGCCACCCGGGCGGCCGGCGGGGGCGCGGGGGCTGTGTCCCACTCCTCTACGCCGCGCAGCGTGCGGAACTGGAACCATGCCATGTTGACGCCCGCCAGCAAGAGCAGCACTAATTTGATCTGAAACGCCGGGTTCTCGATGTAGGCGGCCGCCCGCGTCATGAACAGGCCGGTGCCGGTGATGACCGCGAGGACGAACGCGCCCCAGGTCCAGCGGATCATCTCGCGGGTCATCCGGCTCGCGGGGACGCTGAGCGCGGTCTTGCCGAGCAGTCGTAGATCCACCATCAGGATGGAGCCCACGACGACGCCGACCCCCAGCACGTGCAGTGATTCCAGGAACGGAAACCACCAGGTAAACCCGATGTATTCCGAGAGCGGGAGCGCCTGCACCCAGTTCCAGAATTCTGGGAACGGAACGGAGGTGTCTTCATTCATAGAGAAAATAGAGATAGTCGGTGTAGGCAATCCAACGTCCGCCGAGCACGACGCCGACCCAGAGGACGAGGGACACCGCGGCCATCACGCGGGCCGAGAGCAGACGGGCGGCCGTCTGTTCCCAGTAGCCGGGCTCACGCTTGCTCATCTGGTAGATGATGAGGGCGATGGTCACCGCGGGGACCAGACACATGAATTTCCAACCGAACACGGGGTTGAAAAAATACCGATTCGGACGCGCCACGACGAAGAGCAGACCGGTGATGGCGTTGGTGAGCAGCGCCCACCAGGTCCACGGCATGAGACGGCCGATCATCTCGCTGATATTCTGGCTTGGCGCCGCGAGTCCGAGGAACCGGAGATGCACCATGACGGTCGAGCTCATGACCACGGCGATGCCGAGAATGTGCAACGACTGCGCGATCGGAGGCAATCCCGGCACGTTTCCGAGCAAATATACAGCGGTCTCCTGGGCCGGGCTTCCGGAGAGCCACGCGGCCACGCATTCTTGCATGGCCGGTATAATAGCTCACCGTTCGCGGTGCCTCCCTGGGCGACCTGGCTCGGCCGTGTTCCATGACTGACACCCACACGTTCGATATACCCGTGGGTGTGGAGTGCTCAGTGTGCCGCACGGCGCCGCTCCTGACTGCCGGTGTCGCGCTCCCGTTCACGGTGCTGGCGCCGACTCAGTACCTGGGTCAGGCTATGTCCCAGGCTGAGCAGCAGTTGATGGGGCTGTTGCCGTCGCTCATCGAGGGCGACGCCGCCAACGACTTCAACTCCGCGGTGGTGAGTCAGCTCTCGACCTACCCCGTCGGAGCGGCCCGGTGGTATCCTTCCCAGCACTGCATCGAGACATTGTTCCCACTCTGAGGAGGGTGCCGTGAGTATGCGATCCTGCGTTCCTTTCTGCGCCGCGCTGCTGGTCTTGGCTCTCGGTGGCATGACGGCTCAACCCGCCTCTGGACAGGCGGCGGACTGGACGGCGCCACGGACGTCCGACGGCCACCCCGACTTGCAAGGGGTCTGGGCGAACAACAATGTCACACCGCTCGAGCGACCCGAGGTGCTCGGTGACCGGGCGACGCTGACGCCGGAGGAATTGGCAGCGTTGCAGGCGCGCGCCGGCGAGCTGTTCAACAGTGAGGCAGGTGATGCCGCCTTCGGCGACAGTGTATTTGCCGCGGTCCTGGCGGAGGCACAGACCTTCTCGTCGCGAGACACCGCCACCGGCAACTACAACCAGTTCTGGATGGTGGATCGCGACTGGGACGCCCGCACCTCGCTGGTCACCGATCCCCCGAACGGCCGTCTGCCCGGTCGAACCGCCGCAGCCGACGCGGTACTGGCTACTCGGGCGGCGGCTCGCCAGCGACACGCGCGTGGTCCGGAAGACCGGAGTCTCGGCGAACGGTGCGTCAGTTGGGGCGTGCCTCGGCTTGGGGCTGGATACAACAGCTACACCCAAGTGTTTCAGAGTGCCGATCATGTGGTGCTGTACATGGAAATGGGCGGTTCGCGTGTGATTCCGCTGGACGCGGGACCGCATGTGGATGTCGGTATCCGGCAGATGCATGGCGATTCGCGGGGACATTTCGAGGGCGACACCTTGGTCATCGACACGACCAACTACTCAACGACCGGCGCGTTCATGGGGACCAGCGACGGACTCCATTTGGTCGAGCGGCTCACACGCGTCGCCGAGGATTCGTTGCAGTACGAAGTGACGGTCACCGATCCGAAGACCTGGGACGCGTCGTGGAGCGCGATGGTGCCCCTGAAGCGGTCAACCGACCCGGTCTTCGAGTACGCCTGCCACGAGGGCAACATCGGGATGGACGGCATCATGACTGGAGCTCGGGCGCTGGAAAAGGCGGAAGCCACCGCGGGTGGCCAGAACTAGACGACTTACTGAGGATCTTCAGATGACACATCTGCGAACGACTGCGCTCTCGTTCAGCGCCGCGTCAGTGCTTGCCGTGGTCGCCGCCTGCAATACCGCGCCAACCGCCCCGATGCCCGAATCTGACGCGGGAGCGGCTGCCACCGGTAGCCCCGCGGTGGCGTGCGACACGTTGGCCTCGTTGTCGCTGCCCAACGTGACTATTACCGCCTCCGAAGCGGTCGCCGCTGGGGCCTTCGCCCCACCGATGCCGGCCGGTCGGTCGCTGTCCGAAGGGCAGGCCCGACAGTACGGCGCATTGCCGGCGTTCTGTCGGGTGGCGGCCACGCTGACTCCGTCCACCGACTCCGACATAAAGATGGAAGTGTGGATGCCGGCCGAGGGTTGGAACGGCAACCTGCAAGCCGTTGGCAACGGGGCGTTCACCGGAAGCTTGCGGCAGGGTGGCGGCCGGTCGCTGGCGTCCGGTCTGCAGCGGGGTTATGCCACCGCGTCGACGGACACGGGACACGTCGGCGGCAGCGCCGAGTTCGGGTACGAGCACCCCGAGAAGGTGGTCGATTTTGGCTGGCGCTCGGTGCACGAGATGACGGTGACCGCGAAGGATGTCATTGCAGCCTTCTACGGTGACGGTCCCGAGCACTCGTACTGGTTCGGCTGCTCGGCCGGCGGCCGCCAGGCGATGAAAGAGGCGCAGCGGTTTCCAGAGGACTATGACGGCATTATCGCCGGCGCCCCCGGAAACGACTGGATGGGACGCGCGGCCGGGTCGCTCCGGGTCGCCAAGCATCTCCATCAGCATGAAGATGCTCGGCTACCGGAGGCGAAGGTGCAGTTGCTGCACGAGGCGGTGCTGGCCGCATGTGACGCCGCCGATGGCGTCGAAGACCGTGTGGTGGGTGACCCTGAGCGCTGCGACTTCGATCCGGGCGTGCTGGAATGCTCGGGAGGGGCGGGCGATGACTGCCTGACGGCGGCTCAGGTGGCCACCGCCGAGATGATGTATTCGTCTCCAGAAAACCCGAAGACTGGTCGCGCCATCACCGGGGTGTTGCCTGGTAGTGAGCCCAACTGGACCGATATGGGCTGGACGCGCTCGGCCCGCGCCACGGGGATCGACCAGTATCGCTATCTGATCCACGGCGATCTCGACTGGTCCATTGACCAGTTCGACTTCGACACCGACATCGTGGCGGCCGAGGAGACAGACAACGACACGTTGAACGCGCTCGATCCGAACCTGCGGCCATTCCTGGACGGGGGTGGCAAGTTGCTGGCCTATCATGGGTGGGCTGACGCGCAGATCTCGCCGGCGAACGCCACCCAGTACTACGATCGCGTCGTCGAGGCCGTGGGCGACGAGGCGATGGTCCGCGATGGGTTCCGGTTGTTCATGGCCCCCGGAATGGGCCACTGCGCCGGCGGCGAGGGGCCGAACGCCTTTGATGCGCTGACCGTGATGGAAGAGTGGGTGGAGCAGGGCAACGCACCAGACCAAATCATCGCGTCACGGACGCGCGATGGAGCCGTCGATCGCACCCGTCCGCTGTGCCCGTATCCGCAGCAGGCGGTGTATTCCGGGAATGGCAGCACCGACGACGCCGCGAACTTCGTCTGCCAGGCACCCTGATCGTCCAACGTCGCTGGATTTCGGAGCGGGGCTTCCCGGCTGGCGGCGTTGCTTCCTCAGTCACCCCTGCCCGGGCGGCCGCTTGCCTACTCCTTGAAGTTGGCCGCGTCTAGCCAGCCGGGCGCCGCGCTCCGAAACCCTATCGGGCGTCCAAGCGGATGTTGAACCACGTGAACCCTGAACCCACGCGTAGGTCTGCTTGCCGACCCCTCGCCGCATGGAGGAGGCCCAGGCGGGTCTTCACATTCGTGGCGGTCCTGGCCGCCGTGACGGTGGGTCGGGCGCAGGAGCCGTCGGTGGTGGACCTGCTCACTCGCGCCACGTCCTATGTCGAGATGCTGCACACCCAGCTCAATGGGATGGTCGCCGAGGAGCGCTATGAGCAACGTGTGCGGGGAGGGCCGGGTCGGGCGCGGCGGCGCGTCCTGCAGTCAGACTTCCTGTTGTTCCGGCCAGAGGGCGAGCAGCGCTACTACGGGTTTCGCGACGTGTACGAGGTCGACCGGCGGGCCGTGCGTGACCGAGACGAGCGGTTGGCCAACCTCTTTCTGAACGCGCCGGCCTCGACAAACCGACAGATTGCGACCATTCGGGCCGAAAGCGCCCGCTACAACCTGGGCAACGTCGCGCGGAACTTCAACACGCCCACCTACGCCCTGCTGTTTCTGCGCGCGTCCCACAAGTCGCGGTTCGCGTTCGAGTTGGTCAACGACACCTCGCCCCCGCTCGGACTCGACCGCCCGGAGCCTGACGGCGGCGCCGGCGTTCAGGTGCTTGGCTATCGTGAGACGTGGCCGACGACGGTATTGCGTGGCGGAGACGGACGGAACATGCCCACGCAGGGCCGTTTCTGGCTCGACTCGGCTACGGGGCGGGTGCTCGCGACTGAACTGGTTGTGGACGACGCCGCCGTCAAGGCGGTCATCGCGGTGCGCTTCGGAGTCGTCGACGGCGCGGGCGACGAAGGGCCCGCGCGGCTCGTCCCCGTCGAGATGCGCGAGCGGTACGACAACCGCGAGACCGTGACCCGCATCGAGGGGACCGCCACCTACAGTGGTTTTCGGTGGTTTAGTGTCGAGGTTGTTGAAACGAGGCCGTAGGTTTTCCGACGAGGCGCCCGTCTGGCGGCGTTGCGGCGTCGGTCACAGCCCGCCTGGCTGCTCCCTCCTTGGGCCTGGCCAGATAGACGCCTCGTCAGAAAACCCCCTCGGACGTTTGTTCAGCGACCTGCTAGGCTATGAACCGATGGAGAGCAATCAATGCGTATGAATCAGACGCTGGCCGGGTTGAGCACATTGTGCATCATCACGGTGGTTACTGCCTGCGGAGGCCAGACCGCGACCAGCGATGAACCGGCCGAGATGGCGGTCGAGCCGATGGCCCAGACGGTGGCGGGGGAACTGGCAGGCGCGTGGGCCGACGAGGCCGCGGGCGTCTCGGTGTTTCGTGGAATCGCGTTCGCGACACCACCGGTCGGCGACCTCCGATGGCGCCCGCCGGCCGCGGTCGAACCCTGGGACGGCACGAAGCTGGCGACCGAATTCGGTCCCGCCTGCTGGCAGGCGCGCAACGAAGAGGCCTCGCCCTACTCGCGTGGTGAGCTGGCGCGCAGCGAAGACTGTTTGACGCTCAATGTCTGGTCCCCGGCCTCGGTCGGTCAGCAGCTGCCGGTCATGGTGTGGTTCCACGGTGGGGGGCACAGTTCCGGGGTCGGGAGCGCGACGATTTTCGACGGCACCGCCATGGCGAAGAAGGGCGTGTTGATGGTGACCGCCAATTACCGGTTGGGTCCTCTCGGATTCCTGGCTCACCCGGCGCTGACCGCCGAGTCGGAGCATGGCTCGTCCGGGAACTACGGCATCCTCGACCACGTCGCCACCCTGACCTGGGTGCGCGACAATATCGCCGCCTTTGGCGGCGACTCCGATAACATCACCATCTTCGGGCAGTCGGCCGGGTCGTGGTCGATCTGCGCGCTGCAGGCCTCGCCTCTGGCGCGTGGTCTGTTCCACAGGGCGATTGGCCATTCGGGTGGCTGTTTCGGGGCGCCCCGATCCCATCTGTCGGCGGCCGGCGGTGTCGCGACTGCCACTTCCGGCCACGAGGTGGGGTTGGCTATCGCGGCCGAGCTCGGTGTGGCGGGTGAGGGGCCGGATGCGACCGCGGCCCTGCGAGCGGCCACGCCCGAGGCGGTCATGGCGGCCCAGACGGCAGCCGGACGCGGGACGGGTTTGCTGGTGGACGGCTGGGTCATGCCGACCCTGGCCGACGACATCTTTGCGACCGGCGAGCAGAACGATGTGCCGGTGATCCTCGGATCGATGTCCGACGAGGGCACCACGTTGTATGCCGGTATGCCCGAACCGCCGCACGATGAGTTTGTCGCGGGCATCCGGAGTCAGTATGGCGGTCAGGCCGACGCGGTGCTAGCGGCGTATGCGGACGAGGTGGCGTCATCCACGCGGACTGCCGGTCAGGCAATTGCCGCCGACCGCAGCTTTACCTGGCAGATGCGCGCGTGGGCCCGGGCGATGGGCGATACGAACGACGTGTATCTGTATCACTTCAGTCACGCCCCGCCGGTGTTCCGTCTGTATCGTCCCGATGGACCCGAGCTCGACTATGCCGCCGGGCGCCGCGGCGCAGGCGCCTATCACTCTGGCGATCTCGCCTATGCGTTTGGCAACGTCGGACTCGTGGGCATCGAGTGGAACGCTCGCGACCACGAGTTGTCGCAGCAGATGTCACAGTACTGGGTGAACTTCGCCACCACTGGAAACCCGAACGGCGAGGGCCTGCCCGAGTGGCCGAAGTACGAGCGAGCGTCAGAGCCGGCCATCCATTTCGCGACCGACGGGACCGCCGCGACCAGCAAGCTCCGCGAGGCGAAGCTCGACCTGTTTGACAGCATCTACCAGGTGGGTGGGAATTAGTGGTCCGCTAACGGCCTGAATTCACTGAGCGGTAGCCCGAGTTGCACCGCGCTCAGCATGCCGCCCTCGGCGTGGTCGAGGATGTGACAGTGGAAAATCCAGGTGCCGGGACGATCCTCGAAACGCACCAGCAGGCGCCGGGTCCGCTCGAACGGAATGTCGACGGTGTCCTTCCACTCGAGTGGTCGAACCGGTTCGTCTTGGTCGTGTTTTCGACCGTCCAGAGTTGCACCTCGCCCGGACTCGCCGGTACCGGTGTGGCGTTCCACCCCGGGCGGTCGTTGATGCGGTACCCGGCGGCAATGAGTCGTGCGGTAGAGGCGGTTGTCATTCCTGATCGGATCCTTAGACGGCGTCGAGGCGGGGAATCTTGCCGTTCGTGTGTGTTTTCCCGCAAACCGCTCCGCGTCAATCGGGCCAGAGGTCCCCACTGGCCTGACGATGCAAGAGCGAGACCAACCCGGCGTCAGAGCACTAGCAGTTCCGGTTCGGCGGGGTTCCCTCGAACTGCTCGGTCACGGCCGAGAGCTGCACGATCAGGCCGTCGGGGTCCGGTACGATGACGCTGGTCGACCCGGCTTGACTCACCCCCTCCACCCCGGCGTCTTCGAGTTGGGAGGCGACGCGCTCGGCGTCAAAGTTTTCGACGCCGACGCCAAAGTGGTCGATCTCTCCGGCGACGGCGTTGCCGGCGGTGAGGCTGCAGTTACCCCCCTCGGTTGGACACAGACTGATGAGACCGCCGTCCGGGAAATCGAGCGCATAGGCGTCTCCGACGATGTAGCGACGGGCCGGCAGCCCGAGCAGATTCCGGTAGAAGGTCTCAGAACGCCCGACATCGCTGACCCCGACGTTCACGTGGTTCAGGGAACGGGCTCTGATACCGGTACGGTCGGCTTGCGCACCCGCCGTGGCCGGAAGCGCCAGCGCCATCATCGCGCCGAGCAGTTGGCGGCGGGTCAGCGTCCCGTTTTCGTATTGCCGTAGTAGCGTGTCGAATGACTGCGTCATTGAGGCCTCCTCTTGCTTGGTGGGGCTGCACCCCGCGGGGACAGAATACAGCGGTGTGCGTGGCTACGGCGATCCGAGTTCGAGGCGTTGCCAGAGGGTGTGGAGTTGGGTCGCCACGAACTCGTGGCCCGCCTCGTTCCAGTGGCTGTCCTCGGGGGCGTAGAGCAGTCGTCCCGCCGCTGCCTCGTCCTGCATGAGTGGTGATAGATCCAGGCACTCGAGACCCTCCGTGGCGCAGAACGTGCTGAATCGCTCGGGCAGGTCCCAGGGCTGCCAGTGCCGGCACGGACTCTCAGCCGCAAACGTGCAGTGCTCGCCGTAGACCCGGAACTTCATGGGCACGAAGACCGGCACTACTGCCACCCCGAGATCGCGACCGAGCGCGACGCCGTCCCGAATGGCCTGTTTGGTCGTTCCGAAGCGCTCGGACTCGTACTCGGTGAACGGTAGGGCCGCATAGTCATGGTAGGCCAGCAATTGTCGGGTGCCGGCGTCGTCGAGAAACCAGCCGTGCGGGGGCAGTGGCTGGGGCACCAGCGGATGCACCGCCTGTCTGAGCCATCCGTGCGTATTGCGAACCAGCGACGCGCGCCGGAACCGCGGCCAGTCGAAGCGGAGGCCCAGGTCGAATCCGAGGTCTTCCACATCATGGTCTTCGAGAAAGAGCATCGTGTCTTCGAACGACTGGTCGTCATACAGGTCATTGCCCTCGAAGAAAAACCAGGCCACGAGCCGAGGCCGCATTGGCAGCCCGTATCGTCTCAACACTTCAAGCTCTTGGAGCGTTCCGTATCCGGAGACGGCGAGATTGGACACCGGCCGGCGCAGACGCTGCTCCAGCACGGTCGCCACCGTCTGGTCGTCCGAGACATACCAGCCCTCGACATACGAGTCGCCGATGAGCACCACGTCCGCCAGGGTTCGGTCGATCGTGTTGCGGAACCCGCGCGCGTCGGTGGTGAAGGAGATGGACTTGCGCGGAGCGAGCGGCACGTTCCATGAACTGGCGAGGTCGCTTCGCACGCGGCCGGTCCAGGAAGCCTGCGGTGGTCGGCGGAAGGAGAGCGCCGAATCGGCGACGAACGCATCGGTCACTGCGGTCGCTTCGAGGAGGCCGGCGTAGCTCACGATGCCGAACGCGGCTGGAAGCTCAAGCAGGGCCACGAGGACGACGAGGGTCAGCGTCGTGCCGATCGCGCGGAGCTGGGTGCGGCGGGGCATTGACCAGGGCGATGCCCAGGGTGACGACCAGCCCGACCCACCGAACCAGCAGGCCCCATAGGTGAGAACCAGCCCGCCGAGAAACAGCCGCTCCGTCCAGACGTTAGCCTCCGGACCGGTCCCTCGTGACAAGAGACCGACGCCGACCCACCAAGCCACGACGAGACCGGCACTAACGGCGGCACGCTGGAGAGAAGGGTGGGCGGGGCTCATGACAGGCCGGCGGCTTAGGACATTGGTCGAAAGATCAGTGTCCTTGGCATAATGTTATGACGTGAGACCCGCCGGCCGCGAATGTGTGCCGGGGTCGGAGGCTCTGGAGTGACGCTATGGCCAACACCAGATCTGCAGCGTTCGTTGTAATCGGCCTCGTCGCCGGGGCGGCCCTGATCGCGCAGGAGGGACCGATGCACGTCGACATCACCTGGATGTCGATGGCGAATCTGCACTACCAGATCGGCAATGTCGGCGTGGTGACGGACGGCTACATCAGCCGTATTCCGGAAGAGTCCTTCTTCGGTGGGCCCAGTGGGCTGGCAAGCAGTCGCCGCGCGTATCGTCCGGACATCGATGCGGTCAGGGATGTGCTCGTCGCGCTGGGGGGACCGCCACGCGTCACCCTCCTGCTGACCGGGCACAGTCACTGGGACCACTCCTTCGACACCGCCACTTGGTCGGGCCTCACGCAGGCGCCCATCATCGGGTCCCGCACCACCTGCTTCCAGGTCCAAGCCGAAGACATTCCCGCCGATCGCTGCACCGTCGTGGAGGGGACCGAGGCGATTGCGTTGAGTCCCGGCGTCACGATGTATGTCGTGCGCTGGAACCACAGCGGCGATCCCGATCGCAACCCGGAGCAACACAATCCGGTGGAACTGGACGGGGTGCCGACGCTCGATGCGGCGAGCGGTGGGCTGCGTCCGGGCGTGGCCGAAGATTTCCCGAATGGGGGTGGAAGCCGCGGTTTTCTGTTCGTCGTCGAAGGTCCGGGTGGGTCGTTCAGCTGGTTTCAGCAGAGTTCGGCCAGCGCGGTGGATCTGGATATGCCGATCGTCGTGGACGGCGTCGATCACGGGGCGCCGATAGACAATCTGCGGGCGGCGCTCGAACAGGCTGGCCTGGACCGCGTTGATCTGTGGATCGGCACCGGCGGCTTGGGGGTGGCCAGGTTGGTGGTGCCGGTGATCAGGCCGAAGGCCTATTTGCCGATTCACTGGGACGGACTGTGGGACCCATTTGAAGACGGCCTGGCTCGACCGTTCGCGGGTGGCGCGCTCGAGGCCTATCTCCGGGAGGTGGCGATCGAGCTGGTGGCGCCCGGGCAGTTTATGGATCAATGGCGACTGGACGCCACGGGGATACAGCCGCGGAACAACCAGGCCGTGCAGCAGTCGCTTGGTCTTGCCGTCGGTCAGTGAGGAGCGCGCACTGGTGCCTGGTTACCGCGTGCCTTCGACCGCCTGCGTGTTGAGCTTGCGCGCGCCGGCCATGATGCCGGTCAATCCATAGTTGCCTTCGTGGCAGGCATACTCGAACAACGGTCCGTCGGTCCGGCGGAACGGGATGGCCGCGCTCCACGCTCGCGTGTAGTTGTTCGGATCCTCGATGGTGAACTCATACATCACCGTGTCGGGATCGAGCCGCGTGAATCGCTCGACGAGGATCGTGTCCTTCGATGAGCCGGTGAAGTTCGTGGCTCGGGAAAAGTTCTTTGTTTCGACCACGAGCGAGTTCCCCTCATACCGACCGCGCGAATCGCCGGACCATTGACGGATGTCGCCGTGGGCCCGGTCGGTCACCGGAATGACCCGCGTGTTGTGGATATGCTCGTTGAGGATGCTGACCACGCCGGGCGCCTGCAGGATCAGCGTGTTGTTGTTGTAGGAGCCGGGACGCATCGGGGGACCGGCATTCGACCCCATCATGCATCGGTCGCCCAAGCTGCGGTCCGTGTAGTGATCCGCGAACCCATTGCGCAGGTTCAGGCGCCGAATCGTGTTCTCCTGTCTGAAGTCCTCGGTGTACGGAATGCGCCCGCTCGGCGGGTTGACGACCAACGAGGTGCGTTTATCGCTGGTGAGCTCGATGCCGCGTTCGTACCAGAACTCATTGTAGGACAGGACGCCGCCCTCGGCGCGTGACTGATAGCCGGCGCTCGGGGCGCCCGACTCCGGGTCGAACAGGTCGCGATTCAGCCGCGTGCGCTCGGAAGCCTCCCATGCCGCGGCTTCTTCGTCGCTCAGGGCGTCCTTGTCGGCCAGCGCCAGGGGACGCTCCAGGGGGGTGAGGGTGCGGAAGGTGAAGATTCCGGAGATATCCGGATACCCCTCGGCGGTGCGCATCGGCGCGGCGTCCCCGGATTGAGCCACGGCGGGAGCGGGCAGCAGGGCGAGCGTGGTGGCAGTCACGACGGCGGCCGTCAGGCATCGCATGGTCATCTGTAGTCTCCGGTGGTTTCCAGGTGCCGAGATATCGTCACACCCATGCCACGCCAACTCATCTCAGCCGGCATCCGGGCGCTTCTCTTCGTTCTCGCTGCCGATTCTACTGCTCGTGGCCCGACGGTTCAATGTTGGTCGTGCGGAGCCGCAGAGGCGAGTTGCGAACTCCAACGTCGACCGGAACGTCGATGTTGGCGTCGGAAGACTGCAGTACCATGGGGTTCGGACTGCGTTGTTCATGACATGAGGAGAGGCCTTGTCTAGAAACGGAATTCCAGTGCGGCTCAGGTGGCTGCTGGCGATGGCGGCCAGCGGCGTGCTCCTCACGGTGCCCTCCGAAACGGGCCTGCGGGCGCAGGAGCCAACCGAGGCGAGCATCGCCTCCGGCCGGCGGCTTTACCACCAGAAGGCCGATTGTCAGGCCTGCCACGGCTGGTCTGGAAACGGCGACAAGCTCGACAGCCAGGCGCCGGACGGCGCGGATTTGCGCGTGAGCACGCTGAGTCGCGACCAGATCATCTTCGTGATCAAGTGCGGATTGCCCGGGCGCGAAATGCCGGCATTCGACCGGCTGTCCTACACCGACGACCGGTGTCTCGGACGGACCCAGGCCGACCTCGACAAGTTGGGCCTGGAGCTGCCCGACCCCGGCTCGACGCTACAGAACCGTGAGGTCGAGCGATTGGCCGACTTCCTGATGACCAAGGTGATCGGGAAGGGCGAGATGGATCGAGCTGCCTGTATCGACTTCTGGGGCGAGGACGTCAATGTGTGCGCCGAGTTCCAGTAAGGGGAATGCTGACACGGCGGTCGGCGTGAACGTGGTCGGCTCTATATGTAGCGCACGACCGAGCGGTCAGCGATCTGGTCGATGACCCAGGGTGCGCAAGAACCTGAGAGCGGTTTCCTGACGGAGCGCCAGGAAACCTAGTCCAGCGCGAAGACGAAGAGGTAACTCGAGGTCTCGAGGTTGTCGTATTTCACCGGGTGAAGATGGCGACCGCTGCTTTGCACAGCGACAAACTGTTTCGGCCCGATCGAATACGTGACTGGGGCGCCCTTGAGCGGCGTGCCGACGTTGAACCGCCACAGCTGCTCGAGGGTTTCGTCGTCATAGGCGATGACCCAGCCGTCTTGTAGCGCGCTGAAGACGAGCCCGCCCGCGGTCGCGGTGATCCCGGATCGAACCTCGATGTCGGTGACTACCTTGGACAGCACCTCGTGGTTGTCGGCGTCAAAGGCGGTGATCGACCCGTAATACAGCTCGCTGGTGTATTCGCGCCGCTCGCTCGCGCGATTATCAATGTTGCCATCCGGCCCAGCCGAGGCCACGGCCGCTCCGTTCTGCGTGAAGCAGCCCTCCGTGCCGACCCCGTAGGCAATTCGCTTGACCGGATTGAAGGCCAGGGGCTGGTGCGCCACGCCGCCGTGCCAGGTCGGGCACGCGCGCTTCATATTGTCGCGGTCGGCGCGGAGTGCGCGGGCCTCGGGGTTGTAGATCTGGACGTCGAGACTCGGGTCGTAGTCCACCGGTAGCCCGCTCACGGGGTCGAGACCGGCGGTCCAGTTCAGGTCGTTCACATACTTGCCGCCGCGGATGAAGCTGCCGTCGGTGCGGTCGAGCGAATAGAAAAACCCGTTGCGACCGTAGTGTGAGACCACCTTGCGCATCCGCCCGCCGATCTCGGTGTCGTAGAGCATGTGCACGCCGACCTCGTCGTAGTCCCACGAGTCGTTCGGGGTGTACTGAAAGTACCAGGCCATCTCGCCGGTGGCCACGTCGAGCGCGACGGCCGAGTTGGTGTACAGATTGTCACCGGGGCGGAACTCCGGGTCGTAGGTGGGGTATGGGTTGCCCGTGCCGAAAATATAGAGGTTCTGCTCGGGGTCGTAGGACCCGGTCTGCCAGATGCCACCGCCCCCGGTCTTCCAGGCGTTGTGGTCGTCTTTCCAGGTCTCGCTGCCCGGCTGGCCCGGTTCCGGCACGGTGTACCAGCGCCACAGTTCCTCGCCGGTCTCGACATCCAGCGCCGCGACCCAGCCGCGGGTGCCCCCGTCGCCGGCGCCGTTCTGCACCAGCACCTTGCCGTCGGCCACGAGCGGGGCGGTGAGGAACCGTTCGCGACGGTTGAACTCGGTGACCCCCGCCACCTCGACATCCCAGAGGATCTCGCCGTTGTCGCGGTCGATCGCAATCACTCGGCCGTCCGGCAGATTCGTCAACACTTTGTCTTCCCACAGCGCAATGCCGCGGCTGCGCGAGACATTGCCCTCGTGGTCGACGCCCGGGTCGGCAATCCAGACGAAGTCGCCTCGGTCCGCTTGCCGGGCGTCGATCTTGTAGACGGTGCCCCACCCGTCGGTGGTGTACATGAACCCGTTGTCGACCAGAGGGTTGACCTCGGCCTCGGGTCCGTTGCGCCCGGTGTCCTGCATGCCCCCGATCGCGAGCGCCCACACCATGCGCATGTTGCCGACATTTTCGCGATTGATCTGGGTGAGCTTCGAGTAGCGCTGCGAGCCGTAGTCGCCGTTCATCAGCAACCAGTTCTGCGGCTCGTTCTGCGCATTGAGCAGTCGGTCTTTGCTGACGGTCAGGCTGTACTGGCCGTCAATCGTGACCTCAGCGGCGGCGACGACGAGAGCGCAGGCGAAAGCGGTTTTCACCATCGAGGGCTGGCGCATGGGCTGGTCTCCTGTAAACGTGTAATGGGCATAGCTTATACCGAGTAGGGCGGGAGCGGGCGCCGGCTCAGCCCCACATCGTGACGAGGGTCAGAAGCACGCCGCCGGCGATCACCGAGCCCAGCTGTCCGGCGGTGTTGGCGCCCATGGCGTGCATGAGGACATGATTGGTGAAGTCCTCTTCTTGAGCCACTTTCTGCACCAGGCGACCGCTCATCGGGAAGGCGCTGATGCCGGCGGCGCCGACCAGCGGATTGACCTTGCCCCCGGTGACCCAGGCCAGACCCTTACCGAACAGGATACCGGCGACCGTATCGAATGCGAACGCGATCAGCCCAAGCAGCAGGATCAGCAGGGTGTCGACCTGGAGAAACGTGTCCGCTTGCATCAGACTACCGACCGTGAGCCCGAGAAAGATGGTCGACAGGTTCGCGAGCTCGTTCGAGGCGGTGCTCGCGAGCTGCGGGACCACGCCCGACTCTTTGAGCAAGCTGCCGAACATGAGCGTGGCCACGAGCGGTGCCGACGCCGGGACGAGCATACCGACGACGATGGTCACGACGATCGGGAAGGCGATGACCGCGCTGCGGGGTACCGGTCTGGGCGCATACTCCATGCGGATCCGCCGCTCCGCCTTCGTAGTAAAGAGCCGCATCAATGGGGGTTGGATGATGGGCACGAGACTCATATAGGAGTAGGCGGTCACCGCGATGGCCGGCAACAGATGTGGGGCGAGCAGTGAGGAGACGTAGATACTGGTTGGTCCGTCGATTGCACCGATCACGGCGATGGACGCCGCCTCGTTCAACGGAAATCCGACCAGAGTCGCCAGGATGAGCGTGGCGAAGATGCCGAGTTGTCCCGCAGCGCCGAGAATGGCGAAGTAGGGCTGCGATAGCAGCGGACGGAAGTCCATCATGGCGCCGATGCCGATGAAGATGAAGAGTGGGAACAGCTCCGTATCGATGCCGAACTCGATCAGGATATGCAGCATCCCTTCGGGCTGGTTCATCGGCGAATTCGGCAGGTTGCCGAGGATGACCCCGAACCCGATCGGGAGCAGGAGCATCGGCTCGTACTCCTTGGCCACCGCGAGGTAGATGAGTAGTCCACCCACCGCGTACATCAAGAGCGTTTCGGGACCGATCGAGGGAATCATAGAGGCGGGTGTGTGTGAAAACCGCGTCGGATGGGACCGTTGTCTGTTGCCGTCGGTGCGCGGTGACCGGACATTCCGTACTGCCGTCGCTGTCGCTGCCGGTACTACGTCGGCACGAATGTCACCAGCGGTTCGCCCTGGACGACTTTACTCCCCATGGCGACATGTACCGTGGCCACCGTGCCGTCCCAGGGGGACCGGATGACGTTCAACATCTTCATCGCATCCAGCGTCACCAGTTCGTCGCCCCGAGCCACGGACTGCCCCGGCTTGACCGAGACCGCGGCGACCACGCCGGGGATGGGCGCCGTCATGGCCTGCGGTCCACCCACCGCGGTGCCGCCGGCCGGGGCGGGCGCCGCACTGCTGGTCGGCTCGGGCGGCGTCGGCGCCTCGTCGATGGCGCCGTCGTCCTCCTCCTCGCGAGCCGGCTCCACATCGACCGAGAAGGCGACTCCGGACAGGCGCGCCGTCACGGGGCGCGCGTGTGGGTCGTCAATCTCGACGTCGTAGATCCGCCCGTCAACAGTGACTCGGTATCGGTTCACCTTCGTACCCTCGGCCGTGCGCGCGACCGTGGCTGGTTCAGCCGCCGGTTGTGGTGCAAGCGACGCCAGTCAGACGCCACCGCGGTCAGGAGCATCGGGGCGCGTTCAGCCTGGGCGCAGGCGATGGCCACCGCCAGTGCGACCGCACGTCGTTGCCGGTCACGCTCTTCTTCTTCCTCGTTCCCGTCGTCGACCGGGTCGACGCTAGCCGATTCCGGGATCGACGCCTCTGGCGTCGCGGCGACTGGGGCCGGACGAGACAGCCATTGCGCGGTCAGCAGATACATCAGACCGATGAGACCGACCAGGGCCAGGAACAGCAACCCGGTGCCGACGCCGGAGATCCAGAGGACCGTCTCCATTTGTGTCGTCATGAGTCTGGCGCTAGAGCGGAATGTTCCCGTGCTTCTTGGGCAACGAGGCAGGCTGCTTGTCTTTGAGGAACTCGAGTGCCGCAGTGATCCGTGCCCGTGTTTCCCGCGGATAGATGACGTCGTCGATGTGTCCCGACGACGCGGCGGCAAACGGTGTGTTGAACTGGGCCTGGAATTCACCCTCCAACCGTGCGCGTTCGGCATCGCGGGCGGCCGGCGCCGCGGCCGCAAGTTGCTTGGCGTAAAGAATGCTCACGGCGCCCTTCGGACCCATGACTGCGATTTCGGCCGTCGGCCACGCAAAGCAGACATCCGTGCGAATCATCTTGCTGCTCATCACGATGTAGGCGCCGCCGTAGGCCTTGCGTAGCACGACCGAGACCTTGGGGACTGTCGCCTCCGAGTAGGCGTAGACGATCTTGGCGCCGTGGCGGATGATGCCTTGGTGCTCCTGCCCCGCGCCGGGCAGGAACCCCGGGCAGTCGACCAGCGTCACGATCGGGATGTTGAATGCATCCGCGAACCGGATGAACCGGGCAATCTTGTCCGACGCGTTGATGTCGAGCACGCCGGCCAGATGGGTCGGCTGGTTGGCGATCAGCGCGATGACCCGGCCGTGCAGCCGGCCGAACCCGACCACCGCGTTGGGTGCGAACTCTTCGTGCACCTCGAGGAACGAATCACGATCCACGATCAGCCGAATCGCATCTCGGACGTCATAGGCCATAGCGGCCGATTCTGGAATCAGCTGGTCCAGGGCGGCGTCGTTCGGGGCGAGCCGGTCGTCCGGTTCAAGGTCCGGTGGGTCGTCGGCATTGTTCGACGGCAGATACCCCAACAACCGCCGCGTGAGTTGGAATGCCCCGTTTTCGTCGTCCGCGACGAAGTGGGCCACACCAGAGGTGGCGGCATGCGTATGCGCGCCACCGAGCGTTTCCACGTCGACCTCTTCGCCGGTCACCGTCTTGATGACGTCCGGGCCGGTGATGAACATGTAGCTGCTGCCCCGGGTCATCATCACGAAATCGGTCAAGCCGGGGGAGTAGACGGCCCCTCCGGCACAAGGACCCAGCATGAGGCTGATCTGCGGCACCACCCCGCTGGCCTGGGTGTTGTGCCAGAACAGGTCTCCGAATCCGGCCAGACTCCAGACCCCTTCCTGTATGCGGGCGCCGACTGAATCGAGCATCGCGATAATCGGTAGGCCGGCGGTCGCCGCGGACTCCAACAGGCGTCCCACTTTTTGCGCCTGCACTTCCGAAAATGACCCGCCGCGCACGGTGAAATCCTGCGCGAACACCGCCACCCGCCGCCCCTCGATCAAGCCAAACCCCGTGACGACGCCGTCCCCGGGATGATGTTCTTTTTCGAGTCCGAATCCGGCGTGGCGATGCTGGATGTATGGCGCCATTTCTTCGAACGACCCGGGGTCGAGCAGGCGTTCGATGCGTTCACGGGCGGTGAGCTTCCCTCGGGCGTGCTGCGCGTCGATCCGCTTCTGGCCGCCGCCCAGGCGAAGCGCGGACCGTTGCGCGGCCACCGTGGCGTCGGCCGCCCGCATTGGTGCGGGCGGAGCCGTCGGCGTGGGCGTCTGGGTGTCGCTCGCCGCCTTGGAGTCGTTCGACGCCTCTGGCGCGTTTGGGCTCTCCGGGGTGTCGTGGCCTTCAGCGTGGTCCCCCGCGGCCGCGCTCTCGGTCGTGTCGGCTGTGGGCGGCACGACGGGCGCCGTCGGGGCCGAACTGGTATCGGTGCGCTGCACCACCGGTGCCGCAAGTGAGATATCCCCATCGCCGGCGGATCCCAGCGCCTGGGTTTCAGAGGGTTCCAACGGAGCTGGCGGCGACGGCGGGGCAGCAATCTTCTTCTGTCGCGCGGCTCGCCGCTTGCTCCACGCGCGGAACGCCAGCACCGCCGCTCCGGCGACGGTGGTCCCCACCGGTACGCCAAACATCTTGACCCGGCTGGCCGGTTTGGACACCGCGGTGCCGACTCTCGGTCTCGGCTTGGTCCCGGGATCCGGCGTGGCGGATGGAGGGGCAACGGGACTGTCAGTCATGGGATCCGATGAATTATACACACTGCTAACCGTCGGGGCGTTCCGTCGATGGTCGTTCGCCAGGTCCCGGTTGAGCATTCGCAGCAGCGCCATCTGCTGGCCGCGGTGGTGCGCGGTGTGTGCGATGCGACGGATCATGATCCAGGCGTGCGACCGCGACACTTCGAAGAACGGGACGATCGTTTCCCACCAGGCGCCGGTTCGCGTTGTCGGCGTAGTGATGCATGAATGCCTGTCGGGTCTCGGTTCCGGACACGGGGTTGTCCGTGACCGAGATACCGAGCATGGTGCTGAACCAGAGGTGCTCGCTGACACTCTGGTGCACCATCTGGTCGAGGACACTGCGCCCACGCGGGTCGATTGAGTGAGGCCGTACGGGCAGGTCGGCGTCGTCGAACATCGCCCACACGCTGACGACCTTGTCGATCTCGGTGCGGTAGGTGTCGACCAAGAACTCGTAGCGCATCGTATCTGTCCTTCGTGAGGTTCATCCGGTCACACGGCGCGTGCCGTGGCCAGCCGGTGATGCTACTCGTCTCGTTCCTGACCGGCTTGTTCCCACGATGTCACGTTTTTTTGGTCCCACCTCCCCGGCCTTTGGGCGATAATGGCGACGGTTTCCCGTCAGGCACTCATTGGATAGGAGCGTTCAGATGCTTGGTCGCACTCTCGTCACGTTTGGGCGGACGGTCGTGCTGGCCGCGGCGGTGGCCGGTGTGCCCGGAGTGGCCGCTGGGCAAAGTACGGGCGCCGCGCAGGACTACACGGCGCCGCGGACGCCGGACGGCCAACCGGACCTGCAAGGGTTCTGGTCGAACCAGACCTACACCAGTTTGGAGCGACCTGACGGCGTGACAGCCGCGTACTACACGCCGGAGGAGGTGGCGGCCCGCGTGAGCGGTGCGGCTATGCGTGAGAGCTCCCAGACCGTCCCCGGTACGATCCCCGACGTGCACTATGACTTCACGCAGTTCGGGCTTGACCGGAGCCAGTCGCCGCGCGCGGAGAACCTGCGGACGTCCCTGATCGTGGATCCGTCGGATGGCAAGATCCCTCCAGTCAATGCCGAGGGGCAGCGACGGGCGGCTGAGCGGGCCGACGCGCAAGAGCGGCTCGGGGGGCGGTGGGATTCCGCTGAGTCCAACCAGCTCGATGACCGCTGCATCATGATGGTCCCGGCGGGACCACCCATGATGAACAGCGGATACAACAGCAACTATCACATCGTCCAGGCACCCGGCTACGTGATGATTCTGGCCGAGATGATTCACGACGCGCGAGTCGTGCCGCTCGACGACCGTGACGCGCCTGCCGCCGGCCTGAGCCAGTGGGTCGGTTTGTCGCGTGGGCACTGGGAGGGGGAGACCCTTGTCGTCGAGAGCTCGAATTTCAACGCGAAGAACCCGTTTCGCGGGTCCAGTGAACGCATGACGGTGACAGAACGGTTTACCCGCGTCGCTGACGACCGAATCGACTATCGATTTACGGTGAACGACCCGGGCACCTGGGACCAACCGTGGACGGCCGAGATGCCGATGCAGCGTTCGCGCGGTCCGCTGTTCGAGTTTGCTTGCCACGAAGGCAACTACGGGCTGTACAACACACTCGTGGGCGCGCGTCTGGAAGAGCAGCAGGCCGCGGAAGCGGCGGAGCAGGTCAGGGGCCGCTAGTGCGTTGGGTGAGGGTAACCACAGCCGTTCGGCGAATGGCCGTGACGTTGGCGGTCTCGTGTGTCGCGGCGACCGTGCCGATGTCGGCGCAGACGGCCGACTATCGCGCGCCGCGTGGGCCTGACGGCAACCCGGACCTGAACGGTCTCTGGCAGGCGTTGAATTCCGCCCACTGGGACGTCGAGCCGCATGGCGCCGGCCCCAGTGTCGTCCGCGATCTGGGCGCGTTGTCGGCGGTGCCGGCCGGGCTCGGCGTGGTCGTCGACGATGTCATCCCTTACACCGCCGACGCGCTGGTCCAACGTGACGAGAACCGCGCGAACCGCCTGCGGCGCGACCCGGCCATCAAGTGCTATCTCCCCGGCGTGCCGCGTGGCATGTATATGCCGTTCCCGGTGCAAATTCTGCAGAGCCAGCAACACATCATGATTCTGCACGAGTTCGCGGGGGCCGTCCGCACGGTCTACATGGACGACCACGTGCCGGCGCCAGCCGACAGCTGGATGGGGTGGTCGAACGGGCACTGGGAAGGCGAGACGCTGGTCATCGACACGACCGGGTTCAACGGCATGACCTGGTTCGACCGGTCGGGCAATTTTCACTCCGAAGCGCTGCACGTGGTGGAGCGCCTCACGCGGCGGAGTCCAGAGACGCTGTCGTACGAGGTGACCATCGAGGACCCGAACGTCTTTACTCGTCCGTGGACGATGCAGATGCCGCTGTACCGGCGAGTGGAAGAAAATGCGCAGTTGCTAGAATTCCGTTGCGTGGAGTTTGTCGAAGACCTGATCTACGGTCATCTCCGCAAACAGCCGCAAGAGTGATCCAGGAGGTGTGTCCATGCGTGCAGTCACTTGTGCCACGGTCGCGATAGGCGTGCTCCTGATGGGCACGTCCGCCTCGACCCACCATGCCTTCTCGGCGGAGTTCGATGTCGCGAAGCCGCTTGAACTGACCGGGACCCTGGTGAAGTGGGAGATGATCAACCCGCACTCCTGGTTCCACATCGATATCGAGGACGATGCCGGCGCGGTGGTGACGTGGCGCATCGAGGGCGGGAGCCCGAACGAGTTGATTCGCAACGGCGTGACCAAGAACACCCTGACGATCGGCTCGGAGTTGACCATCGAGGGCTACTACGCCAAGGACGGTAGCGCGAAAGGCGTTGGCCGCAACTTCCTGGTCGCCGGGGGCGAGCGCCTGTTTCTCGGTGGGTCCGCGCCACCGGTCGCGCCCGCCGCGCCGGAGTGACCGCAGGCCAGCGAAAGCGTCTAACATGCACGGTGGGGAGGGGGGTGTGGCGCCAGAGCCGCGCTCGGGCCTATGGAGGGCCTAATCATGCGAGTACGAATCGCCGCGAGTGTGACGGTGCTGGGACTGTTGTGGGCCGGTATGCCGACGGCCTCCGCGGCCGAGTCACCCACCTACAACCAAGATGTCGGCTCGATTCTGCTCGAGAACTGCGCGAGCTGCCATCGACCCAATCAGGTGGCGCCGATGTCGCTGTTGTCCTACAAGGACGCGCGGCCCTGGGCCCGGGCGATCAAGTCCAAGGTGGCGTCTCGCGAGATGCCGCCCTGGTTCGCCGACCCCAGCTACGGCACATTCTCCAACGACATCAGTCTGACCGACGACGAGATTGCGACGGTTTTGGCGTGGGTGGACGCAGGGTCGCCCGAAGGTGATGGTCCGGCCCCCGAGGCACCGCGGTTCTCCGATGCTGGATGGAGCCATCCGTCAGGGACCGAGCCCGACTATGTGATCGAGTTTCCGATCGCTTGGGAAGTGCCGGCAGAGGGGGAGACTCCCAACTTCAACCTGTACACCCCATTGCCGTTCAACGACGTGTTGCGCGTGTCGGCCACGCAGGTGCGACCGGGCAACTACGCGGCGACGCATCACATCACGACTGGGCTCGTGAACATGCCGCCCGGCAAGGTATTGGGCACCGGCCCGGCGTGGTCCGGTGGGCCGATGGTGGACTACGTGCCGGTGGACGACCCGGACGCCGATCCGGCCGCGCAGGCCATCCCGGCGGGACGACCCCAGGGTGGACGCCGCGCGTTGGACCCCGAGGCACGCGAGGAGGCGGCCGCCCAGCGTGCCGGATTCGGGCCCTACATCCCAGGCGTCGGCGCCGATGTTGCCCGTGCCGGTCAGGTGCGCGAAATTCGCGGTGACCTCTTCGACTATGTCATCTGGAATCTCCACTACCAGGCCACCGGCAAGCTGGAGCAGGCGCGACCGTCGATTGGGGCCTGGATTGCCACCGAGCAGAGCAGCCAGCGGGTCCGCAGTCTGGGTCTGCGCGAGGCCACCTCAGAGGGTCGGCAACTGGTGGCCGCGCCCCCGTTGACGGCGGAGGAGCGCGCGCTCGCCGGTCCCAGCCAGGTCGGCCAGGGACTGAACCCGACGCTCGATCCGATTCCACCGAACGATGGGAACTGGACGGTGACCGGGGTCGGCGCCTTCCAGAACGACGCGGTCATTCAGAGCTTGTTTGTCCACGCGCATGTGCGGGGGAACGACTTTACCTGGCTGCTCACCTATCCGGACGGACGGGAAGAAGTCTTGCTGCGAGTCCCGAACTACAACTTCGACTGGCAGTTCGAGTATGAGTTAGCCGAACCACTCCGCGTGCCGGCCGGCAGCACCGTCAAGTCGATTGCCCGGTACGACAACTCGCGGAACAACCGCCGCAATCCCGCCCCGCAGAAGGAAGTGTACTGGTCGGAACAGAGCTGGGACGACATGTATCTGACCAATGTGAGTTACATCAACGCGGACGACACGTCCGAGAACTAAGGACGGGTCGAGACTGCGTGGCCATCGTCATGAACCGGAACCGGGTGGCGTTCTGGATGGCCGTCGCACTGGTGTCATTGCCAGCGGCACCGGTCTCCTGGGTCGAGGCCGCCGGTCAGCCGCAGACGGCCGAGCGACGGAAGCCGCAGGTCGAGATGGTGCAGGCGGTCGGGTGCGTTGAAGAGCGAACTGGAAACGGCTGGTGGCTGACGCGTGCCTCCGAGCCGGAAGTCAGTCCCGCTGGGGTCTTTAACCAGGATCAAGTAGACGCCGTGCTGGCGGCGCTGGAACTCGGGACACGGGAGTTCCAGTTGATAGGGGTCGCCGACTTTCTCGATGCCGAGGGGTTGCTGGCGACTGGGAATCGGGCTGACTTCACGTCAGCCGATCAGGTCAACGCCACCGGCGACTTGCGCCCGGGGCGCACGGTTCTGGTGAAAGGACTCCTGATTGAGGGCGATGAGGTGTCCCGCGTCAATCTCACCACGGTGGTCGGGCTTGCCGACAGTTGCGGATAGTGCCCGGATCCTGCCCATGACAGTGCGGTGTCGACCTCATCGACTTGGCGGAACCGTGGTGCTGCTGGCCGTTGTGGGGCTGTCGCTGCCGGTCGCGGCGCAGACGCGGGCCCAGATCGAGGCGGAGCCGATTCTGAAGCTGCGCGCTGGAGAGACGGCGGTCCCGGGCCAATGTCTCACACGCGAAGAACTCGATCTCCTGGCCGGCTTGAACGCGTTGCGTCGCCCCACGGTCGGGGTGGAAGGAGACGGGGACGACCCGGCTCCGTTCGACCCGCATTACTTCGTCGGCACCTGGGAGGTCGAAGGCGTGCTCCCCGACTCGCCGCTTGGCGAGGCCGGCGAGTTCTACGGTACCGAGACGGTCCGTCATGTCGACGGGTGCTCCTATGAGAGCACCATAGACGCCACCTCGCTCGACACCCCAGTGACGGTGTCGGTGCGCACCGAGTACGATCGGCGGGCGCGGTATCTGGTGCGGCTCGAGGACGACAGCCGTGGCGTGCAGCAGATGAAAGTCGGACGCGTCGGCGGCGATCCGGGCGGATATTTCTCGCATCACTGGCAGGCCGCGCCGGTCACCAGCCAAGGCCAGCAGATCCGGCTCGCCGGCCGCGCCTTGATTACCTCTCCCGATAACTACGAAGTGCAGATGCGCATCGCCCTCGACGGCGGCGAGTTCACCAACTTCGGTCGCCTCCGCTGGCACCGGGTCCTCGACGAGGCGCCCTAGCGGATTTTCCGACGAGGCGCCAGGAAAGGGCGGACGTCGCGGCATTGACTCCGCGGGGTCACATGCCACTTGCATGCTCCCTCGTCGCGCCCTGCCACACAGACGCCGCGTCAGAAAACCGCCCGTCGTTTTTCAGCACTGTCGGCGCCATAGAATTGCCTGCTCGCGGTCACGTCTGAGTCCACGCGACATGGCGGCAAGTTCTTCGACCTGCCGTTGGCCCTACCCCGGGGACATTCCCGAGGGCCGCTGTCGGAAGAGCCACACGACATCGAGGGCGAATGAGGCGAGCAGCAGGGCGAGCGCGGCGCCGGCGGCGATGGTCGTGAGCGGGACCGGCACGATCGGTCCCAGGCAGAGCAGCAGCGCGACGCCCTGCATCACGCACCCGGCCTTGCGCCTGAATCGTTGCGGCAACGGGGCGCGCAGCCAGGTCAGGCCCCAGCCGGCCATGACAAAGATGTAGCGGGGCAATCCGAGTAACAGCACCCACGGGCCCACGCGACCGCTGCGCCAGACCAGTGCTGCGAGGATGAGCATCAAGAACGCATCCAACTCCATGTCGAAGCGCGCGCCGAACGCCGAGGCGCTGCCGGTCCGTCGTGCAACCCAGCCATCGACCCCGTCGAGACCCAGGGCGAGGGTGGACAGCCCGATGATGAACCAGTGGCCCCCGGCGAATTGCACCTCGGGGTGGGGCACGAGCGCGGCCAGGGCCACGATCAAGATGGCCCGGCCCAGCGTGACCTGATTGGCCGGTCCGAGCCCGGTCCCCGATCGTTGGGCCGGCAGATGACGAAGGACCAGCGCCGAGGTCAACCCGAACAGCGCCACCGCTCGCAGCAGGTAGGTTGGGGGGAGGCTGAACGCCCACGCGATGCCACCGGACACCGCCAGCAGAAGCATTGCCCCGACGCCGAGATCGAGGAATGCGCCGTGGCGTCCGGAGAGGGCGGTCCTGGTTCGCCGGGGCGTCGGGTTGCGGAGCATCGGGTGTCAGGTCTGACGTGAGATCGGGGCCGAGATCTGTTTCGGCGTCCGGTTTGAAGTAACGTTCAGTGAGTTGGCGCCAGATCCAGGCGCCTCCGCGCAGCGTCCGCTCGGGCCAGAGGCCCGCGTCGTCGCCGAGGCAACCACGACTCAACGTGTTCCAGTCAGTTATGTCCGAGCCCATTATCGCTCAGCAATTCTGGATTCAGTCGCCGGGCCACGGCGAGATCGTCCAGGCCACGCTGGGTGCAGCGTGTGAAGGTGATGTGCTGGTGGCGGCCCGCTACTCCGGTATCAGCCGTGGCACCGAATCGCTCGTCTTTCGCGGCGATGTGCCGTCGTCGCTCTACGCCGACATGCGGGCGCCGTTCCAGGAAGGGGAGTTCCCCGGGCCGGTGAAGTATGGCTACTCGAGCGTCGGCGACGTGATCGAGGGACCGGCCGAGTGGCGCGGGCGTTCCGTGTTCTGTCTGTTCCCGCATCAGGACCGATACCGGGTGCCCATCGCTGCCGTCACGCCGCTTCCCGCCGATGTGCCGGCCCCTCGGGCGGTGCTGGCCGCCAACATGGAAACCGCCGTGAATGTGGCCTGGGACGCGGGACCTTCGGTTGGCGACCGGGTCGTCGTGGTCGGGGCCGGGGTGGTGGGGTTGCTCGTGGCCTGGCTCTTTCGGCACATGGCCGGTATCGACCTGACGGTCGTTGACCTGAATCCGGCGCGGGCCGAAGTCGCCGACGCGCTCGGTCTGAGCTGTGTGACCGAGCCGCCGGTAGACACCGACGCGGATCTGGTCGTGCACGCGAGCGGCCAGCCCGAGGGGTTGGTAACGGCGTTGAGCGTGGCCGGAGTCGAAGCCACGATCGTGGAGGTGAGCTGGTACGGGACCCGGCAGGTGCGGCTGCCGCTCGGGGAGCGGTTTCACGCGCGCCGTCTCACGTTGCGGAGCAGCCAGGTGGGTCGGCTGTCTCCGACCCGCGTGCCGCGGTGGACCCATGGCCGCCGATTGGCGCTCGCTCTGGACCTATTGCGCGCCGATGAGCTCGATGTCTTGATCTCGGGGGAGAGTCGCTTCGACGAACTGCCGGCCGTGATGGCGTCCTTGGCTGAAGAGCCGGGCGACACACTGTGCCACCGGATACGCTACGGGTGATCAGTATCCCAAGACCAGGGAGGGCACGTGTACAGCCTTAACGTTCGCGACCATTTCATGATCGCGCACAGCTTTCAGGGAGAGGTGTTTGGTCCGGCGCAGCGGCTGCATGGGGCCACCTATGTCGTCGATGCGACGTTCCGTCGCCCGGAACTGGACCGCGACGGCCTGGTGGTCGACATCGGCCGGGCGAGTGACCAGCTCCGTTCGATTCTTTCCGGGCTGTCCTACCGCAATCTGGACGACGAGCCGGCGTTTGCCGGGCAGAACACGACCACCGAGTTCCTGGCTAAGACCATCTTCGATCGTCTGGCACAGGCGGCGCGGGACGGGTCGCTGGGCGACGGTGCGCGCGGGGTGACAGCGATTCGCGTCACGCTGAACGAATCGCATGTGGCCTGGGGGAGCTACGAAGGCCAGGTGTGACATCGCGTGAGCTGCATGTCGTGGTGCCGGGTCCGATCGACCAACGGACCGGCGGCTATATCTACGACGCGCGTGTCGTGTCGGGGTTGCGCGAGCTGGGTTGGTCCGTCGTCGTCCACTCGCTGGCGGGCGTGTTCCCCGACCCAGACCGTCGCGCGCGATCCAGCCTGGTGTCGACGCTGGCCGAGATTCCGATCGGCCGGTGCGTCGTCATCGACGGACTGGCGATGGGCGCGCTCCCTGAGCCGGTGCGCGCCGAGGCGGGTCGCCTCAGACTGCTTGCCTTGGTCCATCACCCGCTGGCGGACGAGACCGGGCTCGACGCCGACACCCGCGACCGGTTCACCGGGCTCGAGCGAGCGGCGTTGACCGCTTGTGGCGGGGTGGTGGTGACCAGTGCGTTCACGGTCCGTCGCCTCGATGCGTACGGTGTGGAGCCGGGGCGTGTGCGGGTCGTGTCCCCCGGCACCGATCGTTGCCCGCCCGCCGCGGGGCCCGGGCGGGACGCGCCTCCCGCGTTGCTCTGTGTCGGGTCCGTGACTCCTCGCAAAGGGCACGACGTGCTGGTACGCGCCCTGGCCCGTCTCCGAGACGTGCCGTGGCGGTGCGTGTGCGCCGGGAGTCTCACCTCGGCGCCTGGTTACGCCGACTCGGTACGCACCTCGATCCGCGACGCGAAGCTCGATGACCGGGTGGAGTTGACAGGGGAGTGCGGGTCGGGCCGGCTTGACGCGCTCTATCATCACGCGTCGTTGTTCGTGCTGCCGTCCCACTACGAGGGGTACGGAATGGCGCTGACCGATGCGTTGGCGCGGGGGCTCGGGGTGGTCAGCACCACGGGCGGCGCGATTCCCCACACGGTGCCGTCAGAGGCCGCCGCGCTGGTGTCCCCCGGGGATGATGTGGCGCTGACCGGCGCGCTTCGGGACCTGCTGGCCGAACCAGGGGGGGCGCGACGCCGGGCGGCGTTGGCTGGCGCGGCCCGGCGACACGCCGAGACCCTCCCCACCTGGGACGAAGCCGCCGTCGGTTTCGCCGCGGCCGTGCAGGCACTGAGCGCGGTTACAGGCAATTAGATGGAAACGTTTGGTGCCGACTGGCTGGCGATGCGCGAGCCGGTCGATCACCGGTCGCGAGCCGAGGGCCTGATCCCGCCATTGGTGCAGGCCTGGCAGACCCGCGGGTGGTCGCGCGTGCTGGACCTGGGCAGCGGCACCGGATCGAACCTCCGCTACCTGGCGCCACGCCTGCCGAGTGGGCAGACGTGGGTCCTGGTCGATCACGATCCCGAGCACATTCGCACACTACGAGGTCTGGCCAGGACGGAGCGGGTGCGGAGCGTGATGGTGTCGCACCGCGACCTTGCGGCACAGGATCTGGACGAGGTCGCCGACGCCGATCTCGTCACCGCCTCCGCGCTGCTCGATCTCACGTCCGAAGGGTGGCTCAAGCGTGTCGTGACCGCCTGCGTTGCCTCTGAATGCGGCGTGTTGTGCGCGTTGAGCTATGACGGGCGCATCGAGTGGTCGACCGGCGACGAGCATCCGGACGATCGCTTCGTCCGCAACGCAGTCAACGTGCATCAGACTGGCGATAAGGGATTCGGGCCGGCGCTTGGTCCCGCTGGCGCACGCCTGGCGGAGCGCTGGTTTCAGGCGGCCGGTTACCGCACCATCCTCCAGGAGAGCGTCTGGCGACTGGCAGCGTCTCAGCATCGTCCCATCGTTGAACGGCTGATCGCCGGGTGGGAGCAGGCCGCCTCGGCGGTACGCCCGGAGGAGACGGTACGGGTTCGTCGATGGGCCGCCGGAAAACGGGCGAGGGTCGCTACCGGTCGATTCTCGCTCACGGTCGGGCACCAGGACCTCCTCGCTTTGCCCCGGGTGCGACCATGAGACGGTCGGGCGCCTGGCGGGTTCTGGTGACGCTCACGCTGCTCCTGGGGCTGGCCTGGTGGTTCGACCTGGACGGGGTGGCGGCGCGTCTGGTCGCGATGCGGCCCGGATGGGTGGCGCTGGCGCTGGGTCTGTCGGTGATTCAGGTCGTGGCGCTGGCGTGGCGCTGGCGGTTTACGGCAGGTCACCTGAAGGTCGCCCTGTCCTTCGGCGAGGCCTGGCGCGAGTATTACCTGTCGATCTTCTTGAACCAGGTACTACCAGGCGGCGTTATGGGCGACGTGTCGCGGGCGTGGAGACAGGCCCGGGCTCGCGCCCGGAGCGACGTGGGCGGAGCCAGTGGCCCGGCCGCGCGGGCGGTGATCTTCGAACGTCTGTCGGCGCAGGCGGTGATGACCACGGTGGCTCTGGTGTCGCTGCTCGTTCTGCCCGCGGCCGTGGGCCGGCGCTCCGGCCCGATGGTGTTCGCCACGGTGGCGGCGGCGTCGGTGATCGTTGGGGTCGTCCTCATCTGGGGGCGACGGCAGTTCTCAGCCGCTTCGCCCACGGGTCGCGTATTGGCTGAACTGGCCAGCGCGCATCTGTCGCCCTCGGTGTTCGCGGTCCAACTGTCCAGCGGCCTGTTCATCGTCGGGACCTATCTGGCGACTTACATCGCCGCGGCGCGAGCCGTCGGCGTCGAGACGCCGTTCCTTGTCATCCTCCCCCTGGTGGCCCCAGTGCTGATGACGATGCTGATCCCAGTGACCGTCGCCGGGTGGGGACTCCGCGAGAGTGCCGCGGCCCTGTTATGGGGCGCGGTCGGGCTGACCGCCGCCGACGGGATCACCATCTCGGTCGCCTACGGCGTCATCGTTCTGGTCGGCAGTCTTCCCGGGGCCGCGGTGCTGGCCATGGGCCGTCGAGGGACCGGCGGGACCTGAGAGCTTTCATCCAGATCCACAGCGGCGTTGCATGTCCCACAGGCCCACGGCAATCTCCTCATGGTGGCATTGCGCGCATCGCCCAGAGGCCTGGGTGAAGGTGGGTGTGGCTCCGCCGGTGTTGGCCGGCGGTTGGGCGCGGTCGATCATGAGGGTCGCCACCATCAGGCTGCCTCCGATGACACAAGCAATGAAGGTCGATTAGAAAGGCATGAGTCGCTTATCGAAGGTCGAAATCGAACAGAACATCCTCGCCGAGGTGGAACGTTCGGCACGGTGGACGGAGCGCCCGGTCCAGGGAGGCAATCGGGGGGAGCGTGAGAGCCGGGCGTCCGGAACCGATCAGCATTGGCGCCACCGCGACGTGAAGCCGGGTCAACGCCTCGGCGTGGAGAAAGCGGGAGACGGTGATGCCGCCGCCCTCGATCAGGAGACGCCGCAGCCCGCGCGCGCGCAGCGCCTCGACCACGAGCATCGGATCGAATCCGGGCGCGCTGCGGCCGGCGCCGTCGCCGGTTCCCTCGGAGCGGGCGGCGGGAAGGCTGATCACCTCGGCGTCGGTGGTCGAGCCGACCGATGTCCGATGGATCACGAGCGTCCGCGCCGCCCCGTCTTTGAACACCGCGTGCTCGGCCGAGAGACGCGCGTCTGGATCGAGCACCACCCGGACCGGATTGGCGCCTTCGACCTCGCGCACGGTCAAGCGCGGGTCATCCGCGGCGACAGTGCTGGCCCCGACGACCACCGCATCGACCAGCGCTCTCAGCCGGTGCAGGCGGAGGATGTCGGCCTGGCCGGTAATGTAGTGCGAATGCCCCCGTTCGGTCGCGATCCGGCCGTCCAGGCTTTGCCCAATCTGGCCGATGACAAGGTCGGCATCCAGTTGCAGGGGCAAATACAGGTCAACGAGCCCCGTCGCGGCCTCACTGAGCGGGCCGGATGCGAGCCATTCGCCGGTGGCGTCTGTCTGCAGCCACACGGCGTCGCTTGCGCTATGATGGACACGTACAGGACTTGGCGTACCCAGTTCGGCCGCGCGTAGGGCCCGAATTAAGCTCCAGGCGCTGGATTCGGTTACCGGATTCTGCACGTGGAGTTCTCCATAGAGCCATAACTTTATCGTGACCAGGAATGGAGTTCAGGCTGGACGGTAATATGCGGGAGGCAGAGCGTGGTCTGTTCGACCTCCGCCGCGGTCGCTGCATTCGGGTGACCGGGGTTCCGTCGTCTAGCGACGCCGTGCTGCTCGCGGCTGTCGAGGGGCTCACCCATGGGACATTGGACCAACTGCGTGGCGACGAACGTCGCCGGCTGCGTCTCGCCGTGACCCATCATCGTGCGCACGCCATGGGCCTGACCCCGGCCCCGCCCGCTGGCCAGACACGCGACCGCACGACCGGTGTGCACACAGGCGACGTCAGCCTCGGGTTGGGCGATGAGGCGACGCCGGACGCCGTGTGGCGCCTCTCAAGTGGGTTGGACCGACCCACACGGAACAGCCTGGAAATGGGCGCCGCCTCCATCACGGAAGTCGGAGGTCTGACTTTGGCGCGGCTCGGCCAGTTATTGCCGGCGGTGGTCAGCGTGCCGCTCTGCCACGAGCACGCGTCTGTCGGGGCGTCTGACGACGATGTCGTGTCCACGGTGACCATCGAACAGATCCAGGCTCTGGCCGCCAACAAACGGGTGGAGGTCACCTACGTCAGCGATGGGCCGGTGCCGTTGGAAGAGGCGGAAGAGGCCCGGTTCGTCTGTTTTCGTGAAGCCAACGGCATCCTCGAGCATGTCGCCATCCTGATCGGCCTCCGAGAGGACTGGCCGGAGCCGGTGCCGGTCCGCTTGCACTCGGCCTGTCTCACCGGCGACCTGTTTGGGAGCCTTCGGTGCGACTGTGGTCAGCAGTTGCGGGGCAGCCTTCGGGTGTTTGCCGCCCGAGGCGGCGGCGTGTTGCTCTATCTGGCGCAGGAGGGGCGCGGTATCGGTCTGGGCAACAAGCTGCGGGCCTATACCCTCCAGCAGCAAGGACTGGACACGGTCGACGCCGATTGCACCCTCGGGTTCGGGGCGGACGAACGCTGCTATGACGCCGCGGTGGAGATGCTCGAGCATCTCCAGATCAATCGGATTCAGTTGCTCACCAACAACCCAGAGAAGGTGCGAGCCTTGCAAGCCGGTGGCATCGATGTGGCGGACCGTCTACCGCTCTACGGCACGCTGAATCGCCACAACCTGCCCTACGTCAAGGCGAAGGTCGACCGGGCCGGGCACTGGCTCACCGAGATGCTCTCGGGGCCGATGCGCGGAAAGTAGGGGGCGTTGCCGCTCGGCACCCCCATCGGGTCACTCGCTCAGGCGGTCGAGCGGGAACGTGTGGGTGTCCCTGATGACCTCCGCCAGCACCTGGCCATAGTGGCCCACCAGTTGCGCCCCCATGGCCGGCGTGGCCAGGGTGGCGTCCCCGGTTACCCCGGCCGGGTTCAGGTCGCTCGCCAGCCACGCGAATGAAGCCTCGTCCTCTGGACCGAGTCGACGCATCGATGTCTGGAGGTCGTGGCCCAGCGACCTGAACGTCTGGATGGTGCCCTTCCTGACGAGGTCCGGGCGGAGATGCAGCATCATCGCGGTCTCGAGTGCCCCGCCGTGCAGCCCATGACGCCACTCCGAGTCGGGTAGCGAGACCTGGGCTGGACGAGAGAACGCGAAGTAACTGGCCTTGACGACCAGGAGTCCGTATTCCTCACGGAGCGCGAGCGCCGCCAGATCGAGTGGGCCCGCATTGCCGCCGTGGCTGTTGAACAGCACCACGCGCCGGATCCCGGTGGCGGCCACGGCGGCTCCGTGCTGTCGGATTGTTTCGGCTACCAGCTCCGGGTCCAGGCTGAGTGTGCCGGGGAACTGCGTGTGCTCTCGGCTGGAGCCGCTGGTCTGTGGCGGCAGCACGGACACCGGCACGCCCGTCGGCAGACGCCGACAGGCCTCGGCGAGCACGCCAAGACCGATGTCGAGGTCGGTGGAGAGCGGGAGGTGCGGCCCGTGCTGCTCGATGGCGGCTAGCGGCAACACGACCACGGGGTCACGCTGGGCCAGCTCGGCCGTATCGGTAGTGGTTTGAGTGTGCCAGAACGGGATCGACGTGTCGGACATGATGGTGTGAGGGTGCGCAAAGCCTCCGACCACGGGACTCGCAGCGACGACAGGCGCCGCACAACCCTCGTGCAGTACCTCGCTACCGCCGACGGAAGACGGCGAGATCGTATCCGATCCAGCCTCGGGCCAGGCATGTCCGCAGGGCGTTGCCGCCGACCAGGTGACCGAACCGGGTGCCATCGAGCGGGAGCCAGCCGAAGAGCGCGACGAACCACGCAATCAGATAGTCACGTGGTCGGCTGAGCCGAAGATGGGGTGTGAGGTCATCCGTCGACAGGTGCTCGAACCCGGCGCCGGTCGCCAGGCGCCGCAGTTCGTCCTCGCGGATCAGGGTGTTGAGATGCCACCCACGCCGGAAGCGGTCGATGGCCCGGCTTCCCGCCGCGGAGTCGATGCCCCGGCGAAAGTCATCGCACAGGACAAGCAGCCCCCCGGGTCGCACGAGTGCCGCACAGGACGCGAAGAATCGGGCCGGGTCTGGTCCATGGACGAACGACTCAATGGCGTAGACCAGGTCGGCCGACATCACGTCGTCCGGGGGTGCGCAGAAGTCGCCCTTGCGGCACACGACACGTCCGTCGAGCCCGGCCTGGCGGATGCGCGCGTCGGCGTGTCGCACTTGAACGGGGCTCAGTGTCAGCCCGGTGCCTCTGATGGGCAACCGCTCAGCCAGATAACAGAGGCTCGCCCCGACACCGCAACCGAGATCGACGACGTGGAGGGGGTCGGGACCCTCAGGCAATGTCCGGGCGTACTCGACGATACGATCTTCGACGTAACGAAAGGCGACGTCTGCGCTCTCGGTCCCAGGGCTCCAGACGGGCCGATGCAGCGCGCCCACCATGCCACCTTGTCCGTGAGCGACGAAGCCGTCAGTGTTCTGGTCGTAGTAACGGCGCACATCGGCGGCATCGAACTCGGGCATGTTGTTGTGGTCCACGAGCGGCCTACACGGCGCCGGAGTTCCGGGGTTCTCTTCCCGGCGGGTCCAACCGGGCGTAGACATCACCGGAGCAACGACGCGCGACCGCCGTCTCCAGTGCCGTCAGTAACGCCTCTCCCGTGAGCCACGGCTCCGACATCAGTTGGTACGACTCGCCGGGGGACCAGTTGAAGCGGTAGGACCCCAGCGCGCCCAGGCGGGTGACACACGCGTTCGTGTAGTCAAGCGCGTGCGGAAGATACTCGAACGACAGGGCGCGAATCGCGTGGGTCAGCCCGGCGAGCACGCCAGGTTCACCGCCTTCGACATCGATCTTGATGAAGACCGGGACGCCAAAGCGCGCGATCAGGTCGTCCAGCGTCGTCGTGTCGACCTCGACCGCTCGGTTCCACTGCACGCCGGCAAACACTGGGTCGCACTCGCGGTCGTCCCGCCATTCGGGGGTCAGCGTGGTCATTGTCGGCGTCTGGTCGCTGATTGACAGCGCGGCGCGGCCGCTGTGTTCGCCCACGGCAGCCTCCACGATCTCGATATTGCATCGTCGGCCGAACAAGACGCCGAGCAGCCGTGCGATGTGGGGCTGGGGCTCGAGCGCGACCACACGACATCCGAGCGCGGCCAGCGCTCTCGTACGGTTGCCCACATGGGCGCCGAGATCGAACGCTACGTCGCCACGTGTGACGAACCCCGAATAGAGGCGCCGGAGGCGACGTTGTCTGAATGGGACGGCGTGATAGACGGCCAACGATCGGAGGAGCCCGACCGTTCGACCAAACTGGCTCATGTTGTCCTGATCGTATCGCGAACGGTCCGTCGGCAGTGGACGCTTCGCGCGGCGGGGTTGGTACTCTTTGGTCCATGACTCGTCGGATCGGCTCGGGCGGGATCGGACCAGAGCCGCTACAATGCGGTCATGCCAGGTTCGGCCGCAGGTAGCCTGCGTGTTCTGTCGTTCGTGATGGCTGGCTTTCTCCTGCTCATGGCGCTCGGCAAGGTCGGGTGGCTGTCAGACAGCGGACCGTTGACCTACGAGCTCTGGGGGTGGTGGGAGTCGGCGCCGGCCCTCAGCCGCTGGTATCTCAACACCGTGGCGATTCCGGGGGCGCCGGTGTTTGCCCGGCTGGTGCCCCTGGGCGAGTTCCTCACCGGTGTCGCTCTGCTGGTCGGATTCCGGGTGAGACTGGCCGCGACCGTGGCCGTACTGATGGTGCTCAATTTTCATTTCGCCATGGGCATCCTGTTTCAGGTGGCCTATCTCACAAACGGCTATGGCCCGCCGGTGGTGGGAAGTCTGGCCGCCTTGGCGCTGGGCCCGGCCAGGCTGCCGTTCAGCGTCCGTCCGTAGCGTGGTGGACCTGTGACTAGCGACGCGAGCCATGTCGTGACGGAACGGGTACCCGGTGCGATGGCGGGCGTCCGTGTCGCGGGGCTGATCAAGCTCGTGGCGGCGCTCCTGCTGCTGAATGTCTCACTGACGTTCTCGAACATCTGGCCCACGCTCGGTATCGGCCTGAATGCCGATCTCTCGCTGGAGACGGCCGTGTGTGTGCTCGCGTTGCTCGCCGCGCGTCGATGGTGGAATGGGCCGTCGGCGGTCGGATTGCGGTGGCTGGCTGGGCTGTGGCTGGTGCTGGTTGTCGGGCGTTACGCTGAGGTCACCGTGACTTCCCTGTATGGGCGGAACATCAACCTGTACTGGGACCTGCAGCACGTGCCAAGTGTGGGCGCCATGTTCGCCGTGGTGGCTGACCCATGGCTCAAGGCCGGCGTCGTGGTGGGTCTGGTGCTCGGGCTAGTATCGCTGTATCTCGGGGCCCGGTGGTCGCTCGGCGTTGTCGCGTCGGCCGCTCGCGAACCGTCGGCGCAACGTGGGCTGGGCGCCCTGGCGGTAGTCGTGCTCGGGCTGAGTCTGGCGCAACCGCTGGGGACCCGTATCCCTGGTGTCCGCGTGGCGAGCCCGGTTGCTATGGCGTATGCACGGGAGCTCGGCGAGTTTGCTTACGAGCTCAGCGGCGCTGGCATGCGTGATCTCGGCCCGCCGCCTGTGCTGCGTTCCGATTTGTCCCGGCTGGGTGGCGCCGACGTCTTCGTGATCTTCCTGGAGTCGTATGGGGCGGTCGCGTGGCAGCGTCCCGAACTGGCTGATCCGTTGGTAGCCGCGATGACCCGGTTGGATGCGGACATCGCCGAGACAGGTCGCTTCGTAGCGTCCGCGTTGGTCGAGTCCACCACCTTTGGTGGCGAGTCATGGCTGGCGCATGTCAGCCTGTTGTCTGGCACCGAGATCCGCGACCCGGCCACCAACGTGCGTCTCATGGCGCAGGAGCGAGACACGATGGTCAAGCTGTTCGGACGGCAAGGCTACCGCACGGTGGCCATCATGCCTGGCATGCTGGTGGCCTGGCCGGAGGGCGCGTTCTACGGATTCGAGGAAATCTACGACCACGAGGGGCTCGACTATCGAGGTCCGCAGTTCGGTTGGTGGGACGTCAACGATCAGTACGCCTTGGCCCGTGTCGATGCCCTGGAAATCGAGCCGACCCGAGAGCAGCCGGCATTCGTGTTCTTCACCACCATCTCCACCCATGCGCCGTTCGTGCCGGCCCCGCCATATCAAGCGGATTGGGCGCGAGTGTTGACGACCGACCCGTATGATGCCGAGGCGCTCGATCGAGCGTGGTCCGCCTGGCCAGACTGGACGAACCTGGGACCGAGCTATCTCGAGGCGATCGAGTATGCCCTGTCCAACATCGGCGGGTATCTCCGTCTGCGGGCGGACCGCGATCTCGTGATGGTGCTGGTTGGTGACCACCAGCCGCCGGCGCTGGTCAGCGGAGAAGGGGCATCGTGGGACGTGCCAGTGCATGTGATTGCCAATCGGCCGGCGGTGTTGGACCGACTGACGCGGCACCATCAGTTCACGAACACGCTGCAGCCGGGCGACCAGGCCGTGGCTAGAATGGACACGCTGCTGCCAATCCTGCTGGACGCCTTCGGCGACGGAGGGGGGCCGTGATGATGATGGGGAGGCGGGGGAGACGGCTCATGACCGCGTCAGTCGTGACCGCGGCCGTCGCGCTGGTGGGGCCGTCGACGGCGTCCACGCAGGTGTTGCTTGACGTCATGACCTTCAACATTCGGACGGCGGCCGGGCGCGACGGTGACAACGCCTGGCCGAAGCGCCAGGCGCTGCTGGTTGACACCATCGAACGCTACGCGCCCCAGGTCGTAGGGCTGCAGGAGGCGCTGGGCGAGCAGATTGAGTATCTGGAACAGCACCTACCGGATTACCGGTGGATCGGCATCGACCGTGGACTCAACGGGGGAGTGGGGTTGAGCGAAGCGACGCCGATCTTTTACCGGTACGCTGAGCTGAGTCCGATCGAGTCCGGGAACTTCTGGCTGACCGACACCCCGGACACCCCGCCCGTCCGGCGGACCGAGGGTCGACGTCGTCGGGGTGGCGGACGCATCGTCACGTGGGCCCGCTTCTATCACCGCGCCACCGGCCGCCAGATGTATGTCTTCAATACACACTTCACGCTTCGGCGCGGCCAATCACAGCTCGATTCGGCCGACCTGATCGCCGACCGGGTCGCCGCCCTTCCGGCTGGCGCCGCCGCTATCGTGATGGGCGATTTCAACAGCGACGCTGAAAGGAGTGACACCTGGCGCGTCGCCACTGCTCGGGGGTTGCGCGATGCGTGGGTGGCGGCGGCCGAGCGCGTCGGACCGATCGCAACCTATGGCGACTTCGGACCGCCGGACGAGGCGCTGGCCGAGCGCGTCGACTGGATTTTGGTGGGCGGTCCAATCGACGTTCAGCGCGCGGAAACCGTCGTCCACAACGTCGGAGGCCGGTACCCCTCAGACCACTATCCGGTCGCCGTGCGGCTGGTCATCCGCTGACCCCCAGGGCGTGTCCTACAGTCCGTGTCGGTTCAAGAACTGCGTGATCGTCGCGTAGATCGCTAGCGTTTCGGCCGTGTCGAATCCCCCGTGGCCACCGCCAGACACGGTGTGCAGTTCGCTGGCGACCCCAACGTTCTCGAGTGCGTGATGTAACCGGACGCCCTGCTGGTAGGGCACGATCGGGTCCGCATCGCCGTGTATGGTGAGCACCGGAGGCAACCCTGGTCGGACATAGGTCAACGGTGACGCCAGTCGCGCGACCTCAGCGCGGTTCGAGAGGCCACCCAGCCACTGGACGGCATAGCCCTTTGTATTGGGGCCGCGCATGAGGTCAGCCACATCGGTGATGCCGTACCAGTTGATGATGGCGGCGACCTCGACCGACGGCAACGACGGGGGACCGGTGAAGCTTCCGGCTGTGCACTCCCGACCCAGTCCGGCCGACGCAGGGACCATGCCGGTCGTCAGCGCCAGGTGTCCGCCGGCCGAGTTCCCGGTGGTCACGATGCGTGAGAGGTCGAAGCGGTAGTTCTCCGCGTTGCGTGCGATCCACTGGAGCGCGCAGAGACAGTCCTCGACCGCCGCCGGTGCGCGCGACACCTGGACCAGTCGATACGTCACGTTCACGACCGCCCAACCCATCTCGAGATACGGCATTGCGCGCAGGAACTGCGATTCTTTCGTGCCCGCGACCCAGCCCCCGCCGTGGATCATCATCAGCACCGGCACCGGGCCGCTGGCGTTGGCTGGCAGATACAGGTCGAGCTTGTTCTCGTGGTTGTTCGCGACATGGTAGGTCACGTTCGGGACCACGCGGTATTGGTTCGATATGTCGGCCAGAAAGGCTGTCGTATCGCTGAGTTGTGCCTGCGCAACCCCGGGTCGCGCGCACACGGCTGTCACTGTCACGGCGGCGATGACGCCGACCATCCATCTGGTTCGCATGTTCCCTCCTCACCAAATAAAACGCCCCACGAACGACCCAGTATATGCGCCGGTCACCGGTTTGGGGGCAGGCTCACCGTCAGGCCCAGTCGTGCCTCGTAGGTCTTGATCATCGCGCTCTTGGCCTGGTCGCCAAACCCGCTGTCGATGGCGGCCTGATAGGTGTCGACCATCGCCTCGACCACCGGGAGGGAGGCCTGTAGCTCGGTGGCGACTTCCTGCACGTTCACGATGTCTTTGAACGCCGCCTGCAGCGAGAAGTCGCCGTCAAATTCCCGCCTGAGGATGCGGGGGATGAAGTATTCGCTGGCGAAGCTGCGCGCACTGCCAGACGTCAGCACGTTGGCCAACGTGTCCGGCGCGAGGCCGGCTTTGACCGCCAGGGGCATCACTTCGCACAGGGCCGCGATGTTGACGTCGTAGATGATGTTGTTGATCGCCTTCATCAGCTGACCGGAGCCAAGGTCGCCACAATGGACGACGAACTCGCCCATGACGTCGAGATAGGGTGTCGCCTCGGCGAAGGCCGTGGGCGTGCCGCCGAACATCATCGTCAGCGTGCCGTCCTCGGCCCGAAACGGCTTGCCCGATACCGGGCAGTCGCTGTAGGACAACCCCACCGCGGCGGCCTGGCCGGCCAGCCGCAGGGCCGCGCGGCGGTTCATCGTGGTGGTGTCGATGATCGGGAGCGGCCCCCGTGCTCCCGTGCTCACGCCCGCCTCACCGAACAGCACCGCCTCCGCCTCGACCTCCGACGGCACGCACAGAAAGAGCAGCTCGACCCGAGTCGCCACGTCACCCGGTGTCGTGGCGCTGGACACCCTGAGGTCGATCAGGGCGTCCGGGAGGTCCGGTCGAATGTCGTACACCGTCAGCGGGACGCCCGCGCTCGCGAGGTTCCTCGCCATGGCCGCACCCATCCGGCCGAGTCCAATGAATCCGATCGGTCTCTTGTCCATGTGTCAATTCAAGCCAGGCGTGCGTCTATCAACAATACCGGGGCGGCGCGTCAATCAAGATGCGGCGCCGTCGGAGGTCGTCATACCTGGGTCCGATCAGCGTCGGGTTCAGCCGAGAGGTGAGGTCGGCGTCTATCGTGACCTCGATCGGGAGGTAGCGTCGACAGTCTTCGAACTCTTCAGCGTACTCCGGCGTGGGGAACTGGAGGGTGAGCACCGACCGGCCGTTGCGCGCGACCATCCTGTACAGCGGATTGACGATGACTCCTTCGGTGGGTTGCGGCGGATCGGGTGCCTCGTGTCTGCGAAACAGGCTGTCGTCTCTGGACGCGACGAGCGTCAGCGACGGTTCGTCGCCGAGGGCGTCTGAAGACAGATTGCTCGCCAGATCGACGACAGCATCGTCGACCAGGCTGTCGAACACACGGCGGTCACTGAACAGTCTGGGCGCGTGCGCCGCGAACAGCTCCTGGTAGGCGAGGGGACTCAGGGGGTCGCCGGCCGAAGGATTCTCGCCCAGTGAACTGTGGAGGTGCGGCAGCAGGACGACCCCGTCCGAACGCGTGACCCGCGACATCTCGTCGGCGCACAGCCGTTTGTGCCAGATATACGGAAACGCGTCCATCAGCACCGTCATCGCGAACAAATCGGCCACGAAGGGCAACGGGGCGTCGGCATTGCAGCACACGGCGTTAGCGGCGGTGGCGGTGAACTGGGTGGCGAGCCACAGTTTCCAGAAGTGCAGGTCGGTGACCACCGTGTGGGGCCGCGGCGGGCCGCCGGGCGCGAGCCCGGCCAGGACGCCGGAGAGATGGCCCGATCCGCCGCAGTGATCGAGGATCGGGCCGGCCGCGACCGACGGGCTCTGCCCGAGCGTCCGCACGATCGCCTCGGCCGGCACAAACGTCGGGTCAGAGAATCGGTAGAGAAAGTAGCGGCCCTCCGCGTCCGGACTCAGGATGTCGAGCATGTCCCGGTAGGTCGCTGGCGATATGCGTGCCTGGAGCGCCTGGAACCGCGCCGCACGTTCGCCGTCAAGCCCCAACAGTGTCTGGAGCGCGTCGGCGCGCCGACCCGCTTCCAGCGCGTGCATGGCGGTCCGCGTTGCCTCATCGGCCAGCAGGACCGGGATGCCCGCCACCACCGGAAAGGCGCAGCACTCGCACCCGAGCACGCCCTCCGAGACCACGTGATCGTCGCTGACGGTTGCGCCGGTATCGACGAGGACCAGACGAGTGCCGCAGAACGGACAGCGAAGCTGGTCGAGTAGAGTCGTGCGCATGGCGTTCAGTCTACCGGGCGCGGAAGCACGGGCGAAGACGTGAGGCGATCGAGGAACGTCTCGCCGGTGCTCCCCCTCCCCTTGGCGCGCCGATAGTGTTCGACCCCAAGCAAGCGGGGCGCGGTTTCGAGCGTCACCAGGGCGAGCGCGTCATTCTCTCGGATCTGGCTATTGTGGCACCGCAGGGCCCGCAGCTTCTGGCGGGCGAAGTCACTGGTGTCGAGGACCAGGGATGGCGGCGGGGCGTCGGCCCCGAACGCGTCGGGGTCCGCCACGCCCAGAATGTGGGTGGGCGCCGTCGTGACCGGCTCGCGTGCGGCGGACAGCTCGGCGGCATGGTCGGCCACCGCCCGCATCGCTCCGGCCGGCAGCGACACGTAATAGAGTGCCGGCGCATCGGCCTGGGACGTCGCCATGGCGGCGATGGCGGCGACGGTTCGCTCGTGGACCGCAATGTGGTCGGGGTGCCAGTAGAGTCCGTCTTCGTCGAACGTGATGACGATATCGGCGGCGGTCCGTTCGATTGTCTCGAGGATGTCCCGTTCGAGGCGAGCGGGGTCGGTCCAGGGCAGCATGCCGTCCTCGTGCGTGAGCAGCGTGACGTCATCGAGACCGAGCACGGCCGCCGCCGCCCGGAGCTCCCGCGCACGGACGGTGGCCAGTAACGATTTCGTCCGGGCGTGATCCGCATGCTCGCCATGCGTGAGGCACAGCAGCGATGTGCGGACACCCAGCGCCACGCACCAGGAGAGGAGGCCACCGCAGGCGAGCGACTCGTCATCGGGATGGGCGAAGACCGCGAGCAGCGAGGGGCGTCTCGCCGTTCGTGCGGTCGTCACGCCGGGCATGGCGGGGGAGCCGAAGCCTGGGTGGCGAGTCGGGTGTAGACCGCGACGTGGGCGTCGACCATCCGGTCCGGACCGAACCGAGCCACGGCGTGAGTCCGGACCGCCCGGCGATCGAGCGCCTCGACAGCGGGCAAGGTGGCGATGAGCGCGTCGAGTGACGAACTGACCTGGCCCGTGACACCGTTGTCGACCAACTCCGACACCGCGCCCTGGTCGAGGGCCGCCACCGGGGTTCCGCAGGTCATCGCTTCGGTCAGGACGAGCCCGAACGATTCCGCCTGTTGGACGGGATAGATGAGCGCCCGTGCCCCGCCCAGCAGGGCCGCCTTGGCGGCCTGGTCCACTTCACCGACATAGACGACCTGGTGGCCATCAACGTGCGACGCGACCGACTCGCGATAGTAGTCGTTTTCCGCCGCGGCCAGCAGCAGACGCCGGCCGGTTCGTGTGGCCACTTCGATCGCCTCGAGCACGCCCTTGCCCGGTGTGAACCGACCGAGAAACACCAGATAGTCGTCTGGGGTCGACTGAAACGTCAGACGCGCGGGGTCGACCGCGTGGTGAATCGTGGCCGCGACGCGGAGGCCGGTGAGCAGCCTCGCCTGCGCGCTGGAGACCGCGACGAACGGCGCATCCGGATAACGCGACCAGAGCCGGACCTCTTCCACCGACGGCGCGTGGTGCACCGTCTGCAGCACCGGGGTCGGTGTCAGACGGGAGAAGGCGAGCGCGATCGGTACGTACTCCGCCTGGTAGTGGATGACGTCGAAGTCGTCGGCTCGCTCCGCCGCGGCGGCCAGATTGAACAGCTCGCACAGCTCCCACGGCCAGAGAGACGTGTCGTCGTGATAACCGCGCTCCAGGGTCGATGCCAAGGTCGCCGTGGTGGTCGATGTCCTGGTGGCGAACAGGGTGACGTGGTGTCCGCGAGCGACCAGACCGTCGGTCAGCAACGCCGTGACGGTCTCGATCGAACCGGACCGGGCGGGTGGGACAGCCTGGGCCACCGGAGCCACCATCGCGATACGCAGAGGGCTCATGACAACGCCGTCTCCAGGAACGGTGGCAGCACGCGCTCGGCCGCGAAGCACGCCTCGGCGATTTCGCGGGCCGCGCGCGCGTGCGCCGCGTAGTCGCGGTCGAGCCGGGCCAGACCCTCCACCGCCTCCTCGACGGTCGAGAACGGGAGCAGACCGGTACCAGAAGGGAGGTGGGCGCTCCAGCCGGTCTCTTGCACTACCGCGGGACGGCCGGCCGCCAGGTAGCACTCGGTGCGGTCGCTGAACCAGCCGGATCGACGCGAGACATACGCATGCTTCGCGACGCCGAACTCGGCTCTCGAACGCTGGATGAAGTCGCGGTAGTCCCACGGGGAGCGTGACATCTGCATCGCGTCCACCGGTCCCCAGCCATGGTTACGGAGCAGCGCGTGGGGGCCGTTGACCGCGAGTTGGAATCGGGCGGCGGTTCGGGTCGGGAGATCGAGGAACTTGACGAACTCTCGGTCTTTGTTACCGTCGACGTCGGTGAAGCTCTCCGTCTTCCAGGTCATGACGGTCGTGGTCAGGTCCGTGGCTGGCGGCGCCTCCATGCGCCATTGGGTCGTGACGACCGGCTGCCACGTGTGGTGCCACGTGAACGCCCCGGTCGGGACATCGCAGGCCGGCGTGCCGATGTTGGCTCCGAACGTGAACAGGCGGTCGAAGCCGTGGAAGAACTCGACATACCACTCGACACCCTTCGCGATGGCGAGCTGGGTGAAGACGGGGTCCGAATCCACAAAGACCCTGTGTGGAATACGCTGGTATTCGTCGCGCCAGAACCAGCAACCGCCGGACAGGTCGATGTAGAGGTCGGCGTCCGCACAGTACGCGCGGAGCGCCGCTCTCGTGATCCCGTGATAGGTGCCGTCGTAGTTCACAAAGCACCAGCGGTCGCCGAGGTCGAACGGCTGGAGGGTCGCCTGGATGTGGCGTGTGCCATAGGACGGATCGGTCGAGAGCTGGTCGAGGTCCGCGTCGTAGACGCACTCACCGGTGTCTTCCAGATACAGCACCTCGTGCCCGAGGTCGCGCAGCCCGAGCAGATACATCAGCGAGCACCAGGCTACCCCGCCGTAGGGGTAGCGTCCGATGATGCCGGCGAGCACCACTTTCATTCCTCGATACCCGCTGTCTGCGTCGCGTCCACGGCGGTCTCTCGCAGTAGCTCGTCGACCGATTCCGGTTCGTCGAGTGATCGCCCGACCGACAACCGGGCGCACATGCGTCCGTACAGTTCGCTCGTGGCCAGCAGCGTCTCATGCGGGCCCTGCGCGACCAGACGCCCGTCCTCCAGGACGAGGATCCGGTTGGCGTCGCGAATCGTCGACAGCCGGTGCGCGATCACTAGGGTCGTGTGACGCGGGCGCAGCCGCCTGAGTGCATCGAACACCGCCTCTTCGGAGATGGCATCGATGGCCGAAGTGGGTTCATCGAGAATCAGGATTGGGGCCTGCTTCAGCAACGCGCGGGCGATACCCAATCGTTGCCGTTCTCCCCCCGACAGGGTGGCGCCCCCCTCGGCGACCGGGGTGTCATAGCCCTGCGGAAGCCGTCGCACGAACACGTCCACGTGCGCGGCACGCGCCGCCGCCTCCACCTCGGCGTCGGTGGCGTCGAGTCGGCCGTATCGAATGTTGTCGGCGATGGAACCGCTGAATAGCACCGGGGTCTGCGGGACCAGTGCGATTCGATCGCGTAGCGACCGGAGCGCGAAGTGCGCCACATCGGTGTCGTCGATCAGCACGCGCCCCTCCCGTGGCTCGAAAAACCGAGGGATGAGATTAACGAGCGTCGTCTTGCCGGCGCCGGTCAAGCCGACGATGGCCACCAGTTCGCCGGGGCGGGCCTCGAAGCTGATGCCGTCGAGCACCGTCCGATGGTCATCGTAGCTGAACCCGACGCCCTCGAAGCGCAGGTGGCCGCGGAGGTTGGATGCGTCGACGGCGTCGGGCGCGTCCATGACCTCGGGCGCCAGTCCCAGGATCTCCCGCACCCGGCGCGCGCTGACCACGGCCTGCTGCAACAACCCGGTCGTCCGCGCGATTTCCGAGATCGGTTCGTAGACGGCCGCCAGATACGCCACCACCACCAGGAGCGTGCCGACGGTGATTCGGCCGTCGAGCACGTGCAGACCGCCGATGACCAGGATCAGCGCGGTGCCGGACAGGGTGATGGCGGTGACCGCTACCGAGAACAGCGATTCGCGCCAGGTCAGCAACAGCCGCGCGCCCATGGTGGCGCGACCGTCTCGCGAGAAGCGAGACAATTCGTGGCGTTCCCGGGTGAAGCTCTTGACGGCGGCGATCGACGACAGAATCTCGAACGTGCGCTCGATGAGCGACGACTCGAGGGTCTTGACCTGCTCGGCATGCTCGCCCATGGCGCCGGCGTGATATCGCAGGCACAGAAACAGGAACGGGGCCACCGTCAGTGACAGCCAGGCGAGGGGCGCGTCGACGTAGAGCAACACGACGAACATCACGGTCAGGTTGATGGCGGCCAGCGCCAGTGGGAACAGTCCACCGATGATCAAGTCGTCCACGCAATGCGCGTCGGCGTCGAGCCGATACACCGAATCGGCCGTCCGTGACTGGAGATGGTGCCGCAGCGGCAGCGCCTGCAGGTGCTCCAACAGGGTCTCGCGCAGGTGATAGACGATGCGTTGGCCCATCTGCACCTGAAGCTGCGTGTGCAGCATCCGGGTCACTTCCGCCCCGAGCTGAATTAACAGCCCGGTCAATACGATGAGGACGAGCAGGGCCGCCGCGCTCGCCACCACGCTCGCCGGCAGCCGGCTCGCCATCGATGCGGGAAGTGGAGTGTCGCCGAGCACTGTGTCGACCACGAGCTTGAGCGGCCATGGGGCCAGGGCGGCCAGGCCGATCTCCAGCAGGGTCAGCGCCACGATGGCACTGCTGCGACCTTTATACGGTCGAAGAAACGACAGGGTCCATGAGATCAGGCTCGTCACTGTTACAGGGGACTAGTGCACCGTGTCGGATGCGGTGGTGTCGGCCGGGGGGGGCGCCGCCGCCGGTAGCATCGGTAGACGGATGAGCCCCGCGGCGGTGGTGACATGAGTCAGGGCGCGGTCGAGCACCGCGGTTGCGCGGGCCGCTTGCCAGGCCGTCCGAGCCGCGATGCCGACCCCGGCCAGCGCCGCCACCACGATGCCGACGGGCGGCGTGTAGAGGGCCAGCGAGGCGGCGATGCCGCCGGCTAGCAGCAGCGCCAGCGCCAGGCCACGCAGCGTGCCGTGCAGACTGGGTCTCAACCGGGTTCGGACCCGGCAGAGACAGGCGCCCTCGGCGTGCTCTTCGACCAGCATCCCCACATGGAGCCAGCCCCAGCGGCCAATGGCGAGGCTCAGGTCTCGATTGGGTCGCCAGCCTTCGTCGACGTCCACTCGCAGGGCCGGTCTCGACGCGCGCAGCATCCCGACCAGCTCGCTGAGCAAGGTCGTGTGGGATGTCCAGGTCTCGCTCCAGAACGACTGTTTTGCGCCGCTTCGGGCTGAGGCCCGGGCCGCCGAGAGCGCATCGCGTGGACCCGGCACGGGCGTTTTCCACGGGTGACGGGTGACATGCTGCGGCGCCACCGCCTCCGGCTGCGACAGACCGCGGATGCGGCCGCGCGCCCGCGCCAACGGCTGGATGACATGGAGCCAGGCGATCACCGCTCGGTAGCACCAACGACTCAGCGTGTGCGGCCAGTACCAGATACGCGGCAGACCGGAGAGATCTGAACGGCGCGCGAACCGCGCGCAGCGAACCAGCGTGGTCAGGAGCGCGAGGATGCCAGCCACCAGCGGAAGCCAGGCCGCGTCCATTCCGGCTAGCGGCCCGATGTTGCCAATCAGCAGCAAGATCACCGTGCCTGCCATCCACGTCGGCGTGTGCGGCAGGTATTGCCACGGTCGCGTCTGGGTCGCGTAGACCGACGGGAACGCGGCGGTACCCCAGACGCCGGTGTTAACCCGACGCGCGGCCGTGCGCAGGAACGGGAGAGCGCTGTAGATGCGGCCGTGCCAGACCATGTGGCCAGCCAGAAATTTCTCCGGGTGGTGCGCGTCGAGCCAGGTCTCGCCTTCACCGTAGCCGACCTGCTGGCGCCAGTAGGCCTGGATGCTGTCTCGGTGATGGTGCCAGACGAGCGCGCCCGGGGCGAAGCCGATGCGGAGCCCTCTCGCCTGCAGTCGCCAGCAGATGTCGACATCGTCGCCGGCTCGCAGATACACCGGGTTGAATCCGTCGATGCCCAGCAGGGCGTCACGTCGAAACGCCATGTTGCACCCGGGTATGTGTTCAGCCGTCCGGTCGTCGAGCATGACGTGGGTCGGTCCGCCGGGTGCCCGCGCCACACACTGTGCCATCCATGGGTCGTCGGCCGGCACCACGTTGGGGCCGCCGGCTCCGACGGCGTCGGATCGCACCAGCGGCTGCACCAGATATGTCAACCAGTCCGGGTCGACCCGGCAATCGGCGTCGGTGTAGGCCACGATCTCACCCGTCGCCACGGCGAGACCGGCGTTGCGCGCGGCGCTGAGGCCGCCGTTGAGCAGGTCGACCACCTGGACACTGGGGTGGCGCCGGGCGATGGCGGCGGTGGCGTCCCGCGAACCGTCGTTGATCACGATGAGCTGCGTGCGCGGGTAGGTCAGTGCCTCCAGCGAGGTGAGACAGTCGTCGATGGTGTCGGCCGCGTTGTAGGCGCAGACCACCACCGACACTTCCGGCCACTCTGCCGCCGCCGAGGGCGGGAACGGCACCTCCCCAAATACGCGGGTGACGGCCGCCAGCGCCGGCTTTGGCTGGCGCTGGGCGTCGACCAGGCCAAACGTCCAGTCGTCTACTTGGTGGCCGCCGCGCCACCAGTCGTCGGTCCAGGCGTAGGCAATGGCCCCGCAGGCGCCCTCTTCGAACGCGCATCGCAGATGCGTCGCGGTGATCCGCGCCTGGTCGTCCCTCCCCTCCCGCAGGCTGTCCGCTCCCGCTTCGGCGAGCAGGAGCGGCCGGTGACCGGCGATGTGCTGCAGTCGGGCCAGATAGCCGCGGAGCACCTGCTCCTCATGCAGATAGACGTTGAAGGCACACAGATCGAAGCACTCGAGGTTGAGGAACTCGGTGGGCGGGTAGTTGACGTAGGTGAAGAGGCTGTCTGGTGCGGCCGCCTTGACGTCGCCGTAGAGGGTCCCCAAGAAGGCCTCGACCCGATGGTGCCCGTGCCAGCGGACGATTCCACCCGGAATCTCGTTCCCGACCGCGATGACCAAGACCGCCGGATGCGCGGCTAGTCGCTTGACCTCGCGCGTGGCGTCAGTCCTGATCCGTCTGGCGGTGCGGGTCTCGTCGAGAAACGGGATGTGCTGCGGCCACGACAGCCCGGGCATGACACGCAGGCCATGTCGCGCCGCGGCGTCGAGCAGGGTCTCGGGAGGTGGGGTGTAGGTGCGGACCGTGTTGATGTCGGCCGCGGCCATCTGAGCGAAATCGGACTCGATCCGGTCGAGGGGAGGGAATTGCACGCCGCTAGGGTCCGGAGCGAACGTGCCATACGACACTCCGCGGACGAGGAAGCGTCCGTCCTCGACCGCCAGGAACTTACCGTCGATCGTACTGCGTGTCATCGCGGGTTCGCGCGGCCGGGAGGCTAAACCGAACTAGTAGCATCTTACCAGGGTGAACGGCTCACGGGTCTGGGTCTGGCGGCGACAGGATGGCCTTCAGGTCGGAGCGGAGGCCGGCACCCGGGTGCCGGTATCATAGTGCGCCCGCTCCGCTATCGCGGGAGGACCGGCATCGATGACGACCAAGTGTAAGAGTGCCACCGCCCGCATGGTCCGATCGACTCGCGTTCTGCTCCTGCTCGCGTGCGGACTGGGCGCGATGGCGTCATCTTCGGCGGCGCAGCCGTCGGACGATGCGCCCTGGTTCGGGGTGACGATGCCGCCGGTGTTCGAACCACACGTGCCTCCGGTCATCGTCGGCGACCGGGGCGTGGCCCCGGCGGTCGTGCCACCCGGGGAAGAGGCGTTCAGGGCTCTGACCGGCGCCGCGCTTCGGGCCGACCTCGGAGCGATCGTCCAGTTTTCGCGCACGAGCCGCGAGCAACGGGAGCTCGGGTCGGGGCAGCTCTGGGGCCGGATCACCGGGTTCCCGTCTGGTCACGACACCGTGAGTTGGGCCGCCCGGCAGTTTGAGGACGCCGACATCGACGACGTCCGACGCCAGCCGTTTTACCAGACGGACGGATCCGAGTTCTGGTTGCCGCTCTCTTGGGAGATGCGGCTGGTGGGGGACCCGGTCTTCGGGGCGGGCACGCAAGATCTTGTCCTGACGACCGCAATGCCGCTGGCGCCCTCCGAGGTGCCTCCCGAGGGATTGGTGGCGCCACTCGTCCACGTCGGTTTCGGCGCCGCGGCGGAGTTGGCTCAGATCGACGTGCGCGGCAAAGTGGCCGTGTTGCACGTGACCCCGCAGGGGCACCTTGTGTTCGAGCGCGGCGCGGCGGTGCCGCGCGCGCGGACGCTCTTCGAACGGGGGGCGGTCGGCGTGATCAACGTGATCGATCTGCCCGGGAACGAGCGGGCGCGCGACTTTAGCAACTGCGGTGGACCCTGCTTCAACCTGGGTGGCCGCGACGGCCGGTTCCTGGAGACGGTGATGGACCGGGCGGCCGAAGCCGGCGCCCTCGACCGGATGCGGATCCGGATGTCGCTCGAGACCACCCGTCGGTCCGGCCTCTCGGCCCACAACGCCATCGCGGTCATTCCGGGGTCCGAGCGGCCGGACGAAACGATCATCATCAACGCCCACGCCGACGCCTGGTTCGACGGCGCCGGCGACAACGGCGACGGGCTCGCGGTGCTGGTGGGGCTGGCCCGGCACTTCGCGACGGAGGCGGACCCGCCGCGGCGTACGCTCGTCTTCGTGGCCAGCGCCGGTCACCACTCACCTGGCATGAACGGGCCCCGCAATTTCGTCGCCATGAACCCGACGTTTGCCGAGTCCGCGGTGCTCGCGCTCAACATCGAGCATGTCGCCCAGCGGAATCTTTCACCGGCGCGCAGCGTGGCCGACGACGGGTATCGCGAGTTCGTGGCGGACGCCGGAGAGGCGCCGATCGTGGCCGGGGTGTCGAACGAGGCGCCGTTCCTGGAGAATCTGTTTCGCCGCGGCGTCGAACGATACGGCACAAATTTTGTGTCCGGTCCGTCGACGATGGCGAGCGGCGAGGGGGGCGGCTATCGCAGCCTCAAGGTAGCCATTGTCACCACCATGCAGGCACCGCCGCTGTACCACACCAGCGGCGAGGTGCCGGAGGTGATCTCGGTGCCGGGGTTGGAACGGATGGCGCGCTTCCTCGCGTTCTTCCTCAAACAGGTGGATGTGGCGCCGTGGGAACAGCTCAACCCGTGAGCCTCGCGCAGGCGGCGGGTCCTTCGCTCCTTCTCATTACCCACCCGAACCGGTAAGATTCCCGCTCCGGTCCACGTGCGCCGCGCCCTGTCGAGTCTACGATTCCCTTCCTGATGACGTATCGCGGCGTGTCTCCTCGGTGCAGGCCCTGGCTCGGACACGCATGTCGATACGGATTCGTCGTGGCGTGGCTACTCGTTTTCCCCGCCTTCGCCGACGCCCAGCCCAACGACCGACTGGAAGCACGCGCCGGGCGGGTGGCGGAAGGGGCCATTCGGATCGACGGCACGCTGGACGAACCGATCTGGCGTACCGCGCCGGCGGTGACCGACTTCATCCAGGCCGAGCCCGACGAGGGCGAGCCGCCGACCGATCGGATGGAGGTGCGGTTCGCCTACGACGACGGCGCGTTGTATGTGGGCGCCAGAATGTTCAGTACGGCTCCGGTGCAGGCGCCGCTGAGCCGGCGCGACGACGGCGGTCTGGCCGAGTCGATTCAGATCGAGCTGGACACCTACCTCGACCGCCGCACCGCCTACATGTTCGGGGTGACCGCGGCCGGGGTGCGGCTCGATCACTATCACTCGCGCGACGACGAGGGGAATAGAGACACCGAGTACGACCCGGTCTGGCAGGCGCGGACCGCGAGGACCGATGACGGGTGGACGGCGGAGCTCTGGTTGCCGTTCTCGCAGCTGCGGTTCAACGCCCGAGCCGAGCAAGTGTTCGGGCTGAACATCAAGCGCGACATTCCCGCGCTCAACGAGGAGAACTACTGGGCGCTGGTGCGGCGTACCGAGAGCGGATGGGCGTCACGCTTTGGCGACCTGCGTGGCATCGTGGACGTCGAACCGCGATTGCGGCTCGAACTGCTGCCCTATGTCTCCGGGTCGGCGCGGTTCACCGGCGACCGCGATCTGAACGACCCGTTCGATGACGGTAAGAACCTCGGTGGCCGGGGTGGCGCCGACGTGAAATACGGCGTGGGGTCCAATCTCACGCTGGATGTGGCGTTCAATCCCGACTTTGGCCAGATCGAGGCGGATCCGGCCGAAGTGAATCTGACCGTCTTCGAGACGATCTTCTCCGAGCGGCGCCCGTTCTTCCTGGAAGGCAGCGACGTTCTCACGGCTGGGACCGGGAACTACTACTACTCGCGCCGGATCGGCGCGCGGCCGACCGGCTCGGCGGTGGGCGACTATGTGGACCGGCCAGACACGGCCACCATCCTCGCCGCGGCCAAACTGACCGGACGACTCTCATCCGGCACGTCGCTGGGACTGCTCGCGGCGGTGACCGACGCGGAGTCGGCCCGGACGTCGACCGACGGCGTGCTGGGCCGAACCCAGGTGGCGCCGCGGTCCGGCTGGGGCGTGGCGCGGGTCATCCAGGAGGTCGGCGACCAGGGTTCGACCGTCGGGGGCCACCTGACGATGGTGCACCGCGGCATGTCGCCGGACGACCCGCTCGCGTCGGGGCTCAGCCGCAACGCGGTGACGGCCGGAGCCGACACGAGAATCCGTTTCGCCGACCAGGGCTACGAGGCGTCCTTCAACGTTGGGATCACGCACATCGACGGGGAACCAGACGCGATTACCGGATTTCAACAACGTAACTCGCATCTGTTTCAGCGGGTCGACCTGCCGGTGCCCCTGCTGGATGTGTCCCGGCGGGCTCTGGACGGCGGACAGGTCACCGGGCGGATCAACAAGTTGTCGGGACGGCACTGGATCTGGAACGCCAGCGCCATGATCGAGTCTCCGGAATTCGAGCCGAGTGATTTTGGCCGGTTGAACTTCGCTGGCGACTACACCTGGCGGGCGCAACTGAACTACCGGGAGACGGTGCCGGGGCGCTTCCTGCGTGCCTACTCGATTGGTCCCAATATCACGCACTATTCCTACTACGACCGGACGTTGGGGAACCGGTACAACGTGGGCGTCAACGCCAGCGCCACCTTTCTGAACTTCTGGTCGACTCGGGTGAGCCTGACCCGCTATCTGCGCGGGTTCGATGCCCAGCTCACCCGTGGGGGGCCGGTCATGGGGGTGCCGCTCGGGTGGGGGGCCAGCTGGTCGCTCCGCAATCGGGCCGGGTCGCAGACCCAGTGGAGCGGGCAGGCCAACTACCAGTCCAACGAGCTGGGCGACTACACGTGGCGCCTCGGCGCGGCGTTGTCGGCGCGCCCGACGCCGTCACTCGAACTGTCGGTCCGGCCCGACTACCGCAATGAGCGCGGCACCCGGGGCACCTTCAGCGGGCCGGTCAACCGGCAGTATCTGACGACGCTCTCGGGCGGCAGGGCCGAGACGTTCGGGAACCGTTACGTGTTTGGGTTTCCCGACCGCACGACTCTCTCGACCCAGTTTCGCGCCAGCTACACCTTCAAGCCGGACCTGACGCTGGACGTGTACGCCGAGCCGTTCGCCGCGAGCGGCCGGTATCTGGCGTTCGGAGAGACGCTGGTGCCTGGCGCGCGAGACTTGCGGGTCTATGGATTGGGCGGCACCAGCATCGTGCGCCTGGACGATGGCAGCTATCAGGTGACCGATGGTGTGGACACGTTCGGGCTGTCAAATCGAGACTTCAACATCCGATCGTTCCGGAGCAATGTCGTGCTGCGCTGGGAGTGGCGACCAGGAAGCACCCTGTTCGTGGTGTGGCAGCAGAACCAGGAGAGTCGGGAGGCGCAGGGAGCCCACGTGGGCTTTGGCGACCTGTTCGAATCGTTGACGGCGAGCGGCGACAATATCTTCGCCATCAAGACCACGGTCTGGACGTCCAGATAATGCCCTCCCCGAATGGGTGTGCCGTTTTACTGCACCCCGCCCTTCAAGCCGTAACGACCATCGCGGAACCGGTCAAAGAATTGCCCGATCAGCGGATGCTCGATCGGTCCCCGGTCGTCGGCTGCGAGATGTCGCTCTGCGACGTACGTCGTGCGGTCGCCGCGATGGACCAACACGTGGTACCACGGCTGGTCTCGGGGTGGCCGTGACTTGGCCACCTCCTCGTACCACTCGTCGGTGCCAAGAAACGTGGCATCGGCGTCGAACACCACCCCGCGGTAATCGAACTTCTTGTGCTGAACCAGTTGACCGACAAAGAAACGAGCCGTCGCGGTCTCGGGGACTGGTGTCGTATCGGTGGGCATGCTCGGAGTCTCGTCTGACATGGTATGTCCTGGTGAACTGTGCCGCTGGGGTCTTAATTCAGGTCGCCTGCGCGTCGAGCCGTTCGGCCGTGATGTCGGAATGTGACGCATGCCACACGCACGTGCCCTGCTTGATCACGAACGCCTGCGGCGATTGATGGGTGATGCCAAGCTCGTCGGCGACCGCGTTTGACAACGCGCGTCGCTCCACCACCTTGAGGATGTAGATGCTCCAGTCGGGGTGCGTGTCGGCAAATTGATGGACCTCGTCGATGACGTAGGACGAGACGGGGCACCGCGTGCTGTGCTTGTAGAGGATGGCTCGGTCGCTGGCCAAGGCTCGGTCCAGTGTAGGGCGGTCGTCGATGTCGTGTAGAGCGTTCATGGACGAGACCTTATGGTTCGCGTGACGAACATTGGTATTGCGCCTCCAGGTAAAGAGACAGCCGGCGATGCCGAGCACGGACAACACGGTGAGCACCGTCGGCATCTGCCCTTCCAGGTTACCCCGAACTCCCGTCATGGACGCGGAAGACTGCCGTTGGTCGAGATGCCGCATCGGGACGACTACCAGATGGCAGCGCGCTGGACGGCCGACACGGGACGAGGGTTTGAGGTCCTGCCGGCACGATGAGCGGAGACCGTCCAACGGTGTGAGAGTTGGTGTTTCCGGGCTGGGCCGTCGACACGGACACGATCTCGGAGGCGTGGATGGAGCCGGCGCTCTGGAAGTTCGTTCTCGGCGTGGTTCCTCACCCCGGCTAGGATTTCACCGCGTTGGGTCCGCGGCCAGCCTTGAACAGACGGTTTCACTGAGTACTAGCAGCGCGTTCCAGAATCGGGGGGGGCTATGTCCACGAAGAGGGATCGTGATCTCGGGATGCACCGGCGTATCACCCAACGCGACTTCGTCAATGGCGTGGGGGTCGCTGTCGGGGGAGCGCTCATTGCACCGGGGCGTTCCATGTTCTGCGTCACTGAGATGCAGAGCCGGCGTTTCAATGTCTGAGCGGAACCGACACATGGCTCGGGCGGCATCAATGATGCTGCCCCTGCCTGAGTTCGCACAACGTTTGCACTTCGCGCCGGAAAGGGGGCAACCGCAGCTAGCGGTTGCCCCCATGTGGGTTGCCCTACGTGACTGCCTCGCGTTCGGGGCAGGTATGATACCGAATCATGGTGGCAGGATGGTTCGCGACAGGGGCGGCGTTGTGTGGGCTCGGGGTCTTACTGGGGGCGTTCGGCGCGCACGGCCTTCGCGACCGACTGACAGTCGACATGCTGGCGGTCTACGAGACCGGGATTCGATATCACCTGAGCCACGCGCTCGGGCTGCTGGCGGTGGCCTGGGCCGCGTCCCGATGGCCGAACGCCTGGACCGGTTCGGCCGGCTGGTTCTTTGTGGCCGGGATTCTGATTTTCTCCGGCAGCCTCTATCTTCTTGCCCTGACCGGGATCCGATGGCTCGGCGCGATCACCCCGATCGGCGGACTTTGCTTCATCGCGGGCTGGGTTGCCCTCGCGGTCGGCGCGCTCCGCTCCGGTTAGGTTTCCTGGCGAGGCGCTCGTGTGGCGGCGTTGCGTCGTCGGTCACAGCTCACCCGGCTGCTCCCTCCTCGCGCCTGGCCAGACAGACGCCTCGTCAGAAAATCCCCAAGGACGTTTTTTCAGTGACCTGCTAGTCTCCTGTAACCGCGGTTACAGGAGGCTAGAACACGTGCAGCGGGGGGGTGCCCGCGGGGAGGAGCCCGAGGCTGGCGGCCTGCCGGCTCAGCATCTCCAGCGCGGCGCGTCCCGTGAGACCCAGGTCGGCGGTCCACTCATTAACGTACAGGTCAACGTGCTTGAACATGACTTCGTCAGTCAGTTCTTGTGCGTAGCGTCGCATCGTCGAGACGGTGTCCTCGCGATGGGCAACCGCATAGGCGAGCGAATCGGCCAGTACGCCGGCGAGGGTGGCGATCGTGTCGGGCGGGAGTCGCGAGCGCGCGAGGATGCCGCCGAGCGGCAATGGGGTTGCAGTCTCTCGCTCCCAGACCTCGCCGAGATCTTCGACCAGCGTCAGACCGTGCTCGCGCCAGGTGAACCGACCTTCATGGATGCAGACGCCGAAGTCGGCGGCGCCGCGTGTGAGCGTGGGTATGATGTCCGAGAACACGAGCTGCTTCAGCGTGCCCTGATTCGGATGGAAAAGTTTGTATAGCAGGGTCGCCGTGGTGTGCTCGCCTGGACACAGCACCCTGGCCCGAGCAATTCCACCATCCCGCTGGCGGGGAGTGCCTGGATGGTCGTCGGCCGTGGCCGCCAGCAGCAGCGGCCCAACCCCGAACCCGAGGGCGGATCCCACCGGCAACACGCCCAGGTCGCCGGCCAGGTGGAGCGCCGCGTGAAAGCTCGCTTTCGCTACATCGAAGTCCCCGGCGAACAACCGGCGGTTCAGATCTTCGACATCCAGCAACTCTACCCGGAATGCCAGACCACGCAAGTCGATCCGTTGCGTCAGGATGGCGTGGAATGTGAACGTGTCATTGGGGCACGTCGAGATCCCGAGATGTATCGGTATCACGGGCGCGTGCCCCATGTAGGTCGAGCGATCAGGTCGTTGGCGATCAGGCAGGCGGCGTCGAGGGCTTCGGGAATGCGCCATCGCTCGAACCGACGGTCGCCGACTTCGTTGGATATTCCCCGAGCGATGGCCAGTGGCACTTCCGCCAGACGGCAGGCCAGGGCTACGCTGAAGCCCTCCATGTCTTCGGCCGTCACGCCGACATATTGGTCATAGCGTTGAGCCGCCTCATCAGAGGAGGCGGACGCCGTGCAGCATGTCAGTAACGGACCGGAGGCGGTCGGCACCGGTGTGGCCAAGTGTAACTCGTCCAACTCCGGCGGCGGTTGCCCGGCTCGCCGCCAGTGGTGAAAACCGAGTGTGGCGGCTGAGACGAATCCCGATGCTACCCCCACCCCGACGCCGTGCATCGTGACGCTGGGAAAGATGGCCGCTGATTCGACCGGCAAACCGACCGGTTCGTAGGTGCCGGCAATGCCGACCAGGAGCACGCGGTCCGGTTGGTGTCGCGCGATCAAGGTCGCGGCCCGAGCCGCGGCGGCGACCGGGCCGAAACCACACAACTCGCACGGAGCGTCGACACCGAACCCGGACTGGCGGGCGAGATGTAGACGTTCCTTCTCGGTCGGCACCAGAACCAGGGTGGAAGGGAGGGTCACGCTAGCCGTCCGTGGTGAAAGTCCCGCGTTGCACCGAGACCGGCGCTGGACCGGCTGAGCAAGGCGAGAAGAGGGAATACCGACAGTACTTGACCGATGAACAACGCAGATCGGCCGGATTCAGCGCCGGTGGAATGCAGCGGGATTCTTGCCACGGGCGGCTAACCCTTGGTCTCGCGCCGTGCCACGCCGCTGGCCCTGGCCGCCTTGGCGACTGCCTTGGCAACCGCGTCCACGACCGCTCTGTTGAAGACGCTCGGGATGATGTAGTCGTCGTGGAGCTCGTCCGCTGGGATCACACCGGCGATCGCATACGCGGCGGCCCGTTTCATCTCGTCGTTGATCGTGGTTGCGCGCACGTCCAGCGCGCCCCGAAAGACACCCGGGAATGCCAGGACGTTGTTGACCTGGTTTGGGTAGTCTGAGCGGCCGGTCGCCATGATACGGACATGCGGCGCGGCCTCCTCGGGCATGATCTCAGGAGTGGGATTGGCCATCGCGAACACGATCGCATCTCGATTCATCTTCTTCAGCATCGGTACCGTCAGCACTCCGGGCGCCGAGAGACCGATGAAGACATCGGCGCCCTCGATGACCTCGCCCAGAGATCCCCGTTCGTTGTGCGGATTGGTGTGGTCCGCGTACCACTGCTTCATGAAGTTCATGTGTCCCCTGCGACCGGAGTAGATCGCGCCGCTTCGATCGCAACCGATCAAATGCGTGATGCCGTAGTCCATGAAGATCTTGCTGACCGCCACGCCGGCGGCGCCGACGCCGTTGAAGACCACTTTAAGGTCGCCCGGTTCCTTCCCAACCAGCCGGAGCGCGTTGATCAGCGGCGCAAGTGTGACGATGGCCGTGCCGTGCTGGTCGTCGTGGAATACCGGGATATCGAGCCGGGCTTGTAGTTGTTCCTCGATCTCGAAGCATCGCGGTGCCGCGATGTCCTCCAGATTGATCCCCCCGAACGCGGTAGCCAGGTGGCTCACGGTGTCGACGATCGCGTCGGTGTCGGTGGTGTCAAGAGCCAGCGGAAATGCGTCGACGCCGGCGAACTCCTTGAAGAGGGCGCACTTGCCCTCCATCACCGGCATGGCGGCGGCAGGCCCGATGTCGCCGAGGCCCAGGACGGCCGTACCATCGGTGATCACCGCGACCATGTTTTTCTTGATGGTCAGCGAGTAGGCGTCTTCAGGGTGTTCGTAAATCGCCATGCACACCCGCGCGACCCCGGGCGTGTAGACCATGGAGAGATCGTCCCGCGTGCGGATGGGCGATCGACTGACCACTTCGATCTTTCCGCCCAGATGCAGGAGGAAGGTGCGGTCCGAGTGATGAAGCAGCGTGAAATCACCCAGCGTCCGGATGCCGCTGAGAAGCTCGGTCGCGTGGCTATCGTCCCGGCAATTGATGGTGAGGTCTCGAACCATCATGCCGTCGCCAACGGAGACCAGGTCGACCGAACCGATATCGCCGCCGAGCCGACCGATTTCCGAGGCGAGGCGGCCGAGCATGCCGCTGTCGTTCTTGAACTGGACCCGGAGCGTCAGACTGTGGCTGACGTTCGGTGTGTCTCCCATTCGGCTACCTCCCCGGTCATGTACTAAGGTGGGGCTGCGCCCCGAACCTCACGCGACGGCTACGCGGGGACCACTGGGAGTCCCACTCTGCCGCCGCGGGGCGCGCATTGTCGCGCGCCTTTGCATCGTATCGCAGACCGTTCGGGACATGTCGCCGAACCAGGCCAGGGCGTACTCGGTGACGACCGCCTGGTCACGACAGCGTGGGGACACTCCGAGGGAGGATCAGGCTCGAAGGTCGTAGCAGCGGAGACGGGGGCTGGCACCGGTCAAGATGTCGCGGGTGTTTTGCACGACATAGAGCAACCCTCGACTGAGTACCGGGAGCGTCCACGATTCTTGCGCTGCCGCGAGCCAGCCTCGCGAGATTTCCCGGTACCCGTCGGTCGTCAGGTCGAGCCAGAGCAGGTGCCCCAGTTCGCCGAGCGCAAGAAAATTGCCGTCAACCGCCAACAGCGAGCCCCGCGCCATGCCCACCGTGACCTGTCGTTCCCGGTCACCCTGCGTGAACGTTTCGGTCCATTGCGGAGCTTCGCGCCAGACGACTCGACCGTCCGTGGCATCGATGCAGGCGAGTGAAGCATCACCCTGATTGCGCCCGTCGAACCCGTACAGGTAGCCGTCCTGGTGGATCGGGGTGTTGAAGTGCAATGCGAACTCCTGTGTGGTCCAGAGTACCTCCGGGGAGAAGTCGGGGAGAATTCGAACCAGCGCGCCGCCGGCGCGGTAGCTGGCCGACACGAAGACACGGTCGCCGAACACCACCGGGCAGGATGCGTTGACTGACTCGTAGGTCCGGCTGCGCCAGGGGAATTCGAAGTCGATGGCGCCGTCAGCCGGATTGATGCAGAGCAGACCGCCGGTCGGCGGCGTCGACTCGCCCCCAGCGAATACAAAGACCCGTTCCTGGCCGTGGACGACGGCCGGTACCGGCGACGCGTAGCTCTGGCCCCAGTCGCCGGTGCGCCAGGTTTCTCGTCCGGTGGCGCCGTCGAACGCGACGACGCAGCGACCGTCTGGGGCGCCTACGTTGACGATCAGGCGGCCTCCGTGCACCAGCGGCGTGGAGGCGGTTCCAAAAAAGTCCTGGCTAACGTCGTAGTCGTCGCGGAGGTCACGCGTCCAGATGCCGTCGCCCGTCGCCAGATCGAAGCAGTGCAATCTGCCTTCGGCTCCCATTGTGTATACACGGTCGTCGCTGATGACGGGACTCGACCGCGGACCGTTGTTGTAGCCGTAGCGGTCGCGATAGGCGCTGGCGTAGCGGTACTGCCAACGGATCTCCCCGGTCGAAGCGTGCCGGTTCTCGACCACTTCCTGGTCGTCGACGCGATGAAAAAACAGGAGGTGGTCGCCGACGATGGCCGGCGACGTGTACCCGGTGCCCTTCTCAAGCTCCCACACCAGCGGCGGCGGGAGTTCCCGACTGAGACGTGTTTCGGTGGAAACGGCGTTGTGCGTGGGGCCGAGGAAGGAGCCCCAGTTGTGCGTGATCGCGTCAGGAGCGAGCGCCTTGGGACTGGTGGCAGGCGATTGTGCCCAGGCCTTACCCGCGGCCACCGCGTGCCCAGCCAGGGCTTGGAGCACAACTCGACGGGAGATCGTCCGCATGGCGGGACGCTTACTGTCGGTGCAATTGACCCGCTGAGCCAGTGACTGGCACAGCTCCGCGAGCCAGACCGGCGGTACGGCTGGAACCATCCAGGACAAAAATAACCAGGAGGCACCGGGCCCCCTGGTCGGCGTAGCAAAGCGCGTGATCGCGCAGTGGCTCAGTTGCCGAGCTTGACCACGTTCTCGGCGGCGGGGCCCTTGAGGCCCTGCACCACGTCGAACTCCACTCGCTCACCCTCGGTCAGGCTCTTGAAGCCCGAACCCTGAATGGCGGAGTGGTGGACAAAGACATCCTTTTCTCCATCATCACGAGTCAGAAATCCGAAACCCTTAGCATCGTTGAACCACTTCACCGTACCCGTATTAGCCATGTTCTTCCTACACGTCTTGTTCGTCGGAGATCGGTCTGACCGTGTACTGCCGACTACTTGAATGCGCGGCTGGCGCCGCGCGTGTGACGGCACCCATCAGGGCGACGCCGTTACAGCTGTCACTAGCATACTCGGAAGTGTCGACCTGAGGTCAAGGGGGGGCGGCAGAAAATCGAGAGGTTCGGTGTGCCCTCCAGCGGCGGGACGGTGTCTCACCGCCTCGATGTCGCGCGCTATAATCCGATTCTCACTGGCCGTTCGAGTGCGTCCGCGTGAGACCGGAAGGAAGGAAAGCACGTGCCGACAGACCGCCCCAAGAGTGCCGTTGAGCTGGTAATGGAGCGCTTACGGAAGCAAGACGCGACTGCCAGCGGTGAGTCGACTCCGCTGACCGAGGACCAGAAGCTTGCGATCGCCGCCGCCAGGCGCAGTTACGAGGCGAACGTCGCAGAGGCGGAGATTCTGTATCGTTCGACGCTGGCGGCGACGATGGACCCGGAGGCGAGACATCAACTCGACGCCAACTACCGTCGAGACCTGGCGCGCTTCGTCTCCACCCGTGATCGGAAGATTGGGCTTGTCCGGAAAGGCGATCAGGCGGAGTGAAGATCGCAATCGTCGCCCTCACGCTGGTGAACTTCGCGCTTCTGGTCCCAGGCGTGACCCTTCCGATCTATAGCGTAACCATCACGACCTTGGTCGAGGCGACGATCATTCCGGACCCGATCGAGGTCACGGTCTACGAGCAGACTCGGTCCATCCTCGGCACGGTGCAAGAGCTGTGGCGGTCGGCCGACTACCTGGTGTCGTTCCTGATCCTGTTGTTCAGCATTGTCGTGCCCGTGACCAAGGGTGCCATGCTCCTGGCGTCGCTCGCTGCGGTACCGGACGCCGTGAAGCGAAGGCTGGTGACATTGGTGGACCTGATCGGCAAGTGGTCGATGGCTGACGTGTTCGTGGTGGCGGTGTTTCTCGCGTTTCTCGCGACACGCGACCAGGCCCAGACAAACAGCTTCAACGTCCAGGTGCTGATCACTCAGGTAGATGTGGCCATGGCCACACACCTGACCTCGGCGCTCGGTCCAGGGTTCTACTACTTTCTGGGCTACTGTCTCTTTTCGGTGCTCTGGACGCAGGTGCTCAAGCATCAACGGTCCTAGGTTTCCTGGCGATCCGTCCGCAAAAGGCGGACGTTGCGACATTGACTCAGCGGGGTCACATGCCGCTTGCATGCTCCCTCCTCGCGCCTGGCCAGACGAACGGCTTGCCAGGCAACCGTCCTGGACGTCGCCTCGGCGAGCGAGAATTGGCGTCGGTATGTTGACCCTCTTTGGTGTCGTCACCGTCGGCACATTTCTCACCCTCGTCCTGGGCCGGCAGACCTCCGTCCTGGTCGCGCTGATTCTGGTACCCCTCGTCATCGGACTGTTGGCCGGTCTGGGGGGCAATGTCGGTGGCTACGCGTTGGCCGGCATCCAGAGTGTGGCCGGGACCGCCGCCATGCTCGGTTTCTCCGTGCTGTACTTCGGGCTCATGAACGACCGCGGGCTGTTCACGCCGCTGATCCGGACCGTGGTACGGGTCAGCCGTGGCGACCCCCGCAACGTGGTGGTTGGTACTGCCGTTGTCGCCATGCTGACGCATCTCGACGGAGCCGGTGCATCGACGTTCCTGATCACGATTCCAGCCTTGCTGCCGGTCTACCAGCGTTTAGGTCTCGACCGTGGCGTTCTCGCCGCCACTGTTGCACTGGCGGCTGGCACCATGAACATCATGCCCTGGGGCGGTCCGACCCTGCGGGCGGCTGCGTCCCTGCAGACCGACGTCGGGGGGCTGTTCGGCCCGCTGCTGCCGTCGGTTGTCGTGGGCCTGCTCGGCGTGCTGGGGGTGGCCGCGTGGTTCGGACAGCGAGAACGCCACCGACTGGGCGACACGCGGCCAGCCGGCATGCCCGAGTTGCTGGATGACAGGACGGCGCTCTCGGGGACGGAGAGTCCCTCGCCGCGGCTCTACCTCTTCAACGCGGGACTGACCGTCGTCACGCTCGTCGCTCTGCTGTTCGAGTTGTTACCACTGCCCATCGTCTTCATGACCGCGTATGCGCTGGCACTCGCGGTCAATCGTCCTGCGGTGTCGGCCCAACGTGAGCAACTGACACGACACGGGAGCGACGCCATGCAGATGGTGGCGCTCATCCTCGCCGCCGGGGTCTTTGCCGGTGTCCTGCGCGAATCGGGAATGCTTGGGGCAATGGGACAGAGCTTGGTTGCCAGCCTGCCGACCGGGCTCACGACCCATCTCCCGGCGCTGACTGCTGTCGCGGCCATGCCGCTCAGTCTCGTCTTTGACCCAGACTCGTTCTATTTTGGTGTGCTGCCGGTGCTGGCGGAGGTGTCCCAAGCGTCCGGCGTGGCCGGCGTCGAAGTCGGCCGGGCCGCCCTGCTTGGACAGATGACCACCGGCTTTCCCGTGAGCCCGCTCACCCCCGCCACATTTCTATTGACCGGATTGAGTGGGGTCGATCTTGGAGATCACCAGAGGAGGACTATTCCGCTCGCCTTTGGGTTGACGTTGCTCATGGCCGCGGTGGCGCTGCTGACGGGAGCGTTCCGATGGTGACTGGTGCGGCCACGCCGAGCTGATCCAGACCGCTCGCCCGCCAGCGATGTGATGCGGCCGACGGTTTCGTGAGCCCGCTTCCTTCGCCAATGGTCAGACCCCAGATGCCTCATCTTCCGCCGGCGACAAGCGGGACCACTCCCCGATGGGACCGATGGCTCAGATGTCAGCGCAGATGATGGTGATCTCAGTTATCACACCAGTACGCTGCACGAGGGTCGGGCTGGTGATCGTAAGTTCCCACCCTGTGCGGGCGGCGTTCGGCTGGCTGCCGCTGATGACGACGAGCAGATTGTGACGGGCGACCGGTGGCCATGCCTGAAAGTGCGGCAGATTAATGAGCAGGTCATATCCGCGCAGCTTCGCGGGCGTGTCGATGGGTTCGGAGCCTGAGTCGAGGATGTGTCAGCCGGAACCCGAAGGCGGATTCGAGTCGCGCCGGATCCGGGGCGGCGCGGTCCGCTTCTCGTATCAGGTCGACCTCATACCTCGCGAGCAGTGCCCGCAGCAACGAGTAGGTGTAGTACTCCCCGCCACCACACCCATCGTGTGGTCCGAGAAGAGCGCGATACGTCAAGACGTCATCTATGGACCCCTACTGTCGGTCGGGCGACACGGGTTGTTGGACCGCCTGACACATACCGCGAGTCACGGGGCTCAGGCCCCAGCCTCCCGCGACATCTCCTAAGCGACGCCCGCCGCCGGCGCAAGTCCCACGCCAATGTCGTGTGTCACATACGCTCAAGCCTGTAGGATCATGCGGTGCCTTCGGCCGCGACACCAATGAACGACGACGATGCGGCGCCACCCGGATTCGTCGCATGGGAGCGGCGCACCAAATTCTGGGCGCTGGTGTTCGCGGCGCTTACGCTCGGAGTGACGATGTTGGGTGCCCTCGTGCTGATTCGGGCGGGTCGTCCGGCCGCAACGACTCTCATCCTGGCCCTGGCTCCCGCGGCGGGCGTGTATGTGTGGCACACCGCGCGCATCCGTCGCCGACGTGCCTTCCTCAGCGCACCGTTCCCGCCGGAGTGGGAGACCGTGCTCCAGCGTGATGTGCTGTTCTTTCGAGCGCTCGACCCGTCGGACCAGGTACGGTTCCGGCGGGAGTTGCAGGTCTTTCTCGGCGAAAAACGGATCACCGGCATCAAGGTGCGCTTGGACACGACCACCCAGGTGCTGGCGGCCGTCAGCGCCATCATCCCTATTTTCGGGTTTCCCGACTGGGAATGGGATCAGATTCGCGAGGTGCTGGTCTACCCGACGCGGTTCGACGGCGAGTTCGATTTCGGCGACCGACAAGGTCACAACATACTCGGGATGGTTGGCACCGGCAGCCTGAACGGCCTGATGATTCTGTCGAAGCCGGACCTCATTGGTGGCTTCCGGAACGCGACCGATAAGCGTAACGTGGGCGTCCATGAGTTCGCGCACTTGGTGGACAAGAGCGACGGGGTCATCGACGGCGTGCCGGGGGTCGGGTTGGTCCGGGACGCCATCGGTCCCTGGGTCGATCTGGTCAGGCGCAAGATGTCGGAAATCGAGGAGGGGCGGTCAGACATCAACCGCTACGCGCTGACCAACGAAGCGGAGTTCTTTGCGGTTGCCTCGGAGTATTTCTTTGAGCGGCCAGGGGTGATGGCGCGGAAGCACCCGGAGTTGTATGCCGCACTGGAGGGCGTGTTCAATCAGAACCTACGGGCGCGAGCGGGCGCGTTGCGACGCGAGCTCAAGCGCGGGCGACTCAAGTTCGGTCGGAACTCACCCTGCCCGTGCGGGAGCGGACGTAAATTCAAGAGATGCTGCCTCCAGTAGCGCGGTCCGTGCGCGATGGTGACACGTGGAACTGCACGCTATTATGTTCACGTACGCGATGTCTGTGAGACGTTCAGCACGGGGGGCGAGCCGGTGTGCAACCGGCGTTTGGCTTTTGCTGTGGCTCACGTCGACGTCACCGGGGCCGGCGGCGGCACAGCCGCTGCAGCTCGTGCAGCTCGCCGAGGGGCGTCTCACGGTGGCCGCCCACGACGCGTCGCTCCGTGGGCTCATTGAAGAGATCTCGCGGGAGAGTGGTGTGCGGCTGGAGGGAGCGGACGCGTTGCGAGGCGACGTGACGGTTCGGTTCCGCCGGCGAACGCTCGAGGATGGGCTCGCGCTCATTCTGAGTGGGTGGCGATATGCGCTCACGTCCGAGTCGGAGCAGGGGCTTGGTGGCAGCACCGAGCCGTCGCTGTTCCGGCTTCGTGTGCTCGGCCCCCGTACGGTGTCATTCCGGGCTCCAGCGGCCACGGTGCCGCCGGCCGACCAGGCGGAGCACCAGCCGATTCGCGAGTCCTCCGACGGCCCTGATCCTCTCGAGGCGCTTCTCGCGAGCGACGACCTGACCGTGGTGCGACGAGGGGGGCTGGCCGCGCTGCGCGACCCGGACCGCGGGGTTCGGGCGAGGGCCGTCAACGCGCTCGCCGCTCGAGGCGGTGACGCTGCGGTCACCCTCCTGGAAGTGGCCTTGCGGGATGCTGAGCTCGGCCTCCGCCTGGACGCGATCGAGGCGCTCCGCCGCATCGGAGGAGACCGGGCCGCGCGGGGGTTGACCGGCGCTCTGCACGATCGCTCGCGGCCACATCGTCTCCGGGCCGTGGACGCACTCGGCGCCATCGGCGGTCCGACCGCCATACAGTTGCTCGACTACGTTCAGGCAGTCGATCGTGATGAGACCGTACGGGCCGCTGCGGCCGGCCAGCTTGCCGTTCTGCGAGCCAGGCAGTAGTGCCCGACCATCACCCCGCCCTCGTCCCTCCTGGCCAACTCCGGCAGGCCGTCCGCGGCTCATGATCGCGACGTACTGAGACCAGACAGGACACTCGATTGCCGCTCACTTCGTTGGACCAGGTCTCGATGGCGCACGGGCACGTGCCGTTGCTCGAATCGGCCAGCTTGCGAATCGAGGCTGGCGAGCGCGTGTGCGTCATCGGACGGAATGGTGCCGGCAAGTCCACGCTGTTGCAGTTGATCGCCGGGCGACAGGCGCCGGATCGAGGGCACGTCCGCCGGGAGCGCCACGTACGGATCTCGCTGCTCGCGCAGGATGTCCCGCTGTTCTCCGACCGTCCAGTGTTCGATGTCGTGGCGGAAGGATTGGGAGACCTGTCCGAGTTGGTGACCGCCTATCATCGCGCCGCGACGGCGTTGAGTACTGGGTCCACCGCGGCCCGGCTCGACACGCTGGGCCGTCGGCAGCACGCCCTCGAGGAGCGCGACGGCTGGCGGGTCGAACAACGCGTCGAGCTGATCATCGAGCGGCTGCGGCTGCCGTCGGACGCGGTGGTCAACACGCTGTCCGGTGGCTGGCGGCGGCGAGTGTTACTGGCGCAGGCGCTGGTCGCCCAGCCGGAGATTCTGTTGCTTGACGAGCCCACGAACCACCTCGACATCGAGGCCATCGATTGGCTCGAGGCGTTCGTGGTCGACTACCCCGGCGCCGTGGTCCTGGTAACGCACGACCGTCAGTTCCTTCGACGAGTGGCGACGCGGATCGTCGAGATCGACCGGGGACAGCTCACCTCCTGGCCGGGAGACTACGACAACTATGAGCGTCGGCTGGAAGAGCGCCGAGCGGACGAGTCGGTGCGGCACGCCAAGCAGGACAAGCGACAAGCGGTCGAAGAGGCGTGGTTGCGCCAGGGTATCAAGGCCCGCCGCACCCGGAACGAAGGGCGCGTCAAGGCGCTGATGGCGATGCGAGCGGACCGGGCGGCGCGACGCGCCGAAATGGGGCGTGTCCGGCTGAAACCCGTCACGGCCGACGCGTCCGGTCGATTGGTGTTCGAGCTCGAGGGGGTCGCCAAGTCATTCGATGGGACCGCGGTGATTCCGGAGTTGAATCTGCGCGTGCTGCGGGGAGACCGGATCGGTCTGATCGGTGCCAACGGGGCCGGCAAGACCACGTTGCTGCGTTTGCTGCTCGGCGATCTGGAGCCCGACCAGGGTCACATTCGTCGCGGGACCAACGTCCAGATCGCCTACTACGACCAGCAACGCGAACAGCTCGACGTCGAGCGGACCGTGTTCGACACGGTGGGGGACGGGAGTGACACCGTCACCGTCAATGGCCAGTCCCGTCACGTCCACGGCTATCTGAGCGACTTCCTGTTCTCGCCCGAGCGCGCCCGCTCGCCGGTCAAGTCGTTGTCTGGCGGCGAGCGGAATCGGCTCCTGCTGGCACGCTTGTTCACGCGTCCGGCCAACGTGCTCGTGCTCGATGAGCCGACCAACGACCTCGATCTGGACACCCTCGAGTTGCTGGAGTCGCAGCTTGTTGGGTGGTCGGGTACGGTCCTGCTCGTCAGTCACGACCGGGTGTTTCTCGACCACGTGGTGAGTAGTACGGTGGTGTTCGAGTCCGATGGCCAGGTGCAGGAGTACGTCGGCGGTTACCAGGATTGGCTGCGGCAACGTTGGGCCCAGTCCCCCGCGGAGCGTCCGGGGCGTCTCACGACACCTCGCGCCCAGACGGCTGAGCTGCGGACATCCACCGACGCGACGGTGGCCCCCTCAGCGCGACTGTCCTACAACGAGCAGCGCGAGTTGGTGGCGCTACCTGGGCGGATCGAGCGGTTGGAGGTCGATGTGGATCGGCTGAACGGTACGACGATGGCGCCGGGCTTCTATCGCGAGGCGCCGGAGTCGATCAAGGCAACCCTGGCGCGCCTGGAGGCCGCCCGGGTGGAACTGGAATCGTCCTACACTCGCTGGGAGCACCTGGAAGCCCGTCGCGGCAATTTCCGCGACTAATTTGCAAGGGCCCTCAGAGCCGCTGAGGGCAGGGATGACATGCGAGATCAGTGGTACGGCGATGACCGGGACGTCCTCAAGTGGAGCACGCTCGTCCATTTGGCACGACGCGAGTCGGTCACCGGAATCCTGCACGTCGCCATGTATCGTCCGAGTCAGCCGATCTCTCCGCTGGCCACCGCGTTCGGTGCTGCCGCACCGCCGAACGAGGTGCTGCGCCACTTTCGCGACGTCGATGACATTCAACGGCTGGCCACCGCGACCGGACTCGAGGTCGACGTCTTCAAGAGTCCCTTTACCGATCGGGTGGCCTACTTTGGCGAGGTCTGCGGTTTGGTGCGGGCGCGCTCCGGGCGAGTCATCGTGTTCCTGGACCCTGACATCGGTATCGAAGCCGAACAGGGTGGGCCCGAGCACGTCACGTCGGCCGACATCGCGCGGGTTTTCGAGGCTCTACGGCCCGGAAGCTTGCTGGTCTGCTATCAACACGCGAGGCGACAGAAAGGCTGGCGGGGCCGCGCGCGTCGCGCCTTCGCGAATGCGCCTGGGATGCCTTCCTTCGACGTGGAGGTGGTCGAGTCCGAGCTGGTGCGTGATGTCCTGATGTTCTCCGTGAAGAAGGTGTAGAGGGCTGCTAGGATGCACCGTCTCCCGCCAGCGCCTTGACGAGTCGGTAGAGAAAATCCTGTTTAACGACATGGGACGGGGCGCTGAAGGGATGGATCGTAACGGAGATCGCATACCCCAAGCGATTGGTGTGCTGATGCGATTCCTCCAGCACGCAGCGCTCCACCGGAATCACCGCAAGATGGTTTGGTCGCCGCCCAGTATTAACAGAGCCAGACTCTGCCGACTCCCAGCAACACCCGCACCGTGTCGCTGACAGTCCTCTCCGCTTCCTGCTACGCTCTGCGTATGTTGAATCTGCGCAGGTGCGTGGGCGGGCTGGTGGCGCTGCTGCTGATGAGCGGGATGGCGTCGGCGCAGACACAAACGCCGACCAGCCTAGAGACAGGCACAATCGTCATCAATCGGCAGTTCGACGACGCTTCCTCATTCAGCGACGGACTCGCCCTCGTGCGCATCGGTGACGAGTTTGGCTTCATCGACAAGACGGGGTCAGTCGTCATCAATCCGCAGTTCGACCTCGCCGCCGTGAGCATCGGTGACAAGTGGGGCTTCATCGCCTGCTAGGTGCGTATCGCTTCTCCCCACCTTATTCGTTGTTTCTGTACACACCGATGGACAATTAAGAGTGATACGTCCGACGCGTCGAGGCGACTTCTGTCGCACCAACGTCAACCCGCCTACACATATTTATCTCCCTGTTAAACAACCCTCCAAATGGCAGTTTTCGTCCTAAATCACCCGCTTTCTGGCAGAGCAGTCGCCGAACAGGCCCGGCCGTCACCGCGGCACTTCTGTTTCTCGGGTTCACAGGGTTCTCCTGGACCGGCTCGCCTCTCCACTCGCGTGCCGTGCTGACCGACGTTTGCCGCAAATGACCGTGACAGAAAACTCGCAGGTCGCTGAAAACGATCCCAGGGGTTTTCTGACGAGGCGTCTGTCGGCCAGGCGAAGGCGCACCACAATGCGCGCCCCGCGGGGGGGCGGGGCGCAGCCCCGTCTAATTACTGAACGCGCGCCATCGCGCTCGCCAGGTTGCTCAACGCCCGCTCAACCAATTGCCGGCTCGTCGCGATGTTCATCCGCATGCAGCCCGACCCGCTGGTGCCATAGCTGGATCCTGGAATGATGTGGATGTGGGCCTGCTCCAGCAGGTAGCGCTGGAACCGTTGTTCGGGCGTTTCACCGTTCTCTGCCACATCGCCGCTATCGACCCGGTCGATAGCCTTGCTGACGTCCAGCCATGACAAAAATGTGCCTTCGGGCTTGACGACCTGGACGTGAGGCACGCGTGCACCGACGAACGACTCGACCAGGTCTTGCGTGCCGTCGATGTAGTCGAGCAGTTGGTCGAGCCAGCCTTCGCACTCGTTGTAGGCGGCCTCGGCGGCGACGATGCCCAAGGTGTTGATGCCCTGTCGGTGCTGTCCGGCGTCGCGAATCCGGTCGAGGTAGTCCGGATTGGTCGAGAACAGGTAGGCGCACTTCAGGCTCGAGAGGTTGAACGATTTGCTGACCGACTTGTAGGTGATGCTGTTGCGGACGATCGCCTCGTCGTCGAGGGTCGCGTACGGCGTGTAGGTGTGCCCTCGGGTCACGAAGTCACAGTGGATCTCATCGGCAAGGACGACGACCCGGCGGCGGGTACAAATCTCACCCAGGGTCATCAGGTCGTCGCGTGACCAGACGTTGCCGGTCGGATTTTGCGGGTTGCAGAGAATGAACGCGTAGGTGTCGTGGTCGATTCGACGTTCGAGATCCTCGAAATCCATGCTGTACCGGCCGTTCGACAGTCGCAGCGGGCATTCCTCGGCCACGGCGCCCACGACGCGAATATCGGTGTAGAAGCCGTTGTAGCCCGGAGTCTGGAGGAGGATCTTGCTGCCGGGAGGGCAGAACGCACGCAAGGTGCTGATGATCGCCGGATGCACCCCGTCCGAGTGCAAGATGGTTTCAGGCGAGATCTCGAGACCGTAGCGACGCTGGTTCCAGTCGACGATCGATTCGAGATACGACTCGGGTTTGGTCAAATAGCCGTAGTTCTCGTGAGCGACGCGGTCGCGGAGCGCGCGTGTGATAGCCGGGGCGATCCGGAAATCCTGGTCGGCGGTGCCCATGCCGACCTCGACCTGCCGTCGGCCGTAATTGGCAATCTGGGCGTCCCACTTCGACGAGTCGGTGCCGATGCGACTGTAGATCGTGTCGAAGTCGTAGCGGTCGTCCGGTGGCTGCACGCGGCCGCCGCCTTCCGCGGTTGGCAGCACTGCGCCGGCCGCTCCGGCGACGGCCGTGAGTCCGGCGCCCCTCAAGAACGCCCGTCGATCAAGCTGACTGTGCTTCGGCATCGTTGCCTCCCGCCGACGTTGCGGTCGCGGACGCGTCGGCGCACGTCACATTGCAGGGTGGTTCGATGGGGCAAGCATAGTCGACTTGACGCGGCTGGTGAGCACTGTCGTTGCGTCAGTCGTGTCTAGTGAGCCACACGTGACGACGCTCGCCGTGTGACCATGGACACTCCCGCGCCGCCGGATTGTCGCGTGTCGCGCGGCCCGGACGGGTGGGATGGCTCCTGCTCGTCTGGTGCAGTGGTTGTGTCAGAGCGACGGTGGACCCCGGCGCGGCCGGGAGTCTAACAGACCAGGGGACTGCTGAGTATGTGGAAGCGACAGGAGCCAGAACCAACACTCGCACCCACCGTGCCGGTTGACTCCGGATCCCGCCAACCCGGGGCGCCGCCGCCGGATGCGAGTGGTCCCACTTCGGACGCGAGCATTGGCCGATCAGTGGTGATGAAAGGCGGGCTGACGGGGAGCGAGAATCTTGTCATCGATGGACAGGTCGAGGGCGCCATCAACCTCCGCGAGAATCTGCTCACGATTGGACCGAGCGTGAATATCAGTGCGGAGATTCTGCCCAAGTCGGTGATCGTGTTGGGTCGTCATCGCGGTAACATCACCGGGACCGAGAAGGTCGAGATTCAAGAGCGCGCCTCGTGTGGCGATCGCGGAAGGGACTCACTTTCGCGGCAGTATCGACATGCAACAGGCTGACCAGTTGCCCGGGGCGCCGAGAGCGCGTGCTGACGCTGTCCCCCGCGTTACGAGGGGCGGCAGTGTGTCGACCGCCTCAGCGAGGACGGCTTCGTCGTAGGAGCGTGGGGTGAGTTGGGCGGGCACTGGCATGTTCAAGCGGCGGCCTGACCGGGACGATGGAGTCACGGCCTCCCTGGTGTCGCAGGTCAGGCCCGGGACCGTGGTGCGTTCGACCGTCATGCCGAAGTTCATTGCGGCAGTGGCTCGCCGTGCGGCGCCAGTCGTCGTCGATCTTGGCGCCGGGGTTGGTGCGAACGTCGAATTTCTCAGCGAACGGCTGGACTGCACGATCCATGTCCAAGATTTTTTTGCCAACGTGGAGGCGTACGCCCGGGGTCGGGCGCGTGACCCGGACCTAGGCCCGTTGGCGTTGGCGTCCCACTTGGTGCAGCCGCTCGAGTCCGTGGACGGCATTCTGTGCTGGGACCTCTTTGATTATCTCGACGCTTCGACCAGTCGCAGTTTGGCCGCGTGCCTGACCGGTCTCCTCAGGCCCGGAGGGGCACTCTACGGGCTGTTCGGCACGACGCCCATCGAACTCTCCCACTATACGCGTTTCGTGCTGGAGGCCGATGACCGTCTGTGGCTGCGGACGTACGCGGCGACGCGCACTCGGCGAGAGGTCCTCGCGGCTCGAGCGATCCACCGCATGTTCGGCACACTGACGGTCGACGAATTCGTGCTGCTCAGGAGTCATTCCCGCGAGACGCTCTTTCGTAAGCCGGAGCACCGTGGCTGACCGGTGTTCGGATGAACACAGCCGAAGCTCTGTGCGTGTCGTCCAGCCCAGGGCGGCGGGGCCATGGCCGACGCCTGATGCGACTAAGTCGTTGCGAGACACAGGCCTAAGTTTGATCGTCCACGCGTGGTCTTTGTGTTCCGCTCCTTGCGATACATCTTCCCGAGAGAGAGGGGCTCCCATGCCCACGGATTCCCTGATCGTTGTTGCCGCCGGGCTGGTCCTGACTGGTTCGACTGGCTGCGCCACACGAGGGTACGTCACGAGGACGGTTGACGAGAGGACCCGAGAGGTGGAGCAGCGCGTCATCCAGGTCGAGCGGGTGGCCTAGGACGCGACGGTGAGCACCGATTGCAATGCCGCCTACATTCGCGAGGTCGACCAGACCGCGACGAACGCGCATGACCAGGCGGCGAGTGCTCAGGAGACCGTCCACGCGTCGGCTACCGCGTCCAGGTTGGCTCAGATGACGGCCAATCACGCCCGGAGCGTGTCTGACGGGCTCGACGCCGCTGCCAAGCGGCTCCTGTTCGAGGTAACCGTGGCGGAAGACCATGGGCGCTTCGGGTTCTGGGACGCGGCACTCCCCGACCCGGATCGGCCAGATTGGATGAACTCGTGGGCCGGGTTCGGTCGCTGGACACGCCGGCCCACCTCGAGATCGAAGGCCACGCTGACGCGACCGACGAGCTGCAGCTCGGCCTTGACGACATCCCGGAGGTAATACGTGAAGAAGGCGATGCTGAGCCACCCGGATCACTCCCCGACCAGTCGACTCGGAAAGAACTCAGGTTACGGGCCGAGCGCCGCATCGTGGTCGACGCACTCGACGCCAACGAACGGCACATCTCCCAGACCGCTCGTGAACTCGGTCTCGTAGACCACTCCAGCCTTCTGAAGATCATGCGGCGCCATGACCTCCGCCGCGCGTCCAGCCAATAGCGCCCGTCCCGCGGGGGACGGCCGGCTCCGCGAGGCGTTCTCGACGGTGGCGAGTGACGTCCGGGGCCGATATCTGCTGACCGACACGCCAGATGGGGTCGAGGCCACCGGACGGCAGGAATCCCGCCTTATCTGATGCGGGGAAGAGGGATGGCGCGGACGGTCGAGGCTTCGGGGCGCGAGACGCTGATGTCTGGAATCCCGGCGGGGGCGGATGACGAGAACGAGAGGATGTACTGGGTGCCCAGTTCGCGGCCGATGGCGTCCATCGTTCCGCTAAGGTCCCGGGGCGCCGCTATGGTGTGGAAGTCTCCACCGGCGCCCGCGGCGAGACGCTTGAAGTTCGTGAGCGGGACCTGCGCCGTGGAGACGCCGTAGAAGAGGATGCCGTGTTCCCGCAACGATGTGGCGAGGCCGTCGATGTCGCCGTCCAGGTCGGTCGCTCGGCGGCGCCCTCGCACTTGCGACGATGGCAGCGACGACGGTGCGATCTCGCTAGCTTGTCCCAGCATGAGGATGACCGGCCGCGGGGCGGCACGCGCGGAGAGATCGACAATCGCCTCGATGATGGCGGCATCCAGCTCTCCGTCGACACTCTGCATGTCGACGATGCTCGCGTCGTCGAGGCTCTCGATGAACTGTGAGAGCGCCGACGTGAGTTGTTGCTGGGTCACCGCCAGGCCCTCGAAGATCGCCACGACCTGCATGGTCGTCGTGGCGGGTTCGACGCCAGCCAGGTCGAGCTCGACATCGTCGAGCCGCACCGTGAACTCGTCGCGGGTCAACCCGGCGACCGGGGCGCCCGCCTCATCCAGCACTGTGACCAGCAGACGCGTCGGCGTTTGCGCGGACCCGGTCGACGACGACGAGAGTGCCACCACGACGAAGCCCGCCGCCGCAAGGCACCGACCCGGCAGCCAGTGTCCAGTGTTGATGGGCGCGGTCATCGCGGAATGTATTTCTTGACGTCGCGTGGGCCGACCTCGGCGCCGTAGATGTTGCCGTCAGCGTCCACCGCTACGCCTTCGGCCCCGCTGGTGCTACCGCGCTCCGCCGGATCCGGGATGAAGGCGGTGACGGTACCGTCGATGGCGCTCCCGATCCGGATGCCCCGGCGCACGTTGGGGTGGTGCCCGTAGCCACCCTGGTTGTCACGCGACTCGGAGTCGGCAACGTAGAGGACGTCGTGCTGGTCGATCGCGAGCCCGCTCGGTCGTCCGAATTGCGTCCAGGAGTCGAGGAGCGCACCCTCCTGGTCGAAGATCTGGATCCGATTGTTGGTCCGGTCGGCGACGAACAGGCGACCCTGTGAGTCCATGGCGAGTGAATGGGGACCCTCCAGCTCATCCGGCCGGGACCCGTGGTGGCCCCAAGACCTGATGAACGTGCCGTCGGCGGCAAACCTGACTATCCGCGCGTTGGTGCTGGGACCATGGCCGTCGGCGACGAAGATGTCGCCGCTCGGAGCTACCAGCACGTCGGACGGTTGATTGAATGTGTATTGTCCTCCGCCCGGAACCCCGGCTTGTCCCATTGTCATCAGTTCCCGCCCCCGGGGGCTGAACTTGAAGACCTGGTGGCCCTTCCCGTTGCCCGGTTCTACGCCATGGTCGGTCACCCACACGTTGCCGTCCGGATCGATGTGGAATCCGTGTGGAAAGTTGAACAGCCCGGCTCCGAAGCTGTCGAGCAGCCGGCCGGACGCGTCGAGGTGAAGGATCGGATCGAGATCGGAATCAACACAACTGTTGGCTCCACAGCGATCATATGCCCAGATACTGCCGTCCGGTGCCACATCCACGCCGGCCGTGGATCCGAAACGGCGACCGTCCGGCAACTTGGGCCAGTTCAGCACCGTGGTGAACTCGTGCCGGAGGTTGTTCGGTGGTGGAGCGCCGACTTGCGCATGGCCCAGGACCGAGGAGAGGGCGGCGGCGAGCACGATGGTGACGAGCATCGCCGCGGCATCGTTCCGGAGTATGCGTTGCACAGTGGGGAGTATCCGGAGCGAATTATAACGGGGACAGCAGGGAGGCGAGCAGCTCGGCCGGGTGTCGGGCCGTCACGCCGGCCAGATCATGCACCTGGTGTCGACAGGAGACGCCGGACGCCACCAGGGCCTCGTCCGGACCCAGCGCCCGAGCGGCAGGGAGGAGCCGCCGCTCGCCAACCTGTCGCGACACGTCGTAGTGCTCGCGCGCGTAGCCGAACGATCCGGCCATACCGCAACACCCGGCGTCTAGTTCGATTACCTCGGTGTTCGGGATCCGATTGAGCAGCGCCCGGGCCGGCGGCACCAGGCCGAGCGATTTCTGATGACAGTGCCCGTGCAGCAGCAGCCGTGTCGGACCAGGTCGGAAGCTGAGCCGCGTGGCTTCATCCGTGAGGACCCCTTCGAGCCACTCTTCGAACAGCAGACAGCCGTTGGCGACCTCACGGGCGTGGCGCCCGTCCTCACCACGCAGCAGGGCGGGGATGTCGTCCCGTAGCGATGAGAGACAGCTGGGTTCGAGCACGATAACCGGTTTCCCGGCCGCGACGATCGGGTGAAGCCGCCGCGTCGTCTTCACCGCTTGACCCCGCGCCTCGTCTAGGAGTCCCTGAGAGATCAGCGGTCGCCCGCAACAGGCATCCGGCCCGAGTCCGATCCCGATACCGGCCCGGTCACTGAGCGCCGCCACCGCGAGACCGATCTCGGGATGGTAGTAGTTCGTGAACGTGTCGTTGAACAGGACGACGGCATCTGGGTCCTCGGCGACCGGCCGCTCGAGCCAACGCGACGCCAGCGTTCGCGTGGCCCATACCGGCAGCCGACGGCGACGATCCAGGCCCAGGAGCCGCTCGTTCAGGAGCCGGACCACCGGGCTTGCCAGCAGGGGATTGAGAAGCCGCGCGAAGGGGCTGGCCCAGGCCGACAGTTCGTGAATGCCCCCCAGCAGACGGGCTCTGAGTGGGGTGCCGTGGCGGCTCCAGTAGTCGGCGAGGAACTCGCTCTTGAAACGCGCCATGTCGACGCCCACCGGGCATTCGGCCTTGCAGGCGCGGCATTCCAGACAGAGGTCGAGCGTGTTGTACACCCCCTGGTCGCCGAGACCGGCCTCGTCTAGTTGCCCGTTCATCGCGTAGCGCAGCGCATTGGCCCGGCCGCGGGTGGAATGAGCCTCATCGCGCGTCACCATGTACGATGGACACATCGTCCCGTCCAGTGTCTTCCGGCAGGCGCCGACTCCGCTACACATCTCGACCGCGCGGCCCAACCCACCATACTGGTCGTAATCGAACCGGGCCGGCGGGTTCGGCGTCTCGTAGCCGGCGCCGTACCGGAGGTTGTCCGTCAACGGTGGGGTGTCGACAATCTTGCCCGGATTGAACCGCCCGTCGGGGTCGAACGTCCGCTTGATGTCGCGAAATGCCTCGTAGAGCTGCGAGCCGAACATACGTTCCATAAACGGTCCGCGGACCAGTCCGTCCCCGTGCTCGCCCGACAGCGCGCCGCCAAACTCCAGCACCAGATCGGCGATATCGTGCGCGATTGCCTCGAATTGCGCGACGCCGTCGGATGTCTTCAGATTGACCACCGGACGGACGTGCAGGCATCCGACTGAGGCGTGTGCATAGATCCCGGTCCGGCTTCCATGGCGGTGCACTACCGCCAGGAACCGCTCGATATAGGCACGCAACCGCGCCGGATCGACGGCGGTGTCCTCGACGAATGAGATGCTCTTGGCATCGCCCTTCATCGCCATCGAGAGTCCCAATGACGACTGTCGCAACTTCCAGATACGCGCCTGCGCGTCCGCCGTCTCAGCCCGGGCTGTACGGATGGTGATGCCCTGTGTGCGCAGATCCTCCTCGATGGCGGTGAGTCGACCAGGCAGGCTCTTGGCGTCGTCGGCGTAGAGTTCGACACAGAGCAGGGCACCGGGCGTGTCGTCGCTTTGAAGCACGGTCCGACGGATCGCGTCGAGCGCCGGACTTTTCCGTGCGTGGTCCAGGATGAACCGGTCCATCACCTCGATGGCGGACGGCTGATGGGCCAGGATGGTCGGGGTCGCCCCCAGTGCGTCAAGTAGCTCATCGAATTCGATGGTCAGGACGGCTGTCGCTCGCGGCAACGGTACCAGGTTCAGTCGGGCTTCGACGAGTACGCCCAGCGTGCCCTCCGAGCCGACCACCAGTTTGGCGAGGTTGCACGGTTGGTCCGGGTCGCTGAACGCGTCCAGGTTGTAGCCGCCGACACGCCGCAGGATTTTTGGAAAGCGGCGCTCGACTTCCGCCGCATGCTCGGTCCCCAGCCGTCGTATCTCGCGGTAGCATCGACCTTCGAGCGTGTCGGCGTTACACACCGTCTCCAGCTCGGTCCCCTCCAAGGCACGGAAATGCGCGATGGAGCCATCGCTCAGGGCAACATGGAGATCGAGCACATGGTCGATTGTCTTGCCGTAGAGCACCGAGCGGGCGCCGCTGGAGTTATTGCTGACCATGCCGCCGATGGTGGCCCGGCTGGCGGTGGAGATGTCCGGGGCGAATCGGAGACCGTGTGGCAACAGGTGTACGTTCAACTCGTCGAGCACAATGCCCGGCTCGACCCGCGCCCACCGCTCCTCGACATTCACCTCGAGAAGACGGTTGAAGTACTTGGCGGTGTCGAGCTGGAGCCCGGCGCCGATTGCCTGTCCCGCCTGCGACGTGCCGCCGCCGCGCACCGTGATCGACACCCCGTGTTGACTGGCGATCTCGATGGTGCGCACCACATCGTCCCGGGACCGCACCATGACCACGCCGGTCGGTTCGATCTGATACACGCTCGCGTCAGTGGAGTACAGCAACCGCGTGACGGAGTCGAAACGCACGTCACCGTCGAGCGAGGTCTCAAGGTCGTGCTGGAGCTGTTCCCTCACGCGGGGGAGTATACGGGATTGTCGGACGGTCGTTATCGTCCTGGCGCGGCTCCCGGTGGCCATTGCACGGCCAGCCACGCCAACCCGAAGAACAGAGTAAGCATGAGCGCCCGGTCAACGTGCGCGGCGACCCCACCAAGGGGGCCGGTAGGGCTCACAGGTTGTCGAGACGACGCCAGACACGGGGAACATCGACCATCAGGCCAGCTGCATAATGACAAATGGCATCGGCGGGGACAAACACACCCACGGATCCGGGCAGGGGGCGGGTGACGGTCTTCTCGAGAGACTTGTCGGCTGTCTGAAGAGCGATAGATTGTCGCGGAAGAATCGAGTGGCGCCCCACGTTCGGTGCCCTCGGGGTACCACTGGCACGGGGCGGGATGGCTCCGTTCTGACCGACCGACAGAGTAGACTCACGCCATGGCTTATCGCGCCGGCCGCCACTTCCTGCAGATACCCGGACCGACGAACGTCCCGGATCGAGTCCTACGGGCCATGTCACGCCCGACTATCGACCATCGCGGACCGGAGTTCCAGGCACTCGGGTACGAGTTGCTCGAGAGTGTGCGTGAGGTGTTCAAGACGACGCATCCGGTGGTGATCTTCCCGGCTTCCGGTTCCGGCGCCTGGGAGGCGGCTCTGGTCAACTGCCTCTCACCGGGGGACCGGATCCTGATGGTGGAAACGGGGCAGTTCGCGACATTGTGGAAACAGATTGCGGAGCGACTCGGGCTTGAGGTTGACTGGATACCGGGCGATTGGCGTCACGGCGTCGACCCGGCCGCGGTGGAGACACGGCTTGCCGACGATCGGGAGCACGTCATCAAGGCGGTCTGCGTGGTGCACAACGAGACGTCGACCGGGGTCGTCAGCCGGATCGCTCAGGTTCGTCACGCGCTCGACCGCGCCAGCCATCCGGCGCTCTTTCTGGTCGACACCATTTCGTCACTCGGATCCATGGATTATCGCCATGACGAATGGTCGGTCGACGTCACGGTCGGAGCCTCGCAAAAGGGCCTGATGTTGCCGCCGGGTCTGAGCTTCAACGCGATCAGTGACAAGGCGTTGGCGGCGCATGCGCAGGCGGCGATGTCGCGATCGTTCTGGGATTGGACCGCCGTGCTCACGGCCAACGAGAAAGGGTTCTTCCCCTACACGCCGGCGACCAATTTGCTCTACGGGTTACAGGAAGCGCTGGCGATGCTGCGCGAAGAGGGTTTGTCCAACGTGTTCGCCCGGCACGAGCGTCATGCCGAGGCGACGCGACAGGCGGTGCGGGCCTGGGGGCTCGACATCCTGTGTGCGAACCCCGATGAGTACAGCGCGTCGATCACAGCCGTGGTGACCCCAGATGGCCATGACGCGGACCGACTCCGGAGCGTCGTGCTCGATCGGTTTGACCTCTCGCTGGGGGTGGGGCTGGCTCGATTGGGGGGTACCGTGTTTCGTATCGGGCATCTCGGCGATCTCAACGACTTGAGTTTGCTCGGAACACTGGCCGGAGTGGAGATGGGACTGACGCTGGCTGAGATTCCACACGACGCGCAGGGTGTTCAGGCGGCCATGCGCGCGCTGGTGGAGCGGGCGGCCTGATCCGCTTTGGAACCGGGCCTGCAATACGGACCTGAGGTCTGGCGCGTACGATGCGACGATACACTTAGGACTGCCGGTCACAACTACGGGTGGCTAGGGAAGCGGCGAGGAGATGGAGATGGCGAGACTATCGACTAGACGGCTGGGTGTGACGCTACTGGTGGCAGTGATGGTGGTGCCGGCGACGTTCCGTGCGGCGAACGCCCAAGCGCCAGCGATGGATTACACCCCGGTGACCGACGAGCGATTGCGCACCCCCGACGACGCCGACTGGCTGATGTATCGCGGCACCTACAACAGTTGGGGTTATAGCGCCCTCGACCAGATCACGACCGACAACGTGTCGCGACTGGTCCCCGTCTGGTCCATGTCGACCGGCGTCGTCTCCGGGCATCAGTCGCCGCCGATCGTCAACGACGGAGTCATGTTTGTGACGACCCCCGAAGACCAGGTCCTGGCGATCGACGCGCGTACTGGTGACCTGATCTGGCGTTACCTGCGCCAGTTGCCAGAGGAGACCCTGCGGGCACACTGGACCAACCGCGGTGTTGGTCTCTATGGCGACATGGTGTTCTACACGACCCACGATGCCTTCGTAGTCGCGCTGGACGCCAAGACGGGCGAGATCGCCTGGGAATCGTCGGTGGCCGACTACCGGAGTGGGTATTACATGACCATGGCCCCGCTCATCGCGAATGGGAAGGTCTTGGTCGGCGCCTCGGGTGGAGAGCGAGGCATCCGTGGATTTGTCGCCGCCTACGACGCCGCTACCGGGGACGAGGTATGGCGGTCGTACACCGTGCCGGGACCCGGCGAGCCGGGCAACGAGACCTGGCCCGGCGATACGTGGAAGACCGGGGGGGCCTCGATATGGGTCACCGGTTCGTTCGACCCTGACCTCAACCTCACCTACTGGGGCACCGGGAACCCAGGTCCGTGGATCGGCGACCAGCGGCCCGGCGACAATCTGTTCACGAATTCCGTGGTCGCTTTCGACGCTGACACCGGGGAGATGAAGGCTCACCACCAGTATCACTACAACGGGTCGTGGGACTGGGACGAAGTATCAGCTCCGTTGTTGATTGATGTGCCCCGGAACGGTCGCACCATCAAGTCGTTGGTGCATCCGGGGCGCAACGGCTATCTGTGGTTGCTTGAGCGCGAGGCCAACGCCATCAACTTCGTCGACGCCAATCCGTATGTCGACCAGAACGTCTTCGCGTCGATCGACCCCGTGACCGGACGGCCGACTTACGACCAGGAGCGGAAGCCGGGGACCGACAAGCCGGCCACCTTTTGCCCATCGCTGTGGGGCGGGAAGGATTGGCCGCCGGCCGCCTACAGTCCTCAGACCGGGTACATCTATATCCCCGCGAATGAGAATCTCTGCTCGACGCTCGTGGGGCGGGAAGTCGAGTATCGTCCGGGCGCGGGTTACACCGGGGCGACGGCGCAGACCTTCGTGGCGGATGGCGCCGATCACTTGGGCGAAATCCAGGCCTGGGACCTCTCCACGGGGGAGAACGTCTGGACGCACGAGTTTGCCGAGTCCCAGAACTGGGGGCCGATTCTGGCCACCGGGGGAGGACTGATTTTCTCGGGCGGCACCCACGACCGTTACTTCCGAGCGTTTGACGCGCGGACCGGGGAATTGCTGTGGCAACAGCGTACCAACTCCGGGGTGACCGGCGTGCCGTCGTCCTACTCGATCGACGGCGTGCAATACATCGCGGTCCAGTCGGGCTGGGGTGTCGACGCCCAAGGCATGCAACGGGCCGTGAATACGCACCTCGGCCGCAATATCCAGGTGCCTCAGGGTGGCGTCGTGTGGGTGTTTGCGCTGCCGCAGTAGCGTGTGGGCAGGAGCACCACGCATCTCAGTCTCCACGGACCGCGACTGATCCTGACCAGTGAGGCGCAGCCGATTCGGAGCGCTCTGGATGGCTGCGTCACGGTGGGCCCGGCCTGACACCCTGTGCCGGCGGTTCACGAGACCCCTCTGCCGGTGATCTCGTGGCGAGTGCCTCGTAGAACGGGCAGTGTCGGACGAATCCCAGCGACTCGTAGACACGAATCGCGGCACGGTTATCGACCCGGACATTCAAGCCGATCGTATCGATGCCGGCTAGGGCCTCACGCACCGCGCTCATGACGATGTGTCCCAGCCCGCGCCCACGGTAGTCGCGACGCGTATAGACGTTGCCAATGGTGGCGACGCGTTCGCGGCGCGACAGGAGATGCGTGCCGGCGGCCGCCACCATCGGTCACCATTGATGGAAAGAAGAAACCCGGCGCTTCGCCGGTCTCGTCACCGTCGGCGTACAGCCGCTGCAGCTTGGGCACATCGCTTGCGCCGAGGCGGGTCGCGGTATTGAGACGAAACCGGAGCACGAGTCCTTACCGCCAGTAGCCGAATTCGGTGTGGTAGCAGGTGCCGTCCAGGTCGTGCACGCGGTCCTGTATTACCGCCTGGGCATCGCTGACCGCGCGGTTGTAGACCGCCGGACCGATCTCCTCGAGGAAGAAGTCGAGGAGGAGCTTGACCTTCAAGTCGCCCACCTCGTCGTCCATGTGCTCCTCGAAATAGCGTTTGATCGATGCGAGCGAGCGTTCCTCCGCGTCCTTGGCCAGTTTGATTGGCACGCCATTTCTCTTGGCCACAGCACTCCTACTCTGACGGCGGTCTGTGTCGATTGGTGATCGGCTCGGCTACTTTGCGAGCGGATCTGGACGAATCTGGAACTTGACGTTTTTCTGGCGCGTGCCGGCGCCGCCTTCCAGGTGCCAGGCCGCATAGTTCGAGTAACTCGACCACAACCCCTTGCCCTTCCATCCGGTCGTCGGATCGTCGATCCGGCCGTTGGACGATCGCGAGAAGAAACCCATCGGATACGGGACTCTCAGCGTGATGAACTGTTCGGTGTCCGGGACAAAGACCTGCAGCGAGTCAGTGTTCACGTCTCCGTACAGCGGAATGTCGTGCCCGAGACCGAGCACGTCGTGGTGGTCGATCTGGGTGAGGTAGCTCTCGTCGGCATTGATCGGAAAGTCGGCGTTCTGATAGGTGGGCTTCTCCAGCCTTTGGAACGTCCAGCCTTCGGGACAGCGTTGGCCGGTCGGGTCGGGAACGGTCGACGCGCACTGGCCCCGATCGAACGACGCGAGATGACCACTGCCACGCCAGTCCTGCCAGGCGACACCGTTCTCGGTAAAGTGGAGCCCCCCACTCCCGTAGGCGGTCGGATTGGTGACCATGGGCGGCGGCAGATACAGTTCGGCGCGGCACGACTCTGGCGGGTTGTCACCGAGCTCGATACGCACGAGCTGGTTGTCCCTCGGGCCGTTCCCCGAGCACCACACCGACCCGTCGGCGGGGTTCACCGCGGGCGAATAGCAGTTGAATTGCAGCCGGTGGTCACGGGTGGAGTCGAGCTCGGCCGTCGGTTCGGTCCACCCCGGCGCGGCCACACCGTCGCCAGTGGTGTCGAGCACGGCGGGGCACCATCCCTGCGCGGTCTCGGAGTCACCGGTCTCGTCCCACATGTCCATGTCGATCCAGCCGATGCCGCTATTGAAGCCGTAGTAGATGACGTCATCCTCGCTGATCATGTTGTGGTCGGCCGAGAAGCAGGTGTCGATCTCGTCGAATGCCTCGGTCTTGGGGTCATAAATGAACACCTGGCGAGAGCCGCGCGGCACGGGGAAGTGCGCGGCGAACCGGTTCGCCGCGTCAGTGCAGAACGCTGGCTGTGCGTTGGCTGCGCGGACGCGGCCCGTGAGCCAGACACGACCGGCCGCGTCCATCGCCACGCTGCGGGGGTCGGCCTGGCGGGCCCAGACCGGGTCGTTGCCCCAGTAGGGCGACGCCGGCGTTTGATCCTGGATGGTCGGGCTGCTCGAGGGGATGTCGATGACGCTCGCCGTATGGGTGACGGGGTCGAGCACGGTCAGAATGTCGCTGGGCTGCACGACACCGTAGACAAGCCCGTTGGCGTTGACGGTCGCGTCTCTTACGTCAGAGGCGGTGCTGTCGGTGCGCCCGTCGGTCTCGGTGCCCCAGTCCCACAGGGTCACGACGACGTTGCGTTCGATCCCGGTGGGGCGAGATGGGGTCTGGGTGGGCGACTCACCCGCGGCGACGCGGTCCGTCCAGTCGGCGAACATCGCGCGCTGGTCCCCGAGCCGTCCGAATGCGCCCGCCATGGCGGAGCCCATCGGTCCCATGGCCACGCGCCGGTCCCACGCCTGCAGATGCGAATCAGACTCGCGGAGGATGTCACCGGGAATTTCTCGGGTGGCCAGATTGCCGATCTGGTGGCAACTCAGGCATCCCGTCACGCTGCTGCCGAGGGCCTGCTGGGTGTGTTCACCCTCTGGCAGTTCGACCATCGAGAGCCACCAGGCGGCGGGGTAGACCTGGGCCGCGGCTTGTGCGTCCGGCGCCACGACACCGTCGAGGTCAAGCTGCTGTCCCGGTGTGGCCGAGACCCGCGGCGAGTCGACAAGGCCATACCCACGCACGAACACCTCATACGTGGCGTCCGGCAGATCCGGAAGGACATACCGACCCTGGTCGTCGGTCGCCACGATGCGGATGAAGCGGGTCGGGAGGTCGGTGGTCTCGGCCACGACCCAGACGCCAGCTTCCGGACCGTCCGCACTGGTGACGACCCCGCCGATGTCGTCGCCATCGATGTCGACCCCGCCCGTCCCGGTGCCGTCGGAGGGCATCCCCTCCTCGCACCCCGCGGTTATGACCAGCGCTCCGGCGACGATCCCAGCTCCCAGTATCTTGCGTAATCGATAGCCCATGACTCGTCTCCGCCGACTCAAAGAAAAGGCCCGGCACGAGTGCCGGGCCTCAGGGTGATGCCGCGAGGGATGGATGTCCCGCCCGGCGAGTTCGTGCTGCCCCCGGCTAGCTGACGCTGAGCAGCTCCAGCTTGCCGGTGCTGTCACTCATCTTGTCCACCGGCACCCCCATCTTGTCGAGAATGGTGAGGTGCAGGTTGCTGATCGGTGTGCGTTCGGCATAGCGGATGTGACCGGCCGGCTTGAGATGACCCGAACCTCCACCCACCATGACGAGGGGCAGGCCCTTGTTGTCGTGGCGGTTGCTGTCGGACATCCCGGCGCCGTACAGCATGACCATGTGGTCGAGCAACGTGCCGTCGCCGTCTGGCGTCGCCCGCGCTTTCTCGAGGAAATGTGAGAACAGGGTCAAGTGGAACGTGTTGATCTTCGCGACCTTCTCGTAGAGCGTCGGGTCGTCCCGGTGGTGTGAGGTTGGATGATGCGAGTCAGGCACCCCGATTTCCGGGTATGTCCGGCCGCTGATCTCGCGCGCCAGCATGAACGTGCTGACCCGGGTCAGGTCGGTCTGATACGCCAGCAGCAGGAGGTCGAACATGAGCTTGGCGTGCTCGGTGTAGGTCGCCGGCACGCCGGCCGGCTGGTCCACCTCGGGGAGCTCGCGATCGCTCTGGGCCTCGGCCATCTGGATGCGGCGCTCGATGTCGCGCACCGCGTCGAGATACTCGTTGACCCGGAGTCGGTCGGAGGCGCCAAGCCCGCTCTGGAGCGCATTGATCTTTTCGGTGACCGAGTCGAGAATGCTCTGGTCCTTCTGCATCCGAGCCAGACGCGCGGCCGGGTCGGTGGATCCGCTGTCGCCGAAGAGTTGCTCGAACACCGCACGTGGGTTGTTCTCGCCCATCAGTGGGGTGGTCTCGTTGCGCCACGAGATCGTGTTCGTATAGGTGCAACTGAAGCCGACGTCGCACGACCCTGAGACGTCACGGCTATCCAGGGCGAGCTCGAGCGAGCCGAGCTGCGTGTGTTTCGCGAGCTCGCGAGCCAGGAGCTGGTCGACGGAGATGCCGGCTCGCAGGTTCGACTCGGTGCGGGCCGGGGTGACCCCGGTCAGAAAACGAGTGGCCGCGCTGGCATGCACGCCAGCGTTACTGGGCACGCCGTTCAGACCGGTCAGTAGGGTCATCTGATCGCGATACGCGGCGATCGGATCCAGCAACCGCGTGATCTCGAAGCCGGTGCCCTCGCCGTCGGGTGTCCAGTGCTTCATGGCCATCCCGTTCGGCACATAGACGACACCGAACCGGCGCACCGGGTTGGCGGCGCTGTTGCGGATAGCGGCGAACGCCGGGACCATGCCGTCGAGCAGCGGAAGCGCCAGGCCGGCGCCGATACCCCGCAACACCGTCCGGCGGGGGATAGCCTTTTTTGTGATTATCATGAGTCGGTTCTCCGCATCTGGAATGCGCTGCTCTGTACAATCCCGAGGATGATAGATGACCAGCGGTAGTCGTCGCTGGCCGCTTCGCGGACGATCTTGCGCACGGTAGGGGCGTCGTAGTACTCGAGCCCACGCCCAAGGGCGTACCCCATCAATTTTTCGGTCACGGTCCCAACGAAGTCGTCAGGGCGGTCCAGCAGCAGATCGCGCAGACCGGTCGGCCCGGTGAAGGCACCACCATCCGGCAGGGTGCCCGAGGCGTCGATCGGCGTACCGTCCTCGCTCAATTCACGCCACCCGCCGATTGCATCAAAATTCTCGAGCGAGAAGCCGATCGGGTCCATGGCGGTATGGCACACCGCGCAAGCTGGATTCTCCCGGTGCTGCACCATCGCCTGACGCATGGAGAGTGGTTCGCCCTCCTCGTTCTTTTCCTCCAACGTCGGCACGTTGGGCGGCGGCTCCGGCGGGGGAGCGCCCAGGAGGTTTTCAAGCACCCACTTTCCGCGCAAGACCGGCGAGGTTCGGTTTGGATACGAGGTCACCGTCATCAGGCTGCCGTGACTCAACAGCCCAGCGCGCTCGCCCGGTGCGAATGTGACCTTCCGGAACCGGTTGCCGTAGATGCTGGGGATGCCGTAGTGCCGTGCCAGGCGCTCATTGACAAACGTGTAGTCCGCGCTCAGCAACTCGAGCAGGCTCTTGTCATCGCGTATGAGGCTCTCGATGAAGAGCTCGGTCTCCATCTGGTACGCCTCACGCAGATTCTCGTCGAAATCCGGGAACGCAATCGGATCGGGGTAGGCGCCCTGAATATTCCGCAGATGCAGCCACTGACCGGCGAAGTTGTCCACCAGCGACCTGGACCGGGGGTCGGCCAGCATCCGTCGCACCTGTTGCTCAAGCACCTCCGGCGTGCCAAGGGTGCCGTTCTCCACCGTGGACATCAATTCGTCGTCCGGGATGCTGCTCCACAAGAAGAACGAGAGCCGCGAGGCCAGTTCCACGTCGCGCAGCGCGTAAGTCATGCCGGGCTGGCCGTCCACTGGGTCGTTTTCGATCCGAAACAGGAATTCCGGGTCCGCTAGCAACCGCTCGAGTGCAAAGCCGATGCCTTCGTCGAAACTACCTCCGGCTCGACCCGCCTCGAAAAACCCCAGCAACGTGTCCACGTCCGCGTCGGTGACGGGACGCCGATACGCGCGGCGCGCCAGCGTTGACAGGATGTCGGTCGCGCACGGCACTTCGTCGGCCACCCTGGTCGGGGTGCAGGTGAATACCTTCCGGCGCGTGGGCGTCTGGCCTGGTCCATCAATTGTGTAGGGCCCGCTGACCTGCACGTTGTCCAGCGCGGGATTACTGTCCGGCATGTCGTCGACGGCCAACGCGAAACCGGTCTGTCGGGGCTGCAACACTCCGTCTTCTTCCCAGGTTTCGCGTGGGAACGAAACGGCAATCAGGTGTGGCCCGGCAGCCACGTTGATGCGCACCTCGATGCCATCGTCGGCATGCAGCGTGTAGGACTCCCACACGTCGTCACCACGCACGTTGCCCGCGAAACTCATCGGGGCCGGCATGCCTGGCGCTTCGCCCCCAAACGTGAACTGCCGGATGCGTTGTCCGTCCAGCCGAATCTCGACATCGTGGGCCTGGTCAATTCCTCGCACGTAGCCGACATAGTTGGTGCGCAGCCGCAGCTTGATCAGATACTCGCCATCGACGGGGAAGTGATGTCGTACCGCCGTCCCGCCGCGTGACCCGAACGGTAAATCTTCGCTTTGCTGTGTGTCCTGCACCCGCCGGAGGGGTACCTCGTAGGTCTCGATGACCGTGCCACCGGCCGGCGCTCTGCCGATCGCCAGTCGGCTGATCTTTCGAGAGGCCGAGACGTAGCGCCCGAAGAGGGCCGGGGAGATCGACAGCGCGCCGGCGTTGTTGTCGAACCCAAACCGGTCTGGAGAATCGGCTGGAATCCACTCGACGACATCAATGTCGAGGTCCAGCAGGTCCCGAATCACGTTGCGGTACTCCGTCTGATTCAGGCGGTGAAATGCTTGGGTCCGACCGGGATTGGGGTTGGTCTCGGCGGCGCGGTCGAGCTCGTCCTCGAGCCAGCGTCGAAAGCCGTCGTAGCGTGCCTTGTCAGGGCGAGGTCGCGGCTGCGGCGGCATGGCGCCAACCCGGAGCTTGCGCACCACGCTCTCCCAGATTTCAGGATGTTCGGCTACGTTGTCGACGTTGACGTCATCGAGCGCCAGGCCCACGGCGCGCAGTTGCGAGATCAGAAGCGATCGTGGCTCATCGGTGCCGTTGACGTAGTCGCCGTTGTGGCAGGTTACGCAGTATTCATCGACCAGCGCGCGTTGTGGCGAGACGGCGGTCGCCGGGGGCTCCACCCCCGGCCGTTGCCCGGCGGCCTGGGGGGTCAGCGAGGCCCAAGTGGCCATCGCCACTAGCGCCGCTCCGACCGCGCATAGACCTTTGCTCACTGACCGACCTTTCTGCAGGGCCGTCATCTACCTGCAGTTCGAGACAGGATAGTGTCGCCGCAGACGTCGTCCGTTGTCAATCGTGATCGGCTGCGGTAGGATCGGTCCCAATCGGCTGTGCTGGGACCCCATAGGGTCGCGATCAAGGAGACTATGTCGATGCCTCTGCGTGCCTCCTCCCCGCGTTCGTTTCGTTTCGCCATGCCGTCAACGGGTGTCTTCACGACGATCGCGCTGTGTGCGGGGCTGGCCGCCTGGTCCACGCCGGCACAGACTCGGCCACTCGGACTGGAGACCGACGAGGTTCCGATCATTGCTGCTGTGAAGTCGGAAGACCCCGACGCGGTCGCGGTGTTGCTCGGCGAGGCGACCGATGTGGATGCGGCGCAACCCGACGGTGCCACGGCGCTGCACTGGGCGGCGTTCCGCGACAATCTGGTGATCGCCGACCTTCTGATTAATGCCGGCGCCGATGTCGGTACCGCCAACGAATTGGGCGCCACGGCGCTCTGGTTGGCGGCTGACAACGGTAGCGCCCTAATGGTGGAACGTCTCTTGGCGGCGGGGGCTCGTCCGAATGTCGCGCTGCCAGAGGGCGAGACGCCGATCATGACCGCCTCGCGGACCGGCAGTGTCGATGCGGTGCGGGCGTTGCTCGCGGCTGGTGCGGACGTCAACGCGACGGAGGACACCCGAGGACAGACGGCCCTCATGTGGGCTGTGGCGCAGGGGCATCACGCCGTGGTGGCTACCCTCTTAGACCATGGCGCCGCGGTGACAGCCCGGTCCAAGGCTCGGCCGCGGCTGATGTATGCCGACAATACGAACGCGTCCCAGTACGACCAGGGCATGATGTGGAACCGTGGCGGGTTCACGCCGCTCCTGTTTGCGGCCAGACATGGGGACATCGCATCAGCGAAGCTGCTCCTCGCGGCCGGCGCGGGTGTCGACGATGCGGCGCCCACCGGGGCCACCCCGCTCGTGGTGGCCGCGCACAGCGGGCACGCGGAGTTCGCCGCGTTATTGCTGGACCAGGGGGCTGATCCCGACGCCATCGACGCCGGGTATACCGCGTTACATGCGGCGACGCTGCGGGGCGAAGAACGCCTTGTCGAAGCACTGCTGGAACACGGAGCTGATCCGGACCTGCGTCTTGAGAGCGGCACCCCGTTGAGGCGGACCAGTCAGGACTGGGCGTTCAACCCGGCGCTCGTCAGCGCGACACCCTACTGGCTGGCGGCGTACTTTCGCGAGCCCAATATCATGCGCGATCTGGTGGCGGCCGGTGCCGACCCACGGTTGACCACCCGCGAATTGTGGCGACCGGTGTTCGAGCGCGCCGGCGGGGTCGGGGCACCGCACAACGCCGGCGGGTTCGTTCCGCCGCTTCTTGCGGCTCTGCGCGGCCCTGCCAACAAGGGACGCTTCTTCCTGGGCTCGGCGGGCGACCCGAATGAGGAAGAGCAAAAAGCCCTGGAGGCGGTTCGGGTCGCGGTCGAGTTCGGCGCCGACGTCAACCAGATCGACGCGCGTGGCGGCGCCGCGCTCCATGCTGCGGCCCAGCTCAACTTCACGACCGTAGTGCGGCTGCTGGCCGAGCAGGGCGCCGACCTGAACCTGGAGGATGAGCGCGGGCGTACCCCCCTGCAATTGGCCATCGGGGCGGCCGCCGGTCGTGAACGAAGCTCCATACTGGCCGACCGGGCCCCGGCCGGAAATACCGCCGACGTACTGCGCGAACTCGGTGCGGTCGACCCAGACCAGGCGGACGCCGAGTCAGACGAGGCTCGCTGACTCCACCGTCTCCAGGCCCCAGGCACTCGCGACACGAGTGTCGCGTCCGCGCGCCAGACCCCGCTTCCCCCGACGTCGGTACGGCCTCTCGTTCGAACGTGACTGACTGGCCGCCCGGTCCCACGGTGTCGGGCCATCGCGAAACGGCCCGTGTCACCGGCCCGGAGGTTGTCGTCGTGGTCCCGGCAAAATCCTGGGCTGCATGAGACATAGACCTCATCGAAGGTGGGGGTGACCCTACAATTTTCACGAACCACCATGAGATGATGCGGAGCTTGATGACCGTTCGTGATGCTTCGGACAGCCGACCGTGACCGAGGGACCCATCCACCTCAGCGTCGTGATTCCCGCTTTCGAGGAGGCCGCGCGGCTTGGCTCGACCCTCGCACAGGTCCGTCATTTCCTGGATCACCGCCGCTTCGAGAGTGAAGTGGTGGTGGTGGTGGACGGCGGCCGTGATGGGACATTGGAACTGGCCCGCGGGCTGGCTCGCGACTGGCCAGCGTTGATCGTGCTCCAGAACGCCGTCAATCAGGGGAAGGGATACGCGGTCCGACGCGGCATGCTGACGGCCCGCGGCCGCTATCGACTGTTCTCGGACGCAGACTTGTCGACGCCGATTGCCGACGTCGATCGATTGATCGACACGATCGACGGCGGCGCCGACGTGGCGATCGGATCGCGGGCGCTGGCTGATTCCGATGTGCGCGTGCGTCAGGCGTGGTGGCGGCAGTCGATGGGGCGCGCCTTCAACCAGATCGTGCGCCGCGTGGCGGTGCCGGATGTCCGCGACACGCAGTGCGGGTTCAAGTGTTTTCGGGCGGAGGCGGCGCAGCGGATCTTTCTGCGACAGCGCATGACCGGTTTCTCATTCGATGTGGAGCTGCTGTGGATTGCCCGCCAACAGGGATGCCGCGTGGTCGAGGTCCCGGTCACATGGGTGAACGATCCGTCGAGTCGTGTGCGTCTGGTTCGCGACTCGCTTCGCATGCTCGCCGACCTTGTGCGTCTGCGGGTCGACGACTGGCGCGGCCTCTACCGGGACTAAGCGCGGTGGTTCGTGCGGTGGATTCCCAGGCGGGGCGCCCGTCTGGCAAGGCGCGACGTTATTTGTAAGCGGCTCCGCTTCGAGCCCCACGCGAAACGCTCAGCGGGAACTCCACTCCGCGTTCGGGAGGCGCGCATGTGCGCGTCGTGGGCCATGGCCGAGGAAGCAACGCCGCCAGACGGGCGCCGCGCCTGGGAACCCTTATTCTCCGAACACCTCGATGTAGTGCGGGCTGCTCAGCTACGCGAGCGCTGGGAAGTCGAGTCCAGTGAGGGCCAGCAGCGCGGCGGTCAGACCCACCACGGGCAGGACAGACCCCGCTCCCGGAAGAGCCGTTCGGGCGCCATGGCCGAGGGGACACCACCAGAAGCCCACGAAAATGAATAGCGAGCCGGTGAGGAGCCACAGATACGCCTGGCCCCATAGGGCATCGTAGGCACGCCAGGCGGTGCGCGTCGGAAAACAATCAGTCGGTCGTGATCGGCTCGACGGGTCCCGGGCCGGGGGCCCACAACAGATCGAGATTGTAGTCGCCGCCGTGGCTGACGAACGCCAGTTCGATCGCGTGTAGACCGGCCTCGAGCGGGACCGTCGCCGTCTGCCGGGATGGGCCGTAGGCGCCGTTGTTCACTCGGAGGCGTCCATCCAGATACAGCCAGGCGACGTTCGCCGTGACCACCATGAACCGATACGGGGCCGGTTGATCGACTCGGAGAAACCCTTGCCACCTGGCGCTGAAACCGCCATCGGCGGCGCCGGGTATGGCCATCACCCGCTTGTCGAGCGCATCGGTCGTGATCCGCTGGTCGCGGCCCTCCACCACCGGCGCTCCCGTCCACTCGGGGTTCGAGTAGTAGCGGGCCACGAGGCCGTGTCTGGAGCCCGCGACCCCGGCCGCGCCGAGGCCACATGCCGCGCCGGTGATGGCGACCAGACCGATGGTGGTGGTTGTCGATACGCCCACGCGCCGCCATTCTACGAGTTTGAGCAAGCATTCTGGCCGTGTACGCGGGCGAACTGCCGCACCACGTTGCGCTGGCAGATCGTGCGATTGATGTGCGGACGCACCGACTCCAGGTGGGCCTGAGCCCGCTCGGGTGTCATCCCTCGGTATGCGACCAGCCAGCAGAGTGCGACCGTGGCGCTTCGGCCGCGACCGGCCTTGCAGTGAATGTAGACGGTGTGGCCGCGGCGTCGGTGGGTTTCAATAAACTCGACCGCGCGCTCGATGCTTTCCAGCGTGGGTGGCGTGAAGTCGAGCGTCGGCGTGCGGAGTTGTTTGATGGAGTGTCTGGCGTAGCCCGCGGTCGGGCCACCATACTCGGCGCAGGTATTGACCACGGCGCGCACCCCGGCGGCGGCCATATCGTCGACGATCCACGGCAACGGAAGGGCCCCGAGCAGGACATGGTTCTCGACCTGGTCCCACCAGCGTCGGCTCGGCAGCAGCCGTTCTAGGATCAGGTTGTAGATGAGGGACGGGATGAACAGAAGCCGAATCATCAGGCGCCGCACGCTGCGTACTGTATTAGATGCCGGGCACCGGTGGAACGATAGACTAGTTGCCCTGGAACCCTGAGTCGCGAAGTACAGCTCCAAGACATGCACGGGTTGCCGAAACACAAGGACGAACGCATGTGGGACTACGAGCAACTTGGGTCGTTTTTCTGGGACACGGCGCGATCGCGACCTGGGCGAGACCGGGACCGACCCCATTCTGTATAACGCTCGAGACCTCACGAGTCATGCGGTGTGGGTGGGTATGATCGGCAGTGGCAAGACCGGCTTAGGGGTCACACTGAATGAGGAAGCCGCCATCGACGGGGCGCCGATCGTTGCGAGCGACCCGAAAGGTGACCTCGTGAATCTCCTGTTGACGTTTCCGGATCTGACGCTGGCCCAGTTCAAGCCGTGGAACGACGAGGCCGAGGCGGCTCGGCAGGGACGGACGCCGGAGGCTTACGCTTGCTGGACCGCGGATCTGTGGCGAAAAGGGTTGGCCAGCACTGGGCAGGACCCAGAGCGTATCGGACGTTTCGCGAACGCGGCCGGTCGCACCATCTATATGCCTGGCAGTTGAGCCGGGGCGAGAGCGTGGTGATGTCCCACGCGCGGAGGAGCGTCTCGTGGACTTGGAAGAGACGTTCTAGGCCGATCTCCAGACGCTGCGTGGCGCGGTCGATACCGAAGCGCTGACCGTCACCGAGGTGAAGGTGGCACCGCGAAAGAACGACCTCAAGATCGAGTCGCTGCTACTGGTGTGGTGGCCGTGGCGGGTGAGCACCGGCGGTACGGCACGGCCGGCGCACGGGTCGATGCTTGGGGCTTAGCCATCGCAACGGTGTACCCAGGACGCTAGGGTGCGTCGACACGCGCTGCGGTCAGGATGTTGAGCAGTCCATGGTTGCCTTCGTGGCAGGCATACTCGTACATCGGGCCGTCGATCCGCTCAATGGGGAAGGTGGCGGTCCAAGGGCTGGTCCACGTGGTCGGGTCCGTTACAGTGAACGTGTAGTCGAGCGTGTCTGGGCTGGCCAGCCGAAAATGTTCAACGAGGCGAAGGTTCTCGGCGGCTCCGCGGAAGTCGGCGTTGGGTGAGAAGTGGGTGGTCTCCACCACCAACGTGTCGTCCTCCCAGTGTCCACGGGAGTGTCCCCGCCATTGCGGGACACTGTCGGAGACGACCTTGCTGGTGTCGAGGGGGACGACCCGCGCGTCATGGATCATTTCATTGAGAATGACGACATGATCCGGCGTCTGCAGGACCTGGATGTTGTTGTTGTACCCGGCAGGCAGCATCCCGTTCGGCAGACCGCGGGTGATACAACGCTCCCAGAGGTTGCGGTCGCTGAAGGAGTCGGCCGGTCCGCGTTTCTCGCTGGCAGCGCCGCGCTGCGCCGCTCGGCGGAGGCCTTCCGGGGAGCGTACGGGAATCCTACCATCCGGTGGGTCGACAATGAGCGAACTCCGGCCGCTGCTGACCGCCTTGGTGCCGTAGTCGAGCCAGTACGGGGCGTGTACAGACGGCGCCGTCCGCGGATCACCAGGTGGGCGTCCGTCGGGCCGGTCACGGCGCTGCTGCTCGAGGTCTGCGACTTCCTCGTCGCTGAGGAACTCTCGGCCATCGAATGCGTCAGGCCGCTCGAGGGGCGTCAAGGTGCGGTAGTCCCAGATGCCCTGCAAATCTGGCGCGCCCCAGGTGGTGCGTGGCACGGTCCAAGCGCCGGCGTCAGTCTCGCGCCCCTGAGCCGCAGCTAGGGGGGCCGTGAGACTGGTCAGTGCCAGCAACGAGCAGCACATTCTGGCGTGGAAGTTGTTCATCGAGATCTCCGACAGTGGCGCCCGCTGACGCCCACCGATACGATAGCACCGCAGAGACACTGCACAGCGGGTTTTACATCAGGAGACGTGTGATGCGGACGACGACGATGATAGCCAGGGTGAGCATGATTCTGGCGGTGGCCATAGCGGTGCCGGCCATTGTGTCGGGCCAGCCTGCTCGACTGGCGAAGGAATCACAGGCTCAGTGGGCAAAATTCCGCGGACCCGACAATGGCGCGGTGGCTGACGACCCCAGATTGCCGGACACCTGGAGTGAAACCACCAATGTTGTCTGGAAGGCGGACATTCCCGGTCTCGGGTGGAGCTCGCCGGTGGTCTGGGACGACCATGTCTTTCTGACCACCGCGGTCAGTGCCGACGAAGAGCGCCAACCGGTACGCGGGCTCTACGACCCAGGAGCCGCCAGCGGTGCCACCCGGTCGGTCGCGAATCATCGCTGGCTGGTCTACGACCTGGACTTCACAACCGGGGCGGTCCGGTGGGTCCGCGAGATGGCGGTCGCTGTACCCCAGATCGAGCGGCATCTCAAAAACAGTTTCGCGTCAGAAACCCCGGTGACCGACGGCGAGCGAGTCTACGTCTACTTCGGCACGATCGGTCTCGTCGCGGCCCTTGACCTGACCGGCGAGGTGCAGTGGCAACGCGAGCTGGGCGTGTTCAATGGTCGCCAGCGGTTCGGCACGGCCGCTTCGCCCGCCCTCCACGATGGGCATCTCTATGTGGTCAATGACAACACGACCCAGTCATTTCTGCTCGCCCTGGATGCTGGCACCGGGGACGAGGTCTGGCGAGTGGAGCGTGACGAAGTCGAGAATTGGGCTACCCCGTTCGTCTGGGAAAACGACGTCCGCACCGAGATCGTCACAGCCGGATTGCGCCGGGTGCGGTCCTACGACCTCGATGGCCGGCTGCTGTGGGAGCTTGGTGGGATGACAGTCAACGTCGTGCCGACCCCGTTCGCCCGGGACGGATTGATTTATGTCAGTTCGGGGTATCCCGGCGGGATGCCCCGGCCGGTCTATGCGATTCGCCCCGGCGCATCTGGAGACATCTCGTTGAGCGAGGGCGAGAATGGCAACGACTTCATCGTCTGGTATCAACCGATGCTGGGCACCTACAACACCTCCGCGCTTGTCTACGACGGCCACTACTACACCCTGCTGGACCGGGGGTTTCTGTTGAACCACGATGCCAGGACCGGCCGAGAGGTGTATGGCCGCACTCGCATCAAGCCCGGGTCCGGCTTCACCGCGTCCCCGTGGGCCTACAACGATCGGATCTTCCTGATGGGCGAGGATGGCGATACGTTCGTCATCCGTGCAGGGCCCGAGTTCGAACTGTTGCGTACCAACACGCTGGACGAGATGGCGTTGGCGACGCCAGCGGTTGTCCGGGGCAGTGTGCTGCTGCGCACCCAGACGAAGCTGTACCGTCTGAGCAACGACGGCGGTCGGTGAGGCGCCGCTGAGACCATCCTGAGGATCTTCCCATTTTACGCTTGACAGCTTCTAGACGGGGCCTCGCGCGAAACCGTGGACCACATTGTGGAGATTCTCGATACGCGTGTCTGACTGGTCGTCGGAGCCACGAATGGGGGGCACCGTGGTCTCGAATGGGTCAGGAACCGTGAATCGCTTTTCACGACCGTCGTCTTCGAAATCGCATCGGGACGAAGTGGGTGTCGAGTCGGGTTTCGACGAAGTGGGTGAGGAGACCCCGCGGGCTCGCAACGGCGGTGTGGCCGCGCCTGATCCTATTCCCACCGAAACACGCGCGATGCGATAAGCGTGCAGACGGCGAAGATGACGACCAGCGCTGCCACGTCGCCTAGGTGGGCCAACCATGGGTTGCCTTGCCAGATGCCGGACATTAGCGACACCGCGGGGGTCAGTGGTAACGCCCTCGCCACGATCTGAAGACCGGCGGGGTAGGTGTCGATCGATTGGAAGAGCCCACAGAACGGCAGCATGCTGTAGAGAACGGCACTGCCCAACGGCGGCGCGAAACGGGCGGTGCGCACCAGGCTCGCGATGATGAACCCGAGCGACAGAATGCTCCAGGTGCTGAGCAGCACCGCAAATGAGAACGACACCACCGGGACATCGATGCCGGTGGGATAGTAGCGACGTCCGACGAACACCATGACGGTCACGGTGACCGCGGTGAAGATCAGCTTCACCAGCACGTGGGCGACCAGAATGGTGATGGGCGACAACGGTGTCGCTCGCAATCGCTTCAGAATCCCGCCTTCACGGTAGATGGCGATGATGGCCACCAGCGACAGCACGGTGTTGATCGAGACGAAGATGGCCCCGAACACCGGGAGACCGACTCGCATCTGCATGGCGAAGCCGGACGTGGGTTCGCCGAGCCTCGAACCGACCGTCCGGCCGAGCACAACAAAGATGGCGACAGGGATGACAAAATTACCGATGAGTCCCATCGGCTCCCGGACGAAGATCTTGATCTCCAACCATGTCAGCTTGGCGAGGCTGCGCAGTGTGGTGAGCACAGGCATCGGCGTCATTCTCGGACAGACCGACCGGTCAGCGTGAGGAAGACGTCCTCGAGGGTCGGTTCCTCCGTGCGGAACAAGGTGACGCGCATGCGATGTTCCGACAGACATTGAATCGTTTCGGTGACCAAATCGGTGCCGTGTCCCCGGATCGTGATCTGGTCGTCCTCCGTGGTCACGGTGTCGACGGATGCCAGCGCATCCAAGTGCGCCGCCGCGTCAGGATACGTTGTGGATACGAGGACTGACCGTTGGGGGCAATGTCGGGCCACCAGCCTGGGCGGGGTGTCGTGGTCAATGATGCGCCCGTGGTCGATGATGGCGACGTGGTCGCACAGACGCTCCGCCTCCTCCATCAGATGGGTCGTGAGAAACACGGTCTTCCCGCGGGCCGAGATGTCGCGTACCAGGTCCCAAATGGTGTGTCTGGCCTGCGGGTCGAGACCGGTCGTCAGCTCGTCGAGAAAGACCAGCTCCGGGTCGTTGATCAGCGCGAGGGCGATGAAGAGCCGTTGTTTCTGGCCACCTGACAGCGTCATGAACCAGGCGTTGCGCTTGTCGCTGAGACCGAGCTGGTCAAGGACGCCCTCAGCATCGACCGTGGCGTCGAACAGCGAGGCCCAGAGGTCGACCGCTTCCCGGACCTTGATACGTTTCTGGAGCTGCGCCTCTTGAAGCTGCACGCCGATGCGTCGCTGCAGCGCGTGTGCGCTCTTGATGGGGTCCAGCCCGAAGACCTCAATTCGGCCCCGGTCCGGTTTCCGCAAGCCCTCGACACACTCCATTGTGGTGGTCTTGCCGGCGCCGTTGGGTCCGATCAGTCCGAAGATCTGTCCGCCTGGGACTTCGAACGACACTTCGTCGACCGCGATGGTGTCGCCATACGTCTTTCGAATACCGGACACACGGATGACTGGGGCGCCGCTCATGCCGCGCGATCTTAACTTACACGGAGCCGCGCGGCCGGGCGTTGTTGCGGACTGCGCGGACTGCGCGGCTTGACACGGGCGGGGGAACCGTTTGCAATGCGCCTACACGAGGTGCACGCCGTCGGCGATGAAGGCTGTCGCACGTCATTATTTGGAGATATGACAATGAAGTGGAAGATGCTGGCGATCGTCGGGTTCACGTTCGGGGTGCTGGGGACCGGGTGGGGGTTGTCGGCGCAGCAGGTGGAGTCGAAAGTGTTCGAGTTGCGGATCTACCAGGCTACCGCCGGCAAGCGCGCGGAGCTGTCGGACCGGTTCCGTGACCATACGGCGGCGATGTTCGAGCAGGCCGGCATGGAGAACGTGGCGTACTGGACCGCCGCCACCGGCCCAGACGTGGACGATACCTTCGTCTATATGCTGGGCTACCCCTCGCTCGAGGCGCGTGACGAGATGTGGCGAACGCTGGGTCAGAATGAGGAGTTCCAGCGAATTATCGTGGCCGCCGAGCAGGATCCGAGCCGAAAACTGGCCGCGGAAATCAACGCGCGGATGCTTGTGCCGACCTCGTACTCGGCCCTCAAGTAGCACGACGGTCGAACGGGTCGGGCGCATGAGACAGCGCCAGATGACGCATGGGATTGTCGAACCAGGACGGACCAGACACCGGATCAGACGATGAACCAGACGACAAGATGGCGCGGTGCGACGCCCGTCTTCGGGGCGATGATGCTCGCCGCGGGCCTGACCTCGACGGCGGCGGCGCAGGACGGCACCAGCGGCGAGTGGCGCGTGCACGGTGGGGACAGCGGGTATACCCGGTACGCGTCGCTCGACCAGATCAACACCGACACGGTGAACGACCTGGAGATCGTCTGGCGACGGCCGGCCGTGGACCGCAGTCTTCGCGACCGGTGGCCGGACCTCCAGTATTCCAACCAGCTGCGGTCGACGCCGGTCATGGTGGACGGCGTCCTCTACGGCTCGAACGGTCTCGGGATCGTGGAAGCCTTCGATCCCGCGACCGGCGAGACACACTGGGTGCAGGATCTTCCATTCCTGACCGACGACGAGACGCCGCGGGGCGCCGCCAATCGTGGTGTCGGGTTCTGGGAAGATGACGACGGCGGTGGGCGGCGAATTCTGTCGGTGCGCCCCCCGTATCTGCTGGCCACGGACGTCGAGACCGGTCGTCTGGTCTCCGACTTCGGAGACGGGGGCAAGGTCGACCTCCGGGTGTACGCCGATACGGCCGAGTTGATCCCCTACAGCTACACGTCGCCGCCACTCGTCGTGCGCGACGTCGTCGTTGTGGGGCAGGCGATGGAGGACCATCCGCGGACGATGGAGCAGCGTCCGGGGTACGTTCGCGCCTACAACGTCCGCACCGGCGCCCTGCAATGGACCTGGAATCCGATCCCTGGAGAGGACGAACCGGGGGTCGAGACCTGGCTCGACGACTCCTGGCAGTACTCGGGCATGGCCAACGTCTGGACCATGATGAGCGCCGATGAGGAGCTCGGGCTCGTCTATCTGCCGACCGGGGCGCCCAGCAATGACATGTATGGAGGGCATCGCCCCGGGAACAACCTCTACGCGAACAGCCTGGTGTGTGTGCGCGCCGACACCGGTGAGATGGTCTGGTACTTCCAAATGGTGCATCACGATCTGTGGGACTACGACAACAACGTGGCCCCCATTCTGATGGACATCACGGTGGATGGTCGCGAGATCAAAGCGGTGGTGCAGCTCACTAAACAAGCGATGGCGTATACGTTCGACCGCGTGACGGGCGAGCCGGTCTGGCCGATCGTCGAGCGACCTGTCCCGACCTCGGAGACACCCGGAGAGTGGATTTCACCGACCCAGCCGTTCCCGACGAAGCCGGCGCCGTTCGACGTGCACGGGATGTCGGCCGACACCTTGATCGATTTCACGCCGGAGCTGCGCGAGGAGGGGGTCGAGATTGCGGCGCCCTACATGCTCGGCCAGATCTTTACCCCTCCGTCGATTCGCGGCGACGGTGACGGAGACCAGAAGGGCACGCTGCAACTGCCCGGCTCGGTCGGCGGCGCCGAGTGGGGCGGGGCTGGGTTCGACCCCGAGACGGGGATGCTCTACGTCCCGTCGGTGACCGGCACGTTCGTCGCGGACCTGACCCCCGGGAATCCGGATCGGATGAATGTGCGATATACCCGCGGCAACCGGGCCTTTCCCGCGGGGCCCCGGGGGCTGCCCCTATTGAAGCCGCCCTATGGTCGGATCACGGCGATCGACATGAATACCGGCGAGCATGTGTGGATGGTGCCCAACGGTGATGGTCCACGGAACCACCCCGACATCGCCCACCTGAACCTGCCACCGTTGGGACAGCCGGGTCGCGCGATGACACTGCTGACCAAGAGCCTGCTGTTCGTCAGTGAAGGCGACCCCATCATGGTTCGGACACCGCCGGGGGCAGGCCCCGAGGCGGGTAAGGGGTTCCGCGCGTTCGACAAGGTGACGGGCGAGGTTGTCTGGGAAACCTCGTTCCGGGCCGGCAACGTCGGGTCGCCGATCACCTACCTGCACGACGGCAAGCAGTACATCGTGCTGCCGATCGGGTCACTCGAGTTCCCTGGCGAGTGGATCGCGTTGGCGCTTCCGTAGCTTCGCAGGTCACCATGGAGATCGCTGAGCTCACCGCGGAGCAGTTCGAAGAGCTGCGTCAGTTGCTGCTGGCCGAGCGCGATCGTTTAGAGGCTCATCTGCGTCTCAGCGAAGAAGGGTCCAAGCCGGTGCAGCTCGGCACCCCGATCGGACGCCTGTCCCGCATGGATGCCATCCAGCAGCAGGAGATGACCCGGGCCGGCCGATCCACCCTCGAGCTCAAGCGGCGGCAGGTCGAGGCGTCGCTCGACGGCCACACGAAGGGCGTGTATGGCCAGTGTCGGTCGTGTGAGGAGCCGATCGGTTACCCCCGGTTGCGCGCGCGGCCGGAAGCCCCTTTCTGTTTGAGTTGTCAGGACCGTCGAGAGCGCTGACGCCGACAGGCCCCGCGTCCCCATCGCACGATGTCAGGTGTCGTGTCTTCGAACGTCAGTCACCGAGTGAGTACACGAACATCGAGTGTCCCGCGGCCAGTGCGACATACTGCTTGCCGTCGACCATGTAGCTCATCGGGCCGTTGGCGATCATGCCGCCGAGCGTCTTGCGCAACAGCAGCTCGCCAGTCTCGGCGTGCATGACGTGAAAATGACCCTCACGGTTACCGGTGAAGAGCAGGTTGGAGGCGGAGGTGAGAATGCCGCTGCTTGTGACATCGGTCATCGGCACCCGCCAGCGTTGCTGGCCGGTGCGGGGATCAATGGCGATCACGGCGCCACCGCCGGCCGCGTCGGTCCAGTTATTGATGTGCCCGCGCCGCAGCCCCGGCACGTTGGCGCCGGCGCCGAACGGGTTGGCGGGGCGGCCGCCGAGGAACACGCGACCTGGCACATGTGTTTGTTCCTGGGGCTCGAAGTTCGACCCGTATGCCTCCCAGGCTGACACGTAGAACAGACCGGTCTCCGGGCTATAGGAGGGCGAATACCAGTTAGTGCCACCCTGAATCCCAGGAAAGGTGGTCGCACCCGGCGGCTGCGGTGTCTGCACCGGTCGACCGAAGTCGTCGAGACCGCTGGCCCAGTTCACCGGCACGAAGCTGGTGCCGCTGAGGAATTGACCGCTCTCCCGGTCGAGCACGTAGAAGAAGCCGTTCCGGTTCCCCCAGAGCATCAGTTTCTGGGTATTGCCGTTGCCGTCCGGGAAATCGATCAGCACCGGAATCTGGACCGCGTCGTAGTCATACGGGTCGTTCGGTGTGAACTGGAAATACCACTCGAGTTCGCCGGTGTCGGGGTCGAGCGCAACCACCGAGTCCGAGTAGAGGTTGTCGCCCGGGCGCTGAGCCGGGTTCAGGTCCGGTCCGGGGTTGCCGATGCCCCAGTAGGTCAGGTCCAGGTCCGGGTCATACGAGCCGGTCAGCCACGCCGACGCGCCCCCAGTTTTCCAGGCGTCGTTTTCCCAGGTTTCGTGCCCCGGCTCGCCGGGACCGGGAATGGTGTAAAACCGCCACGCCAGTTCGCCGGTCTTGGCGTCGTAGGCGTCGATGTAGCCTCGAATGCCGTACTCGCCGCCCGCGACGCCGACCATCACCTTGTCCTTGATGACGAGCGGTGCCAACGTCAAGGCGTAGCCCTCGGTCGGGTCGGCGACCGTTGTCTGCCACAGGGGCTTACCCGCGACGGCGTCCAGAGCAATGAGGTTCCCGTCGAGCGTCGCCAGAAACAGCGTATCGTCCAGAATCGCGAGACCGCGATTGACCGCTCCGCAGCAGGGACGCGAGTCGGACGAGGGTGTGTACTCGAACTTCCAGAACACACTCCCACGTTTGGCGTCGAGCGCCACCACGTTGTTGACCGGCTCCGTCAGATACATGATGCCGTCGACCACCAACGGCGTGGCCTGGAACGCTTCAAGGGAACCGGCCTGGAACACCCACGACAACTCGAGGTCCTCGACGTTGTCAGGGGTGATCTGATCGAGCTTGGTGTGACGGTTGCTTGAGTACGAGCCGGAATATGTCAGCCAGTTCTCCGGTTCCTCGTCGGCGTTGAGCAGGCGCTCGAACGTGACCTGCGCGGTGGCCCCGCTCGGGAGTAGGGCGACGAGCATGAAGGCGATGAGAGTCTGTCGGGTCATGGCGGTCAGTCCAAACCTTTGAGTGAAAGCAGATAGGCGAGCACGTCGGCGACCTCCTGCTCGTCGAGCAGGTCAGTGGCCGGGGGCATCGGTGACGTCGTCCCGGCCGCCAGCTCCCGTAAGTCAGCTTTGTCCAGCGACCGCAGCCGCTCGTTCTCGTCGATGAGTTGAATCGTGTACGTGTCTTCGTTGAGCCGACGTCCATTGAGCACCGTGCCGTCGGCCGTCACCGCTCGCACCGGGCGGTTGACCGGCAACATCGAAGCGGTCGGGTCCAGCAACGACGCCTGCAGGTTGGCGGCGGTGCGTACCGCGCCGATGTCGGTCAAGTCAGGGGCGGTGCGCGGCCCCTCGCCGCGCACGCGGTGACAGGAGTCGCAGGCGCCCTTGCCGGCAAACAGGCCCCGGCCACGTGCCTCGTCGCCCAGCGTGACGGCGCTCATGTCAAAGTCGCGCATGGTGCGCAAGTAGGAGACGAGGCCGGTCAATTCGGTCCCCGAGAAGTCGTTCGGCGGCATGGCCGTGCCTTGAATGCCGGTCCTGATCAGTCGCATCAGTTCGAAGTCGGATTCGGCCCTGGCGTAAGTGCCGCCGCGCAGGTCGACGCCGGCCACCTCGTCGCCGTTGTCTCCATGACACCGGACGCAGTTGGCGCTGTAGAGCCTCGCGCCAAACTCGATGTCGGCCTGTTCGTACTGACCGACGTGGTTCTGGGCCGCGGCCTCCGGGACGACGGTCGTCACGAGCAGGAGCGCCACAGAAACCCCGCCAAGAGCGGTAAGCCAAACCGGGATGGGTGCGGTAAAGGTACGCATAGGGAGGCCGTTCAGGATACGTAGCCTTCTGGTGTCCCGTTCGAGTCGGGAGCCGGCAGACTACTAGAAGTACGACAGTCTGTCGGCATCAGTACCTCGTGTCAATCATTTCAGCGGCAGACGGTTGTCGGGGTCTGGTCGAAAGATCAGATACTCGATGTCGGTCTCGAGTTCGCTCCACCAGTGTGGGGTGTGACCCGGAATGATCACGACATCACCTGCCGTGAGCCGCCTCGTGACCCCGTCGTCGATGCCTGGGCTTCGGGCGGAGGTGCCGGGTATCGGCGGACCTGGCGGCCGCATCGTGCCCCCCGTGACCAGAGTGGCGGCACCCTTCAATATGTAGTAGATCTCGGTGGTGTTGACCTCGTGCTTATTGGCCCCGCCGGCCAGTGTCTTGGGCCGGAACACGGCGTACACGCCCACTCGGTAGTCACCGGTCACGTCGACTACCCGGATCGGGCGGTCGCTGACGCGGTCTCGGGGCAACGCGTCGACGAACGCCCGGATGTCGGCCGACGTGACGTCGGTCGCCTCCGGGGCCTCCTGCGCGAGGGCCGGCGAGGCCAGCAGGACGGCGAGGGTCACGAGCGTGGGTCTCAGCATGATGGGCTCCGTGGTGCGGTGGTTGAGGCGGTTAGGGCCGTGCACGGGCCCTAAGTATGACGCGTCGTGGACGTTGTCCGAAATCGCGGAACCGAGGCCGCGCCGCGCTGCCCGGGTGACGACCGATCGAATGGCGACGGCGTGACTCGTCGGCGGGTGGGTGGTATCGTCTGTCGAATCCTATGAGGAGGTCTCGCATGAGCGGCGACAGAGTATTGTCTGCGGTGTGCGTTGCGATGGGGGCAGGGGTTTTGACTCTGAGCGCCAGTGCGGCCTCCGCGCAGTCGGCGGCTGGCGCCCCGAACGATGACGCGCGCTGGAGTCCGCCCCGCACCGCGTGGGGTGCGCCCGATCTGCAGGGTGTCTGGGACTACCGCACGATGACCCCGTTGCAGCGGCCCCGCGAGTTTACCGGCAAGACCGTCATGAGCCCGGAAGAAGCGGCCGCCTACACCGCGCGGCGTCTCGAGGAGCAGGCGGACTACGATGCGTCACCCAGCGTCCACGCCAAGTGGTGGCTCGACTACGGAACGGAATTGACCGACGACAAGCGGACCTCGCTCATCGTCCACCCTCCGGACGGTCGCATTCCCGCCCTCACCGCGGACGCGAAGGAGCGCAGCACCGAGCGAGGGGCCCACCGGCGGGCACACCCAGCCGACGGGGCTGATTTTCGTGGTCTGAGCGAGCGTTGCCTCACCTTCGGTACGCCCAGGCTTCCGGGCGGCTACAACAACAACTATCAGATTCTGCAAACGCCCGATCACGTCGTCATTCTCTCTGAGATGGTGCACGACGCCCGTGTCGTGCCGCTGAACGGGCGGCCATGGACAGACATTCCGCAGTGGCACGGGGAGGCCCGCGGGCACTGGGACGCAGACACGCTTGTGGTCGAGTCCACGAGCTACACAGCAGACGCCGCTTTTCGGGGGGCCACTGGCGCGGTGCGGTTGACCGAGCGTTTCACGCGGGTCGGCCCCGATACCATCCACTACGAGATCACGGCGGATGATCCGGCGACCTGGACGAGCACCTGGACGCTGATGTTCCCGATGGAGAAGACCGATCAGCCCGTGTTCGAATACGCCTGTCATGAGGGGAACTACGGGCTGGAGAACATTCTCCGCAACGCCCGGCTCGAGGACCTGGGCGTCATCCAGACGCAGCCTTGACCTGGTCGCCGTATTTGCTCCCTCCCGATCGAACCGGCCCTGGCGGCCCGAGCGTGTCTTGTGGTCCGCGTCGAGGCGCGCCCGCCATGTTGCGGTCAATGTGCCTGCCCGAGATGACTGGGATTTTGCTATGCTAGGCAGGGTATTTTGCAGAAAAACTACTACTTGGCGTCCCGCTGGAGGATGGCGATGCGACTAGTCGGCACTCTGCTTCGATCGTGGCCCGCGGTTGTCGCATTCACCGTGGTGGCCGGTACCGTTTCGGCCGCTCACGCGCAGACCGGCGCACCGGTCACGTTCACCGACGACATCCGACCCATTTTCGAGCGCAGTTGCTGGAATTGCCATGGGGCCGCGTCGCAGCTGTCTGGACTTGACCTGCGCACCCGCGACACCGCGATCACGGGTGGGGCGCGCGGTCCGGCGCTGGTGCCGGGACGAGGGGAAGAGAGCCGGCTGTACCGGGTGCTGGCCGGCCTCGACAATCCCAAGATGCCGATGGGCGGTGGCGCCGTCAGCGAGACGGAGATCGCCGCGGTGCGGACGTGGATCGATGACGGTGCCCACTGGGATGCCGGGGGCGCGACGAGCGCCGAGGACGTGGTGGCGTCGCTCGAACACGCGGAGCTGCCGTTCGGGGCTCGCGACTACTGGGCGTTCAAGCTTCCTGAGAAGGCCCGGGTGCCCGCGTCGTCCACCTATCAGCATCCTGTCGATCGGTTTCTCGAGGCCGCTCGCCGCGATGCCGGGGTCAGCGCGGCGCCTCGAGCGGACGCGCTCACCCTTTTGCGACGGGCCTATCTGGATCTGACCGGTCTGCCGCCAACGCCGGCACAGGTCGACGCGTTCCTGGCCGATACCGGTCGCGGGGCCTGGGAGCGGGTCATTGAGGCATTGCTCGCGTCGCCGCACTACGGCGAGCGCTGGGGCCGTCATTGGATGGACGTGGCGCGGTATGCCGATTCGACCGGATTCGAGCAGGACTACAACCGTCCGAATGCCTGGCGCTATCGCGACTACGTTATTGACGCATTCAACAAGGACAAACCGTATTCCCAGTTCATCCGCGAGCAGATCGCGGGAGACGAGCTGGACCACGTGACGGACGAAACGCTGATTGCGACCGGTTTCCTCCGGGCCGGGCCTCGGGTTCAGTTTCGCGAGAAGGACAACCCCGAGCGCCGCCATGACTATCTGGACGACGTGTTGGCCACGGTGGGCCGCGGCGTGCTGGGGATGACGGTGCAATGCGCCCGTTGCCACAATCACAAGTTCGATCCGATTCTGCAGCGGGACTATTACAGCCTCCAGGCGTCGATCTTCGGATACGTCGAAACGGACTGGCCATTGCTCGACCGCGACGCCGCGGCCGCCTATCGGACCGAGAATGCGGCTGTCGATGTGCAGACGGAAGCGATTCGACAGAAAATCCGCGCCATCGAGGCGCCACATCGTCAGGCGCTCCTCATCGAGCGGATCCGTCGTGACTTTCCGGACAATGTGCTGCAGGCGGCGATCAAGTCCGCCGAAGACCGTACTCCAGGTGAAGCGTTGCTGGCGGACCAGGTGCTGACGCTCGGTGTGCCCCAGCAGGACCTCGCGAACGCGTTGAGCGAGGACGAGTTCGAGCGCCGGCTGGTGTTGCAGGCCGAGCTCGACACGGTCGAGGCGACGCGTCCACCCAAGCCGCCGATGGCGGAGATCGTGACCGATGGTGACTACCGCTTCGCGCCGGACGGACCGGGCGACGAGATCATCGGGTGTCGCGAGTGTCGGATTCCCCCCGATGACCCAGGGACCTTCCTGCACCAAGACGGAGGACCTGCCTACGAGGCTCCGCCGAGTTATTTCCTGAGTCGTGGAGACCCGCTGACGCCCACCGAGCCAGCGATGCCCGGTTTTCTGACGGTCGCCACGTATGGAGATCCCCCGACCGAGATTCCGCGCGAGGACGGTCGCACATCGGGACGACGACTCGCGCTGGCCGAGTGGCTCACCGCGCGAGACAACCCGTTGCCGGCACGGGTCATGGTGAATCGTATCTGGCATCATCATTTCGGCCGCGGTATCGTCCGCACCCTCGATAACTTGGGACAGATGGGCGAGTTGCCGACCCATCCGGAGTTGCTCGACTGGTTGGCGGTCGAATTCATGGACCGCGGCTGGAGCATCAAGGAGATGCATCGGTTGCTGATGACGTCCGAGGCCTATCAGATGGCGTCGGGACACGATGACGCGGCGAGCCAGACGGCCGACCCTGACAACGCCTGGCTGTGGCGGTTTCGTCAGCAGCGGCTCGAAGCCGAGGTGGTGCGCGACACCATCATGGCTGTGGGCGGCGGCATCGACTTGACGGTCGGTGGCCCCCCGATCTTCCCGTTCGTACCGGATGAGGTCCTCAAGACGTCGGAAAAAGGGGTCTGGCGCAATCAAGCTGATGGACCGGATGTGTGGCGACGGAGCGTGTATGTGTATCGACGCCGGTCACTCGGGTTCCCCTTCTTCGATACCTTTGATCTGCCGGACCAGAACCAAACCGCGGCGGCTCGGAACGTGACCACGGTGGCCACGCAGGCGCTGACGCTGATGAACAACGCGTTCGTGCTGAATCAGGCCACGTTGTTTGCGGATCGTCTGGAGGCCTTGGCCCCCGGCGACCTGGACCGGCAGGTGGAGTTGGCGTATCAGATCGCGCTGACGCGTCCGCCGACCACGATGGAGGCACAGGTCGCCAAGGGGCTCGTGGCCGAACAGTCGCTCGTCGACCTGACCCACGTCATGCTGAATCTCAACGAGTCTCTGTATCTGCGGTAGCCGCGAGGAAACAACCATGTCCCATCACTGCCACGGCCCGAAGCGGACGTTTTGGAATCGGCGCGACTTCCTGTTTCAGTCCGGCGGCGGTATCGCCGGGCTGGCCCTCGCGCATACGCTCGACCAGCAGGGTCTGCTGGCCGCGGCCCAGTCCGATACGTGCGAGGCGCCGGTGCCTGGGAACCCGTTTGCGCCGCAGTCGCCCCACTTCCAGCCGCGGGCCAAGGCGGTGATCTCGCTCTTCATGAGCGGCGGGGTTAGCCAGGTCGATACGTTCGACCCGAAGCCGGACCTCACCAAGTACGCCGGTCAACCGATGGCCGATTCGGTGGTGGTGCGACAGGGGAACCCGGGTCCGCTCATGCCGAGTCCGTTCTCGTTCAAGAAATATGGTGAGAGCGGCATCGAGGTGTCGGAGATTTTTCCGCATCTGGCGAAGAAGGTCGACGAGCTGGCGTTCATCCGGTCGCTCTACGGTCGGTCGAACGACCACATTCAGGCGACCTATGAAATGCAGACCGGGCAGATTCGCACTGGCTATCCAAGTGTCGGGTCCTGGGTGACCTACGGCCTCGGCGCCGAGAGCTCGAGTCTGCCGGCGTACGTGGTCATGAATGACTATCGCGGCGGGCCGCTGGGCGGACCCACCGACTGGAGCGCCGGGTTCATGCCGGCGACCTACCAGGGGACCCTGTTCCGCGCGTCCGGGGACCCGATCGTTGACCTGCAGCCGCCGGAGGGTGTTTCGGAGACGCAGCAGCGGGCTCGGTTGAACACGCTCAGTCGACTGAACGAGATCGATATGGCGAACAACCCGGGCAATTCCGAGCTAGCGGCCCGGATCTCGTCCTACGAACTCGCGTATCGGATGCAGGGCTGCGCGCCGGAAGCCGTTGACGTGTCGTCCGAGTCGGACGCGACGAAGAAGCTCTATGGCCTGGATGACCCGGTGACCGAGCCGTTCGGCCGGCAGTGTTTGATGGCCCGTCGGCTGATCGAGCGTGGGGTCCGGTTCGTGCAGCTCTTTCAGGGCGGCCTCGGGGTGCAGAACACCGACACCTGGGACGCGCACAGCAATCTGGTCGAGAACCACACACAGCACGCGGCGGAGTCTGACCTGCCGATCGCGGGCCTCCTGACCGACCTCAAGTCGCGCGGGCTCCTGGACGAAACCCTGGTGCTGTGGCACGCGGAGTTCGGTCGGATGCCGATTTCACAGCGCGGCGTGGGACGCGACCACAATCCTGGAACAATGACGGGGTGGATGGCCGGAGCGGGCATCAAGGGTGGACAGGTCATTGGGGCCAGCGACGACTTCGGCTACAAGGCCGAGCAGCAGCCGGTCTCGGCCCACGACCTCCACGCGACCATGCTCCACCTCCTGGGCATGGATCACAAGAAGCTGACCTACCGTTACAACGGCCGAGACATGCGGTTGACCGACGTGGAAGGCATCCCCATTCCACAGATCATCGCGTAGTTTTCCTGGCGAGGCGTCCGTCTGGTGGCGTAGCTGCGTCGATCACAGCCCGCCAGGCCGGGGTGGTTATTCAGACGGGGCTGCGCCCTGTACCCCACGCGGCGGCTCCGCGGGGACCCCGAGTGCCCCACTCCGTCGCGCGCCTTTCGATCCGCGAATTGGCGGAGACGAGCCGAGGGGTCGTGCCGCCGCCGGCGAGGACCGTGCGCGGGCGCGGAGTTTTAACGCCGGGTCTGGGATCAGCTACGCGCTCGCTTTTCCCCCCGGTGTCGGGATCAGGCTCCCGGTTAGCCGGCGCGAAGCGCCCCGGGGCCAAGGTGAGGGGTGTTGGCTCGTCGACCGGTTCGCAGACCGAGATGCCCGCTTCGGCCGCACGCCTACACCGCGTTACCAGGGAACGCGTCGTGGCGCGGCGCGGTGTAGACTTGTCGGTCGATGATCACCGCCTCTGACACGGTTGGCCGGAGTCGTTTCTGGACGGCGTTTGGGCCCGGCTTGTTGTGGGCCGCGACGGCCATCGGGGTCTCCCATCTCGTGCAGTCGACGCGTGCCGGAGCCCTGGCCGGGGTCGGTCTGGCGGGCGTCATTCTCCTGGCCCTCATCCTCAAGTATCCCTTCTTCGAATTCGGTCCGCGATACGCGGCCGCGACCGGGACGAGCCTGGTCGAAGGCTACAGCCGTCTCGGTCGGTGGGCGCTCTGGCTGTATCTTGCGATTACGCTGTTGACCGCAGGTATCATCCAGTCGGCTGTCGTGATGTTTACGGTCTACCTGTTCGGGTACTCGTTCGGGCTCGATTGGTCGCCGGTAGCGCTGGGGGCGCTGGTCATGGCCGCCGGGGCGCTGCTGCTCTGGGTCGGCCGTTTCGACGGACTGGATCTGTCGATCAAGATCATCGTTGGGCTGCTGGCCCTGTCGACACTGCTCGCGGCAGCGGTGAGTCTGCCTCGAGCCGACTTCTCGACCTTCGCGGTGTGGCCAGGCGGGCTGATCGGGACTACCGTGCCGTTCGCGTTCCTCCTGGCGCTGGTGGGGTGGATGCCCACCGCGATCGACGTGTCTGCCTGGAGCTCGCTGTGGACGCTGGCCAAGAACCACGCCTCCGGCGAGCGGTGCTCGGTGGAGACCGCCCGGCAGGACTTTCTCGTTGGTTACGTCGGCACGGGCGTACTCGCGTTCATCTTTGTCGTTCTCGGCACAGGCGTCATGTACGGGACCGGCGAGACCTTCGCGGCCGAGGGTACGGTGTTCGCCACGCAGCTGGTCGACCTCTACAGTGCCACCATTGGCGCTTGGACCCGCCCGGTGGTCCTCGTGGCGGTTGTGACCACGATGCTTTCCACTACGCTGACGGTCATGGATGGCGCTCCACGGGTGCTGGAGCGCACGTTCTTCGTCCTGCGGACGCGGACTACAGACGGTCCGCCGCCGTCCTGTGGCCCGGTGTACTGGTGGAGCCTGGCCGCGCTCGTAACCCTGACATTGGTCGTGATGGTGTTGTTCAGCGGCAGCCTGACGGCGATGATCGACTTCGCGACCACGGTGTCGTTCCTGACGGGGCCGATTCTCGGCTTTCTGACGCTGCGCGTCGTCACCGCCGACCAGATGCCGGCGGAGCACCGTCCCGGTCCGGCCATGCGCGCCTTGTCCTGGGTCGGTATTCTGCTACTTGGCGGGACCGGGCTGTTCTACCTGGTGTCGCTCTTCAGCTGATGGTTTCCTGTCGAGTCGTCCGCCTGACGGCGTTCCTTCCTCGGTCATATGCCACCTGCATGCTCCCTCGTCGCGCCTTGTCAGCCGAACGCTTCGGCAGGAAACCGCCCTGCGTCGTCTTGCAGCAGCCACCGTGTTTCGCCCGTACTTCCGCCAGAGTAATGCCGACGTCAGCGGACTGAAGCCAAAACCGACTCTGCGCAAGGGTGCGAGGAAGAGTTGAGTGGGCCAGCAGCCCGTGGCGGAAGTCCCGTTGCATTCAATCGTCGCTGAATCCAGACGATCTGCGTTGCTCATCGGTTGAATACTGCCGGGATTTTCCCTCTTCACGCCTTGTTCGGCCGGCCCAGCGTCGGTCTCGGTGCGACGCTGGGCTTTCACCACGGGCTGCTACCGGCCGAGGCGGCTGTACCAGAGGCGGAGCTCTGGGAGTTGCCGCCACCAGGCCCATCCGAGGTAGGAGCCGGCGTAGAGGGGGAGCACGACGAGCGCCTGGAGTATGAGCGGTGCGGAGGAGATGAGAACCCACAGGATGAGCGCCGGCACGGCCAGCGCGAGGGCCAGACCGAGGCGTCCCACGATGTGGCGCAGCGGCAGCCGCCACGCCGGCAATTGTCGCCGCAGCGCTCGGCGAAGTAGCGCGAGCTCGCACCAGGCCCCACCACTGGCCGCAAGCCCCAGCCCCACGGCGCCGAGGCGGAGGTCCTGCGTAATACCGGAGAGGCCGAACACCTCCCGCACCGCGAATTCGTCCAGAGCGAACATCATGGCAGCGCCGAGGAGCGCGGACGCCGCGAGTCGAACGCCAGCGATACGCGCCGGCGTTCGGGTGTCATGGAGGGCGAAGAAGACGTTCTGCAGCAGTCGAGACGTGGCCGAGGCCAACAGGCCCAGGGTATAGGCGCAGAGCACGGCGTAGACCAGTAGGTTGGCTTCAAGGGTGAAACCGCCTCCACGGAAAAGGAGGCCAGACACCAGGAAGCCGAACACCAGGTAGCCGGCGACCGAGGGCGCGAGCGCGAGCACCGACTGGCGGAGGGCGCGGTCGATCCGTTCGGAGATCGCCTGACTCGCTCGCTCCGATTCAGCGCTGGCCAGCTCGGGCAGCTCGGCCGCTGCGACCGACATGCCAAATGCGGCGAGCGGCAGGTTTATCAGCATCGCCGCGTACCCGATGGCCGCTAGCGCACCGTCGGCCAGCCAGCTGGCCAGGAACATGTCGACGTAAATCGACAGCTGGACCACCCCGCGGCCGGCCAGCGCAGGTCCCACTGCCCGCAGGGCGTCGGCGACGCCTTCCACCTGGCGCGAAAGTGAAATCCGCAACCCCCGAGTTATCCGTAGCACCAGTGGCAGCTGTACCGCGAACTGGAGAAATCCCCCGACCAGGGCCCCGCCACACGCGGCGAGAAGCCAACGGTCGAGCGCCGGGCTGTCCGTCCCCAAAGACCCGGCGGAAAGGTCCGCACCCTGCGCGCTCCAGAGCAATGCGGTGACGATGGAGGCGTTCCAGACCAATGGCGAAAGATAGGGCAACAGGAAGCGCCGATGGCTGTTGAGCACCCCCAGGGCCCAGGCGGAGAGGACGAGGAAGCCCGTCATCGGGAACACGAGTCGTACCGCCTGGACCGTGAGCGCGTGCCGATCCACCGTTCTCTCCCCTGCGGCCACCTCTATGGCGTCGCCCGCGAAGCCGGCTGCGAGCACCGAGACAATGACCGGAGCCAAGACCACTCCCGCGATCACCAGCACGCTGACCACCGCCACGAGGAGACCGAAGACGGCTCCGGCGAAGCGTCCGGCCTCCTCCCGCCGTCCTTCGGCCAGAAGTCGTGAGTAGAACGGGATGAACGCGGCGGAGAGGGTTTGTTCACCCAGCAGGTTCTGGAGCGCGTTGGGCGCGCGCATGGCGCTGCGGAACACGTCTGCGTGGGGCCCGACCCCAAAGAATCGGGCCAGGATCATCTCTCGGACGAGGCCCCCCAGCTTGCTGAGCAGCATACCGAGGGCGACGAAGCGAGCGCCACTGGGTTTCGGCTGGACGTCGACCATGCCGGCGGATTCAGCGTGCGCCGGTCAATTCGTCGAACACGTTTTGGAGGCGTATCGGGGCGAGGGGCCAGCCGAGGTCGCTGGTGTCCACTCTGGCGGCGATGGTCTCGCGGGTCGCGCCGCCGCGGATCTCCGCGGCGACCCGGGCAATCACCGTTTCCATGTTGTTTCGGAATGTTCGGACCTCGGCCTTGGACAGAATAGGCCCGTGACCGGGGATGACGGTGTCGAAATCGAGGCCGAGTACGCCGGTCAGCGTGCTGGGCCACTCGGTCGCGCTGCCGCCATTTCCAAAGTCCCAGAACGGCGCCAACGTGGTGCCATCCAGGCGGTCGCCATAGATGAACAGGTCGCCGGTGTGAATGACGTGGAGGTCCGGAAAATAGATGACGGAGTCGCCGTTGGTGTGGCCGCGTCCAAAGTGATGCGCCTGAACCTCCGCGTCGCCAAGGAACACGGCTGTTTGATTGGTGAAGGTGATGGGCGGCGCGCCGGTCTGGTTGTTGCGGACGATGTTCTCGCGTGCGTTGCGGTGGGCAATCACCTCGGCCGCCGGCATGAAGTCGGCATTACTGCCGGCATGGTCACCATGATGGTGGGTGTTCATGACGTACTTGATCGGCTGATTGGTGACGCTTCGCACCTGCTCCGTAATGAAGTCGAAGCTGTAGGGGAACTTGTTGTCGACGATGATGACGCCCTCGTCGGTCACCCGGACCGCGACGTTGCCGCCGGACTGGGCGCCGTCGAATCCAGGGATGACGTAGAGGCCGTCGGTGACCTCGCGTATCTGCAGTCGGGCGTCCTGCTCGGGCGTAAACGTAGGGCGCGGCTGGCGGCCGGTCGCGACGAGCACCGTACCAACCAGGACCAACACAGACAGCGCACCGATTCTCTTCAGCTCACGCATCGCGACCTCCTCGGCCCTCACCGTGTCAGAGCAACTAGCAGTCTAGCAGGCTGCAAGAATGTCAGCCCGGCCGCGTGGGGTTCGGGGCGGAGCCCCGTCTGATTACTAATTCTCAACGATGGCGACTCCCCACGGGCGTTCGCCGACGGGAATGGTGGCGATGACCTGCAGCGTCTCGGTGTCGACCACTGAGACGTCGTTGGACGGTCCGTTGGCCGCGTAGAGGTAGCGCCCGTCGGACGTGAGTGCGATGCCCCACGGGCGAGTCCCGACCTCGACCGACCCCGCGACCTCGAGGGTGTCGGCGTCGATCGCCATGATCAGACGGCCCCGCCCGGTGGAGACGTAGACGCGCGCCCCGTCGGGTGACACGACGACGTCCATGGGCCGGACGCTGTCCCCGGTCAACTGGACGGTGTCGGTGACCGTGTGCGTGCTCGTGTCGACGACCGAGACCGTTCCGCCGTTCTCAGCGGTGACGTAGGCACGTGTGCTGTCGGGGGAAAAGTTGGATGAGCGTGGGCGGGCGCCGACATCAAACACGATCGCGACCTCCAGCGCGGCGGCGTCAATCACCGTGACTTGGCTGTCATTCTCGGACGTGACGTAGACCCACCGCCCGTCGGGGCTCAAGGTCACGCCTTCCGGTTCACCGCCGACCGGCAGCTCGGCCACAATGTCGCCGGTGGCAATGTCCACGATACTGGCGAGCGCGGCGTCCTCGTTGGCTACGAAGACGCGGGTACCGTCCGCGCTGACCGCGATCTGCTCCGGGTCAGTTCCGGCCCGGAGTACGTTCACCACCCGCTGCTCGGCGATGTCGACGATGCCCACCCCGTCGGCCGCCCGATCGGGCGGTGGCAGGGTGTCCTCATCGACCCCCGGTGGAGCCGGCGGCGACCCGCTCAACGCGACGAAGAGCTGTTGGCCGTCGGGGCCGACCTTGATGCCTCGCGGCCGTTTGCCGAGCGGGATCGTGGCGGTCACTTCGTGGGTGTCGCCGCGGATCACCGAGAGGTCACCCGACCCTTCGTTGGTGACGTAGACCACGTAGGGTGGAGGCGGAGCATCAGGCATCGGTGTCGCGGCCTCGGTCCCGACGTCGGCTTCCTGCTCGCCCGGCGTCGAGGCGCCCGAGCAGCCGCCGAGTACTAGTAGGACGGCAAACGCGTATCTCTTGATTCGCATGCGGGACACCTCACGTGGGTTCACTGTCTGTCGACGTCTCGTCGGCGGACTCGGTCGCCGGACTGGCGCCTTGTTCCTGTTCAGCGGCGTCGGAGGCTGATTCGGAGGTCGAGTCAGAGACCGGATCCGGGACCGCCTCCGCCACCGGTTCACCGCTGGACTCCGGCACCGGGTCAGCCGCCGGCAGGGTTGAGCTGGCCCCGACGGCCAGGTTGGCGACCTCCATGACGATACGGCTGTAGGCCCCAGGGTCCGGTAGTTCGCCACCTTCGGCAAGAATCGCTTGGCCGTGCAGCAGTTGCGCGTAGGTCTTCAGCTCCGGCGTCGTGGCGTCCTGCGCCTGTATGGCGCCCAGACGCAGGACGAACGGATGGTCAGGATTGATTTCGAGGATGCGTTTCGTCTTCGGCGCCGCCTGCCCAAGCTGTCGCATCATCTGTTCCAACTGAGGGCTCAGATCGTCTTTGTCGCCAACCAGACACGCCGGGCTGTCGGTGAGGCGGCCGGAGACCCGCACATCCTTGATGTCGTCTTGCAGCAGGGTTCGAAGCGTCTGCAGGAGTCCGTCGAGCGAGCTGTCGTCCTGCTTGTTCGTGTCATCGACGCTCGCGTCATCGGCGTCGTCCGTGCCCAGGTCGACCTCGCCTTTGCTGACAGAGACGAATGTCTTGTCCTTGTAGGACACGTCGCGTTCGAGCCAGAACTCGTCGACCGGGTCGGTGAAAAACAGCACCTCGATACCCTTACGCTTGAACGACTCGAGGTGGGGTGAGTTCCGTACGGCCTCCAGCGAGCTGCCCCCCAGGTAGTAGATGTGTTTCTGGTCCTTCGGCATTCGACCCAGGTAGTCGGCCAGGGAGGTCGGTTCGTCGCCGTAGGTCGTCGAGGCGAGGAGGAGGTTGAGCAACCGGTCGCGGTAGTCTTCGTCGGACGCCAGACCCTCCTTCAGCACCGCGCCGAACTCACGCCACAGTGTGCGCATCGCGTCGGGCTTGTCCTTGCTCAGACGGTCGATGGCATCGAGGGTCTTCTTGACGGCGAAGGTGCGGATGGCTTTGACCTGCCGATCGTGCTGCAGCATCTCCCGAGATACGTTCAGGGAGAGGTCCTCGCAATCGATGACGCCCTTGAGGAATCGCAGCCACTCGGGCAGCAACGCCTTCCAGTCGTCCATGATGTGGACGCGCTTGACGTAGAGCTGAACCCCTTTGGAGATCCGCTCTCGGTGATAGAGGTCGAACGGCGCCTTGCTCGGAATGAATAGCAGGATGCGCGCGTTGAATGTGCCTTCCATCGCGGCGGGAACGATCGCGAGGGGCTCTTGCCAGTCCTGGCCGACGTGCCGGTAGAACTCGTGATACTCGTCGTCTGTCACGTCGCTGCGCGAGCGCGTCCAGATCGCCTTCATCGAGTTCAAGGTCTCGTCTTCGACCACGGTCTTCGGCAACATGCCCTTGACCGGGACGCCGGCGTTGTCGAGGACCGGCTCCTGCCGCTCGACCTTCATCCGAATCGGGTGCGCCACGAAGTCGGAGTGCTTCTTGACGATCTCCGTCAGCACCGTGGTGTCGGTGTAGTCCCGGAGGCCGTCCTCTTCGTCGGTTGCCTTGAGATGCAGGGTGACCGTGGTGCCGGATTGCAAGCGGTCGGCGTCGGCCAGCGTGTAGGTGCCGTCCCCGGTCGACTCCCACTGGACACCGGCGTCGCTCCCGGCCCGGCGGGTGGTCAAGGTAACCCGATCCGCGACCATGAACGTGGAATAGAAACCGACACCGAACTGGCCGATGAGGTCTGCCGACGCCGCCGCGGTGTCGCTCTCCTCCGCCCGTTGCTTCTCTTTCAGGGCGGCGAGGAATTCCCGACTGCCCGATCGAGCGATGGTGCCGATGTCGCTCACGACCTGTTCGCGGCTCATGCCGATCCCGGTATCCGAGATGGAGAGCGTGCGGGCGTCGGTATCGACCTCGAGTCTGATCTCGAGGTCGCCCTCCGGCATGAGGCTGGCCTCCGACAAGGCCTCTACGCGGAGGCGGTCCAGGGCGTCTGAGCTGTTCGAAATCAGTTCTCGGAGAAAGATGTCTTTCTGGGAGTAGAGCGAGTGAACCATCAGATTCAGTAGCTCTTGAACTTCTGCGGTAAAGGTGTGTTGCTCTGTGCTCATCGTGGCTCTGTCTGCCTTGATCGGGCCGCCAACGCGGTCCCAGTGGGTTATTGCGCGCCACGGTTGTGGCGCGGATGGAGTTGTGAGTCGAGGCGCGGGGCGAACTACTGGTCGGGCGCGTTTGTCGCCAGGGCTTCACGCTCCCATGGGGCCAGGTCCATGGGGCGCCGAATGCCGGCAGCCGGGTCAGCACCGAGCGTTTCCAGAAGCGTCACGATGCTGGGATGACGGTTGAAGGTGTTCGGATAGAACACCCCTTCCGCGATCGACAACGGAGTCCAGCCGGTGTTGTTGGCGGCGTCCAGGTACGCGCCCTTCTCGTGAAGAAACCGCACAATGTCGTCCGCGCCACGGTGGACGGCGCCGTGCAGGGCGGTGTCGCTGTTCCCGTCCAGGTCGTTGACGTCATTGCCCAGTTCCCACGTTAGCGCCACGGCCGCCAGTGCCTCTTCGTTCGTGCCGGGATTCTCGCCAATCTTCCAGATCCCGACACCCGCCGCCGCCATCATCGCGGTGGTGCCGTTCCAGGTCGTGATATTGGGGTTCGCGCCGAGGTCGGCGAGTAACCGCATCATCGGCACGTCCGCCGCCTTGGCCGCCAGCAGAAACGGCGTAGCCCCGGTACGGTCCAACATGTTGCGGTTGCCGTCTCTGGGTTCCTTTTCCTGGACCAGATTGGGGTCGGCGCCGTGCTCGATCAAGATACGCACCATATCCAAGCCATCCAGGCGACCAAGTGGCACCGGGAACGGTGGATTTCGCCCCAGGTTCGGTCGACGGGTCCAGATGACCTGATGCAAGGCGGCCCAGCCTTGTCCCATGGCGTTCGGGTCGGCGCCCGCCTCGAGCAGCTTGGCGGCCGCGTCGTACTGCGCGTTGTAGGTGGCGATGCCCAGAGCGCTCGTGCCGTTGGGGAGTGCGTCGTCCGGGTTGGCGCCGGCGGCCAACAGCGTATCCAGGGTCTCCAGGCTCCCCTCGCGTACCGCAAACAGGAGCGGGGTGAAGCCACCCTCGGACACGGCGTGCAGGTTTGCACCGCCCGCCAGCAGGGCCCCGGCTGCCGACGCGTTGTTCTGCGATGCGGTCCACATGAGCGCCGTCTGCCCGCGCCAACCCTCCACCGCATCGACATCGGCTCCATGGTCGAGCAGCACGCCGATCGCCGGAACCACCCCGGCCCGCGCGGTCGTCATGAGCGGCGTCTCGCCGTCACCGCTGACGCGGTTCGCATCGGCGCCAGCCTCCAGCAGCAGTCGCAACATCAGCTCGCTGCCGTTTGTGGCCGCCAGGTGGATCGGGGCCACCCCGTAGCGCGTCGTGGGGCCGACCTCGGCTCCCTCGGCGATCAGCATTGCGGCGATGCGGTCTTGGTTCAGATGTGCGGCCCAGTGCAGAGGCGTCGTTCCGTCGGTGGCGGCGGTATTGGGATCCGCGTTCTGGTCCAACAGGGCCCGGACCGCACCCGGGTCCTCCGATGTGACCGCCTCGATGAGAGGAACACGCGCCGGCTGCGCATTGACGAGGGACGCCGAGACAAGCCACGCCGTGGCGATGAGCAATGAGGAAAATGACGAGCGTGCCATGAATTGTGTGCCTCTTCGCGTCGTACGAAGCCCGAAGCCCGAAGCCCGAAGCCCGAAGCCCGAAGCCCGAGACCCGCGAGTCCCCGTCCTACACGTTCAACGGTTCCAGATCGAGGCGTCCGGTGCTGTCACCAAACTGCTCCGCCGGGGCGACACCTGCCTTGTCCAACATCGCCACCAGCAGGTTCGTCATCGGCGTGTCGGTCGGGTAGCGCACGTGACGCCCACCTTGGAGCTGACCGGCGCCGCCGCCCGCGAGCACCAGCGGGAGGTCGATGTGCGAGTGCTGGTCGCCGTCGCTGATGCCGCCGCCATACAGAATCAGCGAGTGATCGAGCAGCGACCCATCGCCGTCCGGCGTCGACTGCAAGCGCTGCAGAAAACCGGACAGCAAGTCGACGTGGTACGTGTTGATCTTGGCGTACTGCTCGAGTTTGGCCGGGTCGAGTTGGTGATGCGATGTCGTGTGGTGCGCGTCCGGTACCCCGATCTCGGGATAACTCTGGGCGCTCTGTTCCCGGCCGACCAGGAACGTGAAGACACGCGTGATGTCCGCTTGAAAGGCCAGCGCCTGCAGATCGAACATCAGTCGCGCGTGGTCGTCGAACGACTCCGGGATACCGACCGGTCTCGCGAGGTTCTCCGGAAGCTCCGCCTCGTCGGCGGTCGCTTCCACGCGTTGGATACGCCGTTCGATCTCCCGAACGGCATCGAGATACTGGCTGACGCGGGCACGGTCGCTGGCTCCCAGTTTCCCCTGCAGACGAGTCATGTCCTCGCGCACGGCGTCGAGAATACTTCGGTCCTCGCTGAGTCGCGCGAGCCGCTCGGTCGTGGTGCCGCCCTCGCCGAACAGCCGCTCGAACACGACCCGTGGGTTGTGCTCCATTGGAAGCGGCGTGGTGGGGGTACGCCACGCGATGGTGTTGGTGTAGACGCAACTGTAGCCGTTGTCGCAATTGCCGACGACGAAACTGTTTTCGAGTGAGATTTCGAGCGAGGGCAGCGGAGTGTCGCGCCCCAGCGTCGCCGCGGCGATCTGGTCGACCGTGGTACCAGCCTGCACATCGGCACCCTCGGTGCGCTTCGGGTGGACGCCGTTCAACCAGACACCGCTGGCCCGTGAATGCTCACCGTTCCCGTCGCCCCAGGCCTCGGCCTGGCGGTGGGCCAGACCGGTGGGGATGACCACCTGGTCACGCACCGGGGCGAGCGGACTCAGCGTCGGCGACAGGTCGAGGGCGCCGTCAGTAGATGGCGTCCAGCGCCCCATGTTGGCCCCGTTCGGGATGTAGATGAAGCCGAGCCGCTTGGTCGGGTTGGCGGCAGTCTGGGCCAGCGCCGTGGCGGCCGGGACCATCGCGTCGAGCAACGGGAGCGCGAGCGTGGCACCCATCCCTCGCAGGAACGTGCGGCGGGGAAGCGACATCTTCGTGATGATCATGATTGCGTGCTCCTCATGCGGAACGGCGTGCTCTTGACGACACCCAGGATGAGGGTCGTCAAACGGTAGTCGTTGGGGGCGGCTTCGCGCGTGATGGCTCGCACCGCTGGCGCGTCGTAGTACTCCACACCACGCCCAATGGCGTAGGTCAGTAGCTTCTCGGTAACGGTGGTGACGAATCGATCAGGGTGCGCCAGCAGCGCCTCTTTGAGTCCAGCCGGTCCTTCGAAGGTCGTACCGTCAGGCAACACACCGCTGACGTCCGCGTCGTCCTGGGTCTGGTTGGGTGTCCGCCAGCGGCCGACCGCGTCGAACGGTTCGAGGGCGAGCCCCGGCGGGTCCATAATCTGGTGGCAACTCGCGCAGACCGGGTTGGCTCGGTGCTGGGCCATCGCCTCGCGCATGGTGAGTTGTTTGCCGGTGGTGGTTTCCTCGAGCGCGGGCACGTCGGCCGGTGGGGGTGGTGGTGGGTTGCCGAGAATGTTTTCGAGCACCCATTTGCCGCGAAGCACCGGCGAGGTGCGATTGGCGTAGGAGGTGACGGTCAGGATGCTGCCGTGCCCCAGGAGGCCGCCGCGGGCCGGGTCGTCCAAGGCGACCTTCCGGAAATGGCTTCCACGCACGTTCGGAATGCCGTAGTGGCGCGCCAGTCGCTCGTTCAGGAACGTATAGTCTGCGGCCAGCAGATCGATGACGCTGCGATTTTCTCGAAGGACGCTGGCGAACAACAGTTCGGTCTCGCGACGGAATCCCTGACGCAGGTCTTCGCCGAAGTCCGGGAACTGGTCTTCGTCCGGCCGGACCGCGGCGGCGTTTCGGAGGCTCAACCACTGACCGGCGAAGTTGGTGACCAGTGCCTCGGCCCGCGGGTCAGCGAGCATCCGGCGGGTCTGAGCCTCCAGTGCGCCCGGGTCTCGCAGTGCTCCACGCGCGGCCACGTCCAGTAGCTCGTCGTCGGGGATGCTGCTCCAAAGAAAGAAGGACAGCCGCGAGGCGAGCTCAAGATCACTGAGTGCGTAGGGGACGCCTGGTGTCGCTTCGGCTGGCTCCTCTACGACGCGAAAGAGGAACTCCGGACTGACCAGCAGCCGCCGGAGGGCCAATTCGATACCGCCGTCGAACCCGCTGGTCGTAGCGCCCTGCTCGTAGAAGGTCAGCAGGCGGCCGATGTCTTCGTCCGTGACCGGGCGGCGGAACGCCCGGCGCGCCAGCGTGGAGAGAATGTCGGTTGCGCAGGCGGTCGCCTCCGGGCCGTCGGCCGCCGACGCGTGACAGACGAAGAGACGGGCTCGGCTCGGGGTGTCGAGGGCTGGACGGGTGCCACTCGACTCGAACGGACCAGTGATGGAGACCCGGTCGACATAGGGCTGGTAGCGGGAATCGCCGCCAGAGCCTTCGCCCGTGAACGGTCGAAGATACAGCTTGCGCGTCCGTTCCGGCTCGGCCGCTGTTTTTCGAAGGAACGCAACGCCGATCTGGTGCGGTCCGGCGTTGACCCTGAGCCGGACCTCACGCGGATCGGCCTCCGCGTATAGTCCACGCCGTTCGCCCGGCTCGAGCGTGCGTCCCACCGTGAACAACTCTACCCGCTCTCCGTCCAGCGTGACTTCCAGCTCGTGAGATTCGATAAACAGCGGACCATCGGGGACGACGGAGATGACGTACTCGGCGTCCTCGGGAAAATTGAAGTCGATCAGGGTGCCGCCGCGCGTGCCGAACGGCAACCCGGCGATGTGCGCATCTTGTCCGAGGTCCGAGGCAATCCGGAAAGTCTCCTCAATGGCGGAAGGCACCGGCGAGCCAACCGCTAACCGACTGATCTTCCGGGCCGCCGAGAGATACCGTTCCATCAGCGTGGGGGACACACCGAGAACACCGGCAATGTTGTCGAATCCATAGCTGGTGTCGTCGGCCGGCAGCAGTTCGCTGACGTCGACCTCCAAGCCGAGGAGGTCCCGAATGACGTTGTGATACTCGGTGCGGCTGATTCGGTGCAGCGCTTCGGTACGGCCGGCATTGGGCGCCCTCTCGGCGGCGGCGTCAAGCTCGGCTTCCAGCCAGGTCCTGAAACCGTCGTAGGTCTCCGCGTCTGGTCGGGGCCGCGGTTGCGGTGGCATCGACCCGGCGCGCAGCTTGCGGACGACCTTTTCCCACACTTCGGCGTGGTCCGCCACGTTGTTCAGGTCGAGGTCTTGGAGTGATAGCCCACCCACCTCGAGTCGCTCACTGTGGCAGGTGACACAGTACTGATCGAGGAGCGCCCGCTGCTCCGTGTGAGCGCCGGCCGCAGGCTGAGCCTGCACCCGGGCGACACGATCGGAGTCACCCGCGAACGCCAGCGCACACACCACCCCACCGATCACTCGATATTTGAGCATCGACCGTCGTCCCTTCGACGAACCTCGTGTGTACTGCACCTGTCCAGGGAGTATTTTGAGCCCTCGCGGAGAGGCTGTCAAACCTAGAGGTCAGGATTGGTTTCTTGACACGAACGGTGCGACCCGATACTTATGCCGCAGACATACACGGGTAGGACTCGTGTCTGTCCGATGGTGTTGCGGCCACGAGAGGCTCCTGAGAGAAGGGAATCGCATGATTGGACGGTCGTTCGTCGTGTTCGGACTGCTGGTCGTGTCGTTGGCCGCAACCCCGGTGGAGGCGCAGTGGGCACAGTTTCGTGGCCCGAATGCCGGCGATGTGGGCGACGACCCGGCGTTACCCGATACCTGGAGCGAGACGGACAACGTCGTCTGGTCCGTCGATGTGCCCGGGCTGAGCTGGAGTTCGCCCGTGGTCTGGGAAGACACGATTTTCGTAACCTCGGCTATCAGCGCCGGCGAGGAGCCGGACCCGATCCCGGGGCTGTATGACCCCGGCGATGACAACGGCGCCACCCGCTCTGTGGAGAACCATCGCTGGATCGTCTACAACATCGATTTCGCGACCGGAGCAGTCAGGTGGGAGCGGGAGCTGCATAGCGCCGCGCCAGGTATCGCGCGGCACATCAAGAACAGCTTCGCCTCCGAGACCCCGGTGACCGACGGCCGGCGCGTGTACGCCTATTTCGGGAGCGCTGGGGTGGTCGGCGCGCTCAATATGAGCGGCGAAACGGTCTGGACCGCCGATCTGGGCGCGTTTGAGACCACCGGTGGTTTCGGGTCGGCCGCGTCCCCGACGCTCCACGGCGACCGTCTGTATATCGTGAACGACAACGTGACCGCCTCGTTCATGGTGGCGCTCGAGAAGAACACCGGCGAGGAGATCTGGCGGGTCGCGCGTCCCGAGCGAGGGCAGAACTGGGCGACGCCGTTCGTGTGGGAGAACGCGGCCCGCACCGAGATCGTGACGGCGGGCACCCAGGGTGTCCGGTCCTACGATGTCGACGGCAACGTGCTGTGGGAGATTCACGGCATGTCGGGACTGACCATTCCGACCCCGTTCGCCAAGCACGGTTTGCTTTACATCAGTTCCGGGTATCCGGGCGGCGGACTGCGGCCAGTCTACGTGGTGAAGCCGGGTGCGTCGGGCGACATTTCGATCTGGTCGCAGGAGGACATGCGCACCGGACTGTCGTCAGGATTTCCGGGCACCAAGGCGTCGTCGGATGACGTGGCGTGGGCCTATCCGCTGCTTGGCACCTACAACACATCGGCGCTCGTGTACGGCGACTACTACTACACGCTGCTCGACCGTGGCTTTCTCGTGGCGCACGATGCCAGAACCGGGGACGAGGTCTATCGGCGCCAGCGACTCGAGATCGGCAACGGATTCACCGCCTCGCCCTGGGCCTACAACGGCAAGATTTTTCTTCTCAGCGAGGATGGCGAGACGTTCGTCGTGAAGGCGGGACCGGAATTCGAGATCCTGCACAAGAACGCGATGAACGAGATGACCCTGGCGACACCCGCGGTGGCGCAGGGAAGCGTGATACTTCGGACACAGTCAAAGCTCTACCGGATTGCCGAGGGAGGACAACCGTGACGACGACTTGTACCTGGTCGCGCATAGCCGCATGCGCCGGAACCCGTTGTGGCGCGCTGATCGCGATGGTGCTACTCGGGAGTTTTTGGGTGACGCCGGCCGACGCCCAAACGGTGACTCTGACTCAAGTAGGGACAATTCCGGGTCCCGTCGAACATGTTCGGGTACAGGGCGACTTTGCCTACGTGTCGCGGCACACGGATTTTACGATCTGGGACGTCTCGGACCCCGCCTTGCCGGTGCGCCAGGGTGCGGTCGAGCTGCCGGAGGAGATCTGGGGCTTTCGCGTGCGCGGGGATCGGGCCTATGTCGGCGCGAACTTCTTCGGGGTGGCGATCGTCGACATCTCGAACCCCGCATCCCCACAGCTGCTCAGTAATCACAAGACCTTGGGCCAGGCGAAAATTGGCGCGGTGTACGAGAACCGCGTGGTGTTGATCGACCACATGGAGGGGATGGTGATGGTCGACATCTCCGACGAAGCCGCCCCAACTGGGGCTGGGTCGTTCTTTCTGGACGGCTATGCTCGCGACGTCGTGACCTCCGGCAAGATGGCCTATGCGACAGATTCGCCGACAGGGCTGTATGTGTTCGACCTGTCCCGACCCGGAGAGCCCGATCCGGTAGGCATCCTGCACGCCCCGGGCGCGCCGCGCGCCATCGAGGTGCAGCGCGAGGAGGGTGAGCCGTCCGGGATTCTCGCTGGGGCCGGGGCAGGGCAGCTGCAGATTTACGATGCGACCAACCCGGCAGCTCCGATGAGGGCGGCGACCTTTGACACACCAGGACGCGCCGCTCGGGTGGCCATGTCTGGCTCACACGTCTTCGTTGCCGATACTCAGGCCGGTGTCACCATCGTCGACATCTCGACGCCGGCCGTACCCACGGCAGCCGGCACCTTCGCGACTGACGCGCCGGCCCGGGACATCGCCGCCAGCGATACGCATGTTTTCGTGGTGGTCGGCGCTGGTGAGCGCCAAGAAGGCGAGACCGAGGTGCTGATTCTTAGTCAGAGCATGTAGCCTACCGGGCTCGCCCCGCTCTCGGGTAGCGCCGGCGAGGCCACGCTCTCCAATGGCGACCGTATCGACGTCAGCCGTCGGCGTTTCAAAGCGCTGGTCGATCGTCTCGGGACCTTCTGACACGACGGGGATCGATCTGGCGAGACTATCGCCGCGTGGTCGATGGGTCCGGCGAGACGTATTTCAGGAGGGCGCCCCCGAAGGAAACAATCGCGCCATAGACCGTACCGTCGGGGGCGACCGCGACACCCTCTGGATTTGAGCCGTTGATGAACGCGACGAGCGACCCATCCCGAAGGTTGCCGATCCGGATTCCATACTCCCATCCCGGATGCTGGCCGTTGCGCGAGGACGCGGAGTCGGCGACGTAGACGGTGTCGTCATCAGTGATATGGAGACCGCTTGGTCGGCTGTACTGGTAGAACGCTTCGATGAACGTGCCGTCCGGGTCGAACACCTGCAGTCGATCGTTGCCCCGATCGGCAACCACCACGCGACCCCGCGAGTCGAGGTCGATGGCATGGGGCGTCCGAAACTGGCCCGGTCCGGTTCCGTGTGAGCCCCACTCGGTCAGATAGGTGCCGTCGGGCGCGAACTTGACGACACGCGCGGTCGTCTGTGGTCCGGCACCGGAAAGCTGGCCACCGTGGCCGTCAGCGACGTAGATGGTGCCGTCGCTCGCTACCACCACGTCGCATGGTTGGTCGAGGGTGTCCGTGCCAGCCGCGCCGACGCCGGGTGTGCCCAGGGTCATGAGCAGCTCACCTTCAGGACTGAACTTCATGACGACGTGTCCCTTGCCGTCTCGTCGCGGGTCCGTGTCGTCAGGCCCCTGCGCGTCGGTGACCCATACATGGCCGGCATGGTCGACGTGCAGCCCGTGGGGCTGAATCATCAGGCCAGCGCCGAAACTGGCGACGAGCTGTCCGCCGGCGTCGAACCGAAGCACGGGGTCGAGATCCAGGCCGGCACACGAGTTGCCACCGCATCGTTCAGCCACCCACACGTGCGCGCCGTCCCGGTCCATGTCGACGCCCCCCGTCGAGCCCCACTGACGGCCGTTGGGCAGCGTGGCCCAATCGTCAATCGTGGTATACGGATTTGGTGCGTCGTTCTGCGGGACGATGTCGCGCTGGCCAAGGGTTAGACCAGTCGTGCCCGCCAGGACAACCACGGCGCCGGTGAGGACCAAAATCTTCGGTGCCGACCAGGCTCGCGGATGGTTCATGGCCGAACCGTACCATGGAACGCTGGTCGCGACCACGCCCGGCAATACCGACCACGGGCGTCCAGACGGCTGGTTTTCAGGCCTATAATTGGACCTGCGTCAACGAGGCTTGGGCGGCCGCGAGGTGGCGAAACGGATCCACCGCGGAGAAGTAAACGGAGTGTGACATGCAGGGTTGGATTCGCTCGGGCGTGGTCTGTGTGATGGGGGGGCTCGTCCTCGGGGCGCCCGATGACGCGTTCGCACAGCGGGTCGAGGCGTCGTGGGACCCAGTGGCGGCGGCAGACTATCTGGACCAGCGACAGTCGTGGTGGATGGACTGGCCGACGGCCGCCAGGGACCACGGCACTTCCTGCGTGTCCTGTCACACGACCGCTCCGTTCGCGCTGGCCCGAACCGCGCTCCGCCAGACCGAGGCCCCCGGGGCCGTGGAGAGCCGGATGCTGGCCAACGTCGAAACCCGTGTCACCGCCTGGGAGGAGGTCGAGCCGTTCTACACCGACGACAAATACCGTGCTGGCAAGAGCCTCGAGTCGCGTGGGACGGAGGCGATTCTCAACGCGCTGATCTTGTCGAATCGTGATGCCGCGGGGGGGATGCTCAGCCCGACCACGCGCCAGGCGTTCGACAACCTGTGGGCGCTCCAGCGAACGGAGGGACCGATGTTCGGTGGTTGGCCGTGGCTCGACTTCAGCCTCGAGCCGTGGGAGTCTGCCACCGCGCCGTTTTTCGGCGCCGCCTTGGCGGCCGTCGCGGTTGGCGGGGCCCCCGACGCCTACGCGTCGAGCCCGGGGAGCGCGCTCCAGGTGTCCCGCCTTCGCGACTATCTCAGCCGCACGGCCGACACCCAGCACGTGTTCAACCAACTGATGGCGCTCTGGGCGTCGACCGCGCTGCCCGACACGCTCACCGGTGGCCAGCAGCGAGCGATTGTCGATGAAGCGATACGACTCCAGCGGCCTGACGGCGGTTGGAGCCTGTCATCCCTGGGTCCGTTCGAGCGACGGGACGGCACCCCGGTCGATCCGGAGAGTGACGGCTATGCCACCGGATTGGTGACCATGGCGCTTCAGCGCGCCGGTGTCGCCAGTCAGGTCCACGACGACGCCTCGCTTCAGCGAGGGCTCTTGTGGCTCCGTCAGCACCAGCTCCCTGATGGCTCGTGGCCCGCGTCGTCGTTGAATAAGGAGCGAGACCCCGACTCTGATCGGGGCCGGTTCATGCGGGACGTCGCCACGTCCTACGCCGTTCTCGCGCTGACCGCCCAGCCGTAACCGTTACACCCACGAGCCAAACCCCTCCCCCTACGCGGTGGCCTACCGCATACCGCACAGCACAGTGATCCTCTACGACGATGCGGACGAACGCAGCCCGTTCAATTTGGGGCCTGGCATTCCGTTAGTCCGCGCGAAGCGCCGAAAGATGGCGACCCGTTCCTGACCAGGATCCGCGGCCACGTGAGCCTGAGGGAGATCCTCAGCATAGCGCTGGTAGAGCAGGAAAGCCTCGGCGATCGGGCGTTCTTCTGGAAGGAAGAGGGGCATACGAACGTCCACCTTCTGGAGGGGTGTCGCCGCCGATGCGGACGTTATTCAAAGCGGGTCAGAGTGATGTCAATCAACCTGGTCCTGGGTTCAGATCGCCGCCACTGTACCAGGATAGGACTCTGATACTGGCCCTCCGCGACCCGGCCGTCGCCAGGGGTTTCCCGGTCCGACACCGGGAGGCTGACCGAGCGTTTCATCCGGAGAAAGTGTCGGGCCGGCGCGCCGAAAAAGCGGGACAGGATTTTCTCGATGACCGAGTCGCTGATACGCAACGCGTCGACGAGTTCGTTGAACACCCGCACCATGTCGTACTTGGCGTAGTCGATCGTCTTGTTTGGGATGGACCTCGGGTCGGCCAGTAGATGGCGGCTTTTCTCCGCCATGAACCGTAACGGATCGCGTAACACTTCGACCAGATCGTGCTTCATCAACAAGGTCTCGTACTCGTTGACGGTGAGCCCGGCCTGGTCTTCGCTTGGCGCAAGCGCCAGCTGGATGCGTCCTTTGGTGACGCCGTTCGCGACGATCAGATCCTGGCAGCGTTGGTAGATGCCAAGGCGTCGATCTTTTAGATTAACCGAATCGACGGGGTGGGCCGACATCGGGACGCTGATGCGATCGCATGCAACGGTTTGCTCGGTGTTGAACCCGAGGACGGTGGTCACGCGTCGGCGCGGACGGCCCGCGTTCATGCCGTCGAGATCGATGAAATAGACGGGGTCGGCGCTCCGGCCACGATAGGCGACGCAGCTTCGCAGGCCCGCGCTGATGAAGGCCAGGTGCGAGTCGGCGTTGAGCGGCTCGGTCTGCCGTTGCTCAT